>Ga0194119_10003539_pt1 | contig 25025 bp, 19 predicted proteins | sample TA2MahC100mmetaG_FD_148620 | JGI IMG/M metagenome (GOLD analysis project Ga0194119, IMG submission 148620) | Freshwater microbial communities from Lake Tanganyika, Tanzania - TA2015018 Mahale Deep Cast 100m | ecosystem: Environmental > Aquatic > Freshwater > Lake | place: Tanzania: Lake...
ACAACTTGTTGGTATAAAGCAACTTGCTGTTTAATAAATTAATTTCGTTTATTTGAGCACGAAGATATTCAATGACTTTGTAAGCTTCATTCAATTCTGCTACAACGCCTTCATTAGCGTCATCGGGTTTTTCTTTACCTTCATCCTTATTTTCTGGTGACTCTTCGTTCTCTTCAATTTCTCCTTCTTCAAGAGAAGAAAGAAGTTCATTCAAGTCGATTTCTTCATCAACACCATCTTCAGTAGCTTCATTCGCTTCAGGTGCAGGAGCAGCTGGTGCGACTGGAGCTTCTTTATGAGATTGATCGGCTGGAGCGGCTGGATCGGCTGGAGCAGCTGGAGCAGCTGGAGCAGCTGGAGCAGCTGGAGCAGCTGGAGCAGCTGGAGCTTCTGGAGCAGCAGCAGCAACGTCAACTGGAGCGGCAGGTTGTTCTTCTTCTTTTAATTCACTTTCCAATTCTCTTAAAATTTCTTCAATTTCTTCATTGGTTACTGTTTCTTCACATTCATCTTCATTTGCTGCTGGTTTGTCTTTTTCAACTTCTTCAAAGGAAACAGTTTTTGGACCACCTTGAGGATCTTCATGAGTTACTGCGCCTTTATCAGGAGCATTTGAAGCGCCAACTCCACCTGAACCAATTTCAGAAGAATCAACAGCCTCATCGGCTGCGATTTCTTGTTTTAATTTTTCAGCCAACATTGCTTCTGCCTTTGTATTAAAGGCTTCTTCCAATGCGGCTTTTGCATTTGCAAGTGCGGTTGCACGCACAGCCTTCGCATCAGCAATAGCTTCTTTTAGTAAGTTTGACATAATTTTTTTTTGTAATTTTCTGAAGTTATTGAGGATAAACTTCAATACGGATTTTTATAATTTGAGCGGCAAAGGAAAGCCGTAATATTATATATAAATATAAATAAAAAAATGAAAATAGCGAAATAATTAGATATTTATAATATTATGCCATATTATTACAAAAAGGTAGATGACAAATACTGCGTATACAAAAAGTCTAACGATGAAAAAGTTGGTTGTACAGATGGGGATAAAACGAGTCTAAATAAATATTTAACCGCATTGGCAATTGCGCATAAACGTAAACGTAAAAAGAAAATCAAAGAACAACTCAAGGAAACTTTTCGTAAATTAATATTAAAGGAAACTATATTAACTGAATTGACTGATCACAAAAAAGATAACGTATCAATTGAAACCGAATTAACAAACAACAAAGGATTAGACTTTACTCCTAATGAAATTGATATTGTAAAAAATGTATTAAAATCAAAAGATCACACTTTACATTTGAATGATGAAAATCCTATAACAAGAGGTCATGAATTAAGTTTTCAAAAAGAAATGTCTACCAACAATTTTTATTTTATTGTAAAAAAGTTGGCAAATAAATCGGACAGTAGTGGAAAATCAATAAAATATGGTGTTTGGTATATTTCATATACAAACGAAGAAGACTTGAAAAACCCAACTACGGTTTATTACAAATTATCCAACGCAGTAAATCTACAAAATGAAAATGGAAAGATAAATCAAATAGAATTAGACAATGCCCTAACCGAGTTGATTTCTACTACACTCAACAAATATAATCTATGATACATTTAAAATCTTTTATTAAAAAAGAATACGCCGAGTCGGATAGTTCTTTTGAATATAAAATTAATGATATAGATCATCCAAATGGATGGAATTGGAAAGAGATTGATCAATTAGCAAATATGGGATTCGAACCATCAGGTGAAACTCGTATGGAATATACTGATAAAGACGCAAATAAAGATATCAATTATGGTGACATGAGAAAAGAACCATTAAAAGTGACTGTATATAAAAATAAAGAAGGATATTGGTTAATTATAAATGATAAAAAACATGTATTTAAAACATTTATTCGTATGATGGAGTTCATAGACGAACGGGGTTCTGTTCAGATATAAAAAATAAACCCACCAATTTCTTGGTGGGTTTTTATTGCGTTTAACTGAAATTATTTTTTATCAATATCTTTAATCTCAAAATATTTTTCAAGAATTCCACCCACATCTTCGTATAATGAAGTCATATGGATATTTTTTTCATTTGCTTCTTTAGCCATTTTATTGAATGCTTCTGCGTGTTTTTTGATTTCAGTAAAATGACGTTTTGCAACATTTGCTTGTGTCCAATCGCTACATTCGTTTACAACATATGTTTCTGCATACTCAGAAATCTTCTTTAGATTGTCTGCTACTTCCACAATTTTTGCATATTCATGAAGCGCCTTGCCATATTCATTATAATTATGAACCAACTCTGACAATACTTTCTTTTGTTCCTTGGACAATTTACGAGGAGCATTTTCAGAAGTGGTTGGAAGATTTACTATTGATTCCACTAGATTCTTTAATTTAATCATATATTATAAATATAAATTTAATAGTTAAAATTATTTAATTTCGCCTAAAATATCACGGATAATATTTTCTACTTTTTCCCACTTATTTGTTTCTGGGTTTTTAGATATTGATTCTTGAAGACTAACTTGTTCATCTGGATATAAGAATGCACCTCTTGTTGAGGGATTGCTTACAAAATCAAATGCAATTAATTCAAAATCATCTTGAACCTCATCGGCGGCTTCATGAACATTTTTACGAACACTTCCCATGCCTCTTGAACTTATACCCAGTCTGATTCCAGATACAAAAAGTTCTTTTAGAATATTACCGCTTGGTGTTGGTAGAACTTCAACCTCACCAACCAAATTATCACCATCCCAAGACATTCTGGTAACATTATGACTTACGTTCTTTAAATTAACAACGCTACTCTCAGGATGGTCTAATTCTCCAAGAGCCCGGCGTTCTTTAATAAAATTTTGTTCGTATTTCTTTGCTTCTCTTTCCAAAATTTCTCTTGGATAGATGCGACCGTTTTGGTTTTTTGCATTTGCACGTTGAAGAACTCCTTTTACTAAAAAAGGTCCGTTAGTCTTCATAGCCTCACTAATTATATCGCGGCTAATTTCAAAGGACATGCAATCTACAATTAATCTTTTATCGTTCATATTAAATTCCTTTAGTTGCTATATTTTGCGTAGATTTTGGAACTGTAATAATCGGAACAGACGTATCATTTTTCTTTGTTGGAACCGTCGCGGAACCTAACTTCTTAATAATATATGGATATTTAATAAAATATTCACTTTGTTTTTGTTTATTTGGTTCACGTCCTTTAATAACAACTACATAATTTTCATAATAAAAATCAATACTAACACCATCTACGTTGACGATATAATCCTTCTCAGGTTGACCATATCCCTTTGATGCACGAAATTGAATTTTTTGATTAATAACTTGAGTCAGAATTTTTTCTTTAAATTCATTCTTTACAGTTTCGGTTGCTTGTGATAATTTCTTTTGAAATTCTTCCAAATCAAATCTAAGATTATAAATATTACCACCCGATTGTTGCTTTGGTTCTTGATTTGATGGGCCTGATTGTGGTGTTGCGGCTGGAGCAGGGGGATTTGTTCCTTTACCAGCAGGTTGAGGTTGTTCCGCTTCCAAAAATCTCTTCAAAAAGATAGGCATAATTACTTCTTGTTTTTGATGGATTGACCAATTTTTTCACGACGGTTTTTTAAATATGTATCGATTCTATTTACTTTACCGTCATTATTAATATCGGCATCTTCCTTACCTACTGGGTCTAATGCTTCTTCCCAACATTCATCACATTGAATTTCATCAATCATTTTTTGAACATCGGCTTCTTCCAGTGTTCTACCTACGTTTCGGCCAAGTAAATCTTTTAAACGACGAAGCAATTTTACATCATCATCATCGCCTTTTAATTTATTTACTTTTTCACGACTTGAAATGTTACCAATCAATCCGGGTGTAATCTTGGTGTCGTCTTGTGTCTTTTTTGCGGGAGCTGGTGCTGGTGCTGGAGCTTCCTTTTTTGCTACTGGAGCTTGCTTTTTTGCTACTGGAGCTGGTGCGGATTTCTTCGATGATTTTTTACCTTCTTTTACAAGTTCATAATCGGTAGAAGCAGTGGCAGCACGTTCATTTCCTTTGCCTGACTTTGCAAATGCAAATGGAGTTGATGGAGCGGCAACTGCACCGGTGCCAGTTCCTTCTTCTATTTCTTTTTTGATAATTTCCTTAAGTTTTTCTTTAAGTCTATTAATAAGAAGTTTCTTTTTTTCGTTCATATTATTGAATTTTATTTTGAAGTTCTTTTATAAGTTCGTAAGAAAGCAACAATACTGTGATTTGATTATCTTTTACAGATTTTTTGCAATTAATGGTATCAATTTGTTTTACCACTTCATTGATTTTAATTTTGATAACATTATCAGATATAGAATTTAAAATTTTTGATAATGTTTCTTTAATATTACCAATTTCTTTTTGAACAAAGTTATTTAATGAATTTGTGTTACTAATATTGTTAATATATTCTTTTAACAATCTTTTTTGATTATTGTCTAAATCTTTATATTTTTCATTTAATGATTCGACCAATAATTTATAGCTAAGCAAACGAACTTCTTCGTTTTGTTGTTTATAAAAATTAATCAAATCATCTTCGGATTCATTAACAGAAACTTTTTTGCCACATAAATTTTCGGTAATTGTATTTGTTGACTGAATAATTTCTTTTATATCAAACTTTATTGAATTGTTGATATGGTTTTCAAACAATTTATAAATTGAAGCATGTATTTTATAATTTTTGATACTTGATTTCAATAGATCATCGATAGGATAATTTGATTTAATCTCTTTAATGAGATTATATTTTTGCTCTGTTAATCTTTTAGAATCTAATTTTTCTCTTTGCTTCAAAATTACATTTATATATTTCTGAGATTGCAATTCGTCTTTTGCTTTTTCATTAAGCAAGAAGTTGTATAATTGCCATTCTTTTCCTAATTCTTTATTTTCGGTGAAATATTTAAATAATAAATCCTTAGCGGTAGATTCGTCATTTCCCGCTAAGATATCTGCGGTTACTTGACGAGTAAGTAGTTCAAATAATATTCCTGTGTTTTTAAACTTGGAATGTTTAGCTTTTTGCATATACTAGTATAATGTCTTAATTTATAAATATAACAAAATATAGATAAAATTCATTTAATTATAATATTTATTCCTCAATTATATTGCTCTCATCGAGCAATGATTTCGATTCGACTTCTTTTAATAAATCACGTTTAACATCTTGATGGGTTTGTAAAAATTGCTTTAATCCCTCAAGATTTTCCATACTCAATGCGGATTTCGTTTTAGTCTTGCTTCTGATAGCGTCTGTTTGCGAAATTCTTGTATTTTCTTTATTACCGAAAGGGTCATATCCAAATGCCGAATCTTTTCTATATTTGTGTTCACCTGCTTGTGAGGGACGCTTTGATTTTTCAGTTAATGATGGAGGAGCTTCATTACCACCTGCCGATGTTTCTCCGCCAGTAGCGCCTTTTTCAGATGGTTTTCCGGCTGGAGGGGTTGATTCTGGTGAATCGCCTGATGAAGCACCACTTTCACCGGATGTCTCAGGTGCCTTGATTTTATTGAATGGTTTAGCAGGATCAATTCCTTCGTCTTCTATTTGTTTAAATCTATAATTGTCTTTTGCATCTTCAACAATATCGTTCTTTTGCAAATCAATATCTTCATCTGACAATTTAAAAACGTTATTATAAATCCATTTCTTACTAAACAATTTCTGTTCAACCATATCCTTCGCAAGTGTAACTTTATCTGACCAAATCTTTACCTTTTCTGTTTCTAAAATTACAGATGGATTTGTCAATTCTAAGTCAAAATTAACCAATTGATCATCTGTATATCCCTGTGAATATAAATGAACGATTGCGATTTTTTTTAATTCACTGATTAATATTTTTTGAATACGATTAATTGTTTTTGCAAATCTCACATCTTCACTTGCAAGCGTAGCTTTACCACTCAAATCTTCTTCATAACCCAAAAATGCTTTTGGAATCTTTAATGCTGCCAACATCTTGTTTTTAAGGTAATTAATATCATCAATACCAGTAAATTCCATGCCACTTAACGGTTCAATACTTGTTCCGCTATCACTTCCACGAACTGGCAAATAAAAATCTTCGACCATGTTTTGGAGATTAAAACGAAGATTATAATCGCCTGTATTTGGATCAAGATATGGAATTTTTTTGGTTTTATTCATTAATTTCTCCATATATTGATCCACTTCTTGTGGAGGAATATTACCAACATCAACCTTAAAAACTCTCTTTTCAGGTGCACGCATTACACGATGAATTAACATTGCGTCTTCCATCAAACTCAATTGTTTCCATACTCTTCTGCCACCTTCAATCATACTTTTACCATATGGCATAAAATTACTGTCACTAATCATTCTGAAATGAGCGATTTGATAATTTTCTAATTCTTCTAGTTTACCGCCTTCTGGTAAATTAATTTGAAATTTAACATAATTTTTATTTGCTAAATCACTGTTTTCGACGCGGCTAACATTATAAGAACTAATTGGTTCAATCATGTATACACCATATTCAGGACTAATAAACATTTTTAAATAGAAATCTCCATATTTTACAAGATTTCTAGTCCAACTCCACAGGTTAAACTCAATATTGAGAATATCATAGAATAAATTTTCTAAGATTTGTTTGATATTTGTATCATTAGTATGGACCGTCAAAATTTTACCCATTTCATTTTTAGTTACACATTCATCTGCGTAAATATCCAACGCAGAGGCAATGATTGGATCCATATCCATCGTGTCATAATCTCTAAATAATTCAATACGAGACGCTTGATAACTTAATGTAAAATCTCTGCTATATTGATTATATGATGATGTTCTAATTCTGTTAAAACGATCTCTTAAAGTATTACGATCTGTAGCATACATTACTTCGTCTGTATCTACTACCTTTAGTTTTTTACCACCAATGTTACGAACTATTGCATCTGTGGAAAACAAACGTTTTAACCTTGAATATAAAGAACGTTGTTTTAATATTTGAAATTCTTCTGATGGCATATATAATATATAAATATAATGTGGTTATAATAACCACGTAAGATTTTCTGATTTATCGTTGAATTGTCCCGTTTTCATAATCCAAGCATCATGTGCGGAAACTGATTTATGAGTATAAATTTTGTCATTTGATACTCTTGAAATTCCTCCTAACATAGATTTATTTAATTCCATACTTTGTTGTCTTAATCTCAACGCAGTATCTCTAACCCATAGTCCAATACAAAAAGACATAACCAAATCATCATTATAACCCTTCATTGCAGTGGCTTTATTACCATCCCAAATGAATACTGACAATTCATCTAATAATCGTTTGGAGTAAATAATCAGAGATTTTTCTCTAAAGTATGTATCTAATTTAGATATTAGTAAAGGTCTTGTTTTTTGACTATTAGTAAACCCAGGAATCATTCTTTTGTCGTCTCTATTGTATTTACTTGTTAATTGTCGTTCAACATCGACATATTGTAAATCTGCACTACTATAAAATGTATTTGGGTATTGTCTGTCAATTATCTGTTGTAATACTGCCCATCCTATATTATTATTTTCTACTATCAATAAAGCATTATTATATTCTGTAGCAACACTGACTAACATATTCCCATAATCCTTAGTATTTATTTGACCTCTATATTCAGCAACTTGTGTTAATGATTCCACATCAATAACATGAAATGCACTATAATCAACACTATCTCCTCTGGCAACGTCAGCCGCAACAATATAATTTCTACTATAATCAGGATATTCCCAAATCCAATAACCATGGTCTACACCACGCATTTCAACTGGATCTTTTGCTTTAGTTTGTTTGTAAAATTCAACCAAATGTGACTCAATTACTGTATTACCAGAAGATAGAAATTCGGTATCACATTCTTGCGATGCTCTTTTTGGTCCTAATTCATCCGTTTGTCTATTTCTCCAATTTTGGTCTCTTTCTGGATGTCTATCCCACTTTAAACGAATAGTTTTGAATGTGTTTTTTCTTGATTCCGCATCTATCCACATTTGATGGAAGAAATTTCCAACACCATTCGGTGTAGAAAGTAGAATTGCTCTACCACCAGTAGCCATTGTTTGTTGTGCAGAGGTCCAAACTTCTTCTGCATTATCAATAAACGCACATTCATCCATTAATAATAAATAAGCACTAAAACCACGAGCACTATCGGCGGCTGAGGATGCTGCCAGAACTCTAGATTCATTTTTAAACTTTAGTGAAAGACGATTGTCTTCAACTGTAGATACCTTTAACCAACTTGGAAGATTATTATTAGCTAGTCTAATCTTTGATACAATTTCTTTTGATGTATTTTGAACGGTAGACAATATCAAAACGTTTTTGCCTGGATTGAATATCATAGTCCACAAAGCATATGCAGAAACTAATGTGGAAATACCCATTTGACGTGATTTTAATACTATATTTCTATCATTATCAATAAAATCTTGAAGAGTTTCTTCTTGGAAATCATATAATTCAAATGGAATAATACCTCTTGTTTGATGTTGAATCTTTACGTATTTCTTCATGAAATACATAGGGTCAACTAAACACTTTTTATATTCTTCTTTGATTATTTGTTTAAGTGTTTTCTCATTCATACATCGAATTTATGTTCTTCTCTGTTTTTAATAAATTCAAGCGTCATTTCTTTGGCTTTTTCTTCAAATGAAGAATCATAACTAATCTTTTCTAATTGTTTTTCATACTCTGATATTTGTCGTTCAACCTCTATTATATCTTTTTTTAAATCATCTAATACTTTGATTCTGGTATTTGTGTCATCTGTCCAAACTTCGTGTGTTCCGTCTTCATTAAAATATTTTAATTCGGGGTCATAGTTCTCCAAATATTCCATACTCTCCAGAATTTTAGTTTTTAAATCTTTTAGTTTAGAATATTCGGTAGAAAATGCATAATATTTTGAATAATCATTAAATTTTCCCAATAATTTTAATCTACTATCAAAAATAATGCTACAATCATAACATTTACCACATCTAGTATACACTCGTTGGTCAAGATAATTTCCAAATTTTATATTTGCATTACAAATGGAACATTTTTGTTCGACATTAATTTTACCAAGATTTGATAAACGTTTTTTAACTCCGTCTTGTTTTATCCACATGTTTCCCTGACTATCATTCCATGTTTCTCCTTCTTTTCTATCTATTAATCCTATATTGTCAGTATAACCAACTTGAACGAATGCTCTTTCACCGGATACATAACTTTTAACTATATCTAAGTTTGACTTCCCTGTTTTTAATTTTATATTTTTACCGGTATTACTTCTCATAACTTATGGTTCATCCTTTATATTATTAATATTTTCTTTTTAACATCTAATAGATAGTAAACATCTGAACATAACTTATATTTTTTTCTAAAATCAAACATAGTTCCTATAAATTCTTCATTTAATTGTTTATTAAAAAATCGGTATATTGTAGATATAAAGTTGGGATGATCTTTTCATATAACATTAACTATTTTATATAATATTAAATATTTTATTTTAAAAATGTCTCATCAAAAACTTTAACACATTTTTTGTATGAAGATTGTGTTTCGTCAAGAGCATTATTAGTAAATTGCCAATTCCAAAATAATTGATCAGGCGTTTTAAATCCAAAAAATTCTAGAACATTTTTTTGAATTTCTGTCACATCTTTACCATTCCAATTTTGTCCTACAGCAATAAATCCGGCGTCAATATCTTTTACAATATTTTTTTCTCCTAGAGTTGAATGTCTATTTTCAATCCAAGTTAGTCTTTCTATAAGTTTTTGATAATAACTGTTAGCTTGACCCCATCTTATACTAGCAAAAAATACTACACAATCGCTTTCAAATAATTCTTTACTAATTTTCCATAATTCATCACTTTTATCATTATAACTTGCCCAACAACGATGATACCCACTCGGATTTTGATCTTTATTTTTTAATAAAGAACCAATCGTTCCACAGTGATTACCTCCAAATTCTATATTGCTACTTACATTACCTTCACACGGAACAATACGTAACTTAGTAGTATCAATTAAAGTTACCTTTTCTTTGCCAAGTAATTCTTGAATTTTGATAGCTAGTTGGCTACTTTTTGGAACATCATCTTTGTGTTTAACCCATCTATTACTAGTAGTCAATAATAATACTTTATTTTTTGCACGTAAATAATCAATTGTTTTTTTATATTTACGGGCATAAATATCCATATCTTGCTCACTTTGAGGAAGTTTGGCTTCATTTAATAAATCTACTAAACTAATCATTTTGATAATTGATCTAATTTGTTTTGCATAGTCATACCGCGAATTACTTCAGGCGTGCCGCCGTTATCTCTATTAAAATAACGTTTGTAATTACTTAATGCTACATCCAATTTAGCTTTGTCAATTGGTTCTTTTGATATAATGTCTTTTATCATATTTAAATTATTGACTACTAAGACATTTGTATCATTGATAACTTTGTCTATCAATATTATTAAAGATGAATCTACAGATTCTTTTAACTGTGGATTGTTCAAATCTTCAATTATTTGTGTTAATCGTATCATAACATATAAATATCTTTAATAATTAAAAACCCCACATTTTACTGTGGGGTTTCGTTTTTATTTTAATTTGTATTAAGCTCCTGGGAATTGAGCACCTGTTGGTAATACGTTGAAATCTAGAACTATGAATTCAGCTGTTCTAGTTGGTTGAATATAAATTTGTCCATAGAGAATGTTACGATCAATAATATCTGGAGTATTATTAGTGTCATCCATCTGAACTTGGAAAGCAAACAATCCACTACGTTGTTGAACACTTTCCAAATATGGATTGACAATACTCAAGAAACGGTTACGTGTAGCAGCTACGTTTTGTTCAAACACCAAGAATCTACTTGTGCTTGCGATGAACTTCTTCAAGGCAATCAACAATCTACGAACATTTACTCTATCAAGAGCACTTGACTTCTGTTGAAGTGTTTTTTGACCCCATACACAAATACCTTGGCCAGGAAACGCTGCTATTGGATTTACTCGTCCTTCATAGAGTGTATCACGTTCGCCGTGAGTGGTTCTATCAAGAACTTGAACGGCTTGTGTAATGCCACCACGATTCAACCCAGCAGGAGCAAACCATTCAGCGGCTACATTGTCATTAGCAGCATAAACAGACGGCAATACTACAGAAGGAGGAACACTTACAATCTTATTGGTATTTGTATCGAATATGTTAATCCATGGATAATAAGTTGCTACATAATTACTATCAATTGCTGATACATCATTGACAGCAGCATCAATTAATCCATTAGTTTGACCACTCTTTGGGAACACTATGTTATCCATGATATAAAAACAATCTCCACGGGATTCACACATATCGATTGTCAAATTAGTAACATAACTATGTTGTTGATGTAAAATACCAGGTGTTACAATCAAATTGATATCAAATTCGTCTGCATTACCCAAAGCACCAATTGCTTGTTTATAAGCAACTGAACCTGCACTTGTAATGTTTGTGCAATTTAATCCTTGAGTATTTCCGGCAACAATATCACCGCCTAAGTTTATCTTGATTGCTGGTGATTGACCATCAAATCCACCTTGGAATCCAAAAATAAACTTACGCATTCTAGCATAGTTTACTTCATTTACATCATCTGGATTTGTTGAAGGTATACTTCCACTTAAACTTGCATCCAAGAAAGATCCTGTATTTGAACCAACAATCACATTATCAAGTGAAAATGGAGTATTTAATCCCGCAGATGCATTTTTTGGAATTGGACAAAAATATTGAACGTTATTATTGTATACAGGAACTCCGGTAGAAATTGTAGGATACAATGATATTACTTCAGAATCTGTAGTTGGAGCATCGTTGAATACTATTCCTGATGGATATTTACCCAAAGATTGACCATATAATGAAGCATTACTATATCTCATTACAGGAGTGATTTTTGAAATGTCTCCAGCAAATGGAGTATAATACGCGTTAAATCCGTAAGGAACTGCAGCCACAGGATATTCAACGGATGACATTTCAATTCTAATATGTTTACTTACATTAGAATAAATTCCAAATTCAATAATTTTGCCAGAATAAGTAATGAAGTTATATCTATCACCAATTCTACGTGCAATAAAGTTTGCACTATCAGCATCCAAACTTAAGTTTGTAAATGTTTCAAGATACTTAGGACGCTTGTCAGTATCATTATAATCACGAACAGAAAGTGTGAACGAACCCCAATCACTTCCTGGAACTGAACCTGCCAATTTAACATCACTAATCTCAATCTTATACAATTTATTAGCATTTGTTCCATCTGTTAAAGTGTGAACTTTAAACAAATCATGTCTAGTTGTAGTTCCATTCACAGAACCAATCTTTTGAGATACTACATATGGTGTATAAGCATTTGTCAAACTAAATTGACTATCACCTTCGGCAGGATTAAACGAATTATCATCTGTAAAATTCAATGGATTCCCACCGCCGAATGTTGTTGAATTTGGCAGAACTGCAATTTTAATTCCATATTGTGTTGTATCCGCAACAACTTTTGCCATAGAATCTTCAAATGCTTTATACAAATAAGCATTTACAGAAGAATCAGATGTCTTTGCTGTTTTTTGGAATACATTTGTGATGTATTTTTGATTTGCCTTATCAAAAGAGAATTCATAAATACCATACTTCCCAGCAGTGCTTCCACTTAGAGTTAAATAATAATTTGATTGAATACTTGAACTATTTGAATTTAAAATTGAATTCAAACTCAAAGAAGAACCACTGAAACCAGGTGATTGTAAATTAGTTCCCGGAGACTGATTTGTTGTATCTGACAACACTGCCAACAAAATTTGATTTGCATTTGATCCTGAACGCCAAGTTCCACATTCACTTACACTTGATGAACCAGCACTTGTAAATGCACCAGTAAATGTGCCAAATGAACCAGTCACTAATCCTTGTAATCTAAATACAGGATCAACGCAGCTTCCTTTAAATGATGTAAATGATGCAGAAGTTAAAACAACATTATTAAATGGTGAACTAGTTCCATAAAGAGTTTTTTCTGATAATATTGATCCAGTAACTGAAAGATTTTGTAAACCGTAATCCAATAATACTTTAGCTGGTGGTAACGAAGACGTGTTAAATGATGATGCTCCATTCCAACTCATTGTTATAAGGGTGTAATTATACCCATATGACGGAATATTCAAAGTTGAACCCGCAAAAAGTTTACTTCCACTGTTTGAACTTGAAGAGGTTGCGGTTTGAGGCACTGTTCCAAATGAAAATATAAATGATGCAGTTGGAACAGTTGCGGTTAAGATCGCTCCGGTTACATTTCCTCCCGACGTGGTAATGACTGTATCTATAGCTAAACTTGAAAATCCTGCAAAGGTAGAACCACTCGCTAATGAACCTGATGGAATAAAGAAAGATGATGCGCTAACTAAAGCAGCGGTATCAATATTTCTTGTATAACTACCTGATTCCGCATAAATTGCAATTGGGAATCTTTGGTCATAACCAGTCAACGCGCCTACGCGGCATACGGTTACAAATCCTTTTTCGTTGAGATATTCTTTGGCGGTGTATGGCCCATATAAGGTTCCATCAGCAACACCAAATTTTTCTTCTAAATCAGCAGTGTTAGTAACTAATGTTGGGCTAAATCCTGGTCCTTTTGCGAACGGTGCAACAACTACAGCTCCAATATCAGCTACACCTTGAACAATGCCTGATAAATCATTTTCTCTTGTAAAGACTCCTGGGCTAACAATGGTGCTAGCAGGACTAAATCTTCCACCTTCTTGTATTGGCATATAATATATTTCCTTTCAAATTTTATAAAAAATCTTAAATATAAATATTCCCAAAAAATTGAAGATGTCAATATTTATAACTTTTTTTAAATGAAATAAACCTTACTAAATCCATTTTCTTTACGAATTTCGACACGACTGTCCACCATATCTTTCATACTGTCTAAATGACTTATAATCCATACAAAATCAAAATTTGTCTTTAAGAATGCAAATAATGTACTCATAGATGATAAATTATCGGCATCCGCACATCCAAATCCTTCATCTATTACGATAAAGTTGGGTCTTGGAAGGTTGCTTATATTAATTAATGCCACTCTAATAGCTAATGAACTTACGAATTTTTCAAGACCACTTGATAGTTCCAATGGCCATTTTTTATCCTCATAGTTGATAAAAGTGCTTACATTCTTACCATCGGTTTGTAGAGATATAGTAAACTCTACAATCTGACTTAGAATATTATTTACTTCTTTTTCAATTGTTGGTAATGCTTGGCTAATCAATTCATATGGGATACCATCTCTACCTATTGATGAATTATATAATTCATATGCTTCGTATACCGTTTCCAATGATTTTGTTTCTTCGATTGTTTTTTCAATACTTAATTTTTGGTTGATTGAGGAATTAAGGTTAGATTTTAGATTAATTATATCGGCATTTTTCTGTTTTATTTTACTGTCAATTATTTTAATACTTGATTTGATAGTTTCAATATTTGTTTTTACAATATTATTGTGTTCAATATTATCTTTTTGTTTATTAAATCTATCAATCTTTTCCACGATTATATTTAATTTGGTTTGTTCTTGAGAAATTTTATGTTCAGTAGAAACAATTGAATTATTAAACTTATTTAACTTATTTTCAATATTAGTTTTAGTGATTTTAAGGTCAGTATATTTTTTATATTCAGTTTCAATGTTGCCAAATCCATTAATTTTGTTCTTCAATTCATTATATTTTTGAAAAACAATTAGTGCGTTTGATTTATCTTTATCTAAATCTTCTTTGGTCTTTATCGCGTCTTTTACGAACACGTTATTTGTGCAATATTCGCAATTTGGATCATATTTGTGTTGTTCGAGAGTCTTTAATTTTTCTAATTTAGAATTGACAATGATTTTGAAACGTTCAATTTCATTTTCTTTGTTGGTAAATTCTTTCTTTACTAAAACATATTCGTCATACTTGTCTACGATATTATCAATCAAATATGATTTTTCTAAATCAATAGAACTAGATAATTCAGACTCTATTTTTTTATATTCTTCTTTAAAACAATTAAGTTCTTTGGTCAATTTCTCTATAGAATTCTTACAAAAAATTTCAGCTTGAGTCAATACTGTCAAATCGTCTATATCATTATCAACAGATATAAGTTTTTTCGTTTCTTCGAACAAAGAATTATTTTTGACATCTCTATCAGACATCAATTGTTCTAAATTTTCATTTTCATTTTTTATCAAACTGGATGAAACTTCGATTATATTTGTTAATTCGTTTAACTTTTGGGTATAATCATTTTTCTTGAAATTCTTCAATAAAACATTGATTTCTTTTATTTTTTCCTGAGATGTAGAAGATAATTTATCAAAAATATCAAGTCCCATGAACTGTGCCAACAATTCTTTTCTTTCTGTTTGACCCATATCAATAAAAGAACCGGTTCTATTATTTTGAATACTTAAAACCGTCAAAATAAAATCATCATAGGTTCCTACATAATCTCTAATGATATCATTTGTGCTTCTACGAGCTTCACCGTTTAGTTCAATTACTTTTCCGTCCTCTTCTTTCCAGAACTTTACATCAACTTTGACATTTCCTTTTTTATCGGCATTTCCAACTCTTTCAATGAAAAAATCTACACCATTTACTTCAAAATTAAACTTGCATTTAAAGGTCATTTTCTGTGTATTCAAAACATGAGATGCTTTAAATGCACGGTCACATTTATCGAATATACAAAATGATAATGCAGATAAAATACTAGATTTACCAGCCGCATTTGACGCAAATAATCCAATAACGTTATGCATTTTGGTAAAATCTATAATGTTACCTTCGCCATAACTAAACATATTATCAAATTCAAAGATCTTAGGCTTCCATCTGATATTTTTTATGATTTGTTCTTTACTCAAAGATGCATTCAATTCTTTATTGATAGTATAAACCTTTTCTAATAGTTCTTTATCATCAATATTAAATTTATTATTTATATAGTCTGTGATAAGTTTATTTTGATAATCTACATCGACAATACTATTGATATTAAGGTTGGTATTATCAATAATATTTTTATTTTGAGTAACCAAACTATCAACTCTAACGTATGAAATATCCATAACTTCAGATATTTCTCTAATTTTAGATAAAACAGATTTTACTTCAGTAGCAACACTCTCACAACACTTCATTCTGAGTCTAACTTTCTTGGGCATATCAGAAATATCAGTTACAAGTTTGCCTTTGTTTACATCTATTGTATAAAATCCGTAATCATTTTGAATTTCGAAGTGTTTGAATGCTTTGGTCTTCAAATCCCAGTATACAAATCCATGTCCTTTTAATTCTTCTCCGTGAGATTGTTGGATTATAGACCCCGCATATACAATTACAGGTTTTTCTTCAATACTATTGTATTTTTGAAGTATTTGATAACGATGAATATCACCCAAAAGAGCAATGTGATGACCATCAAATAATTCATTTGTAATTGTTCTACTAGAAACTTTATAACCAACATCAGTAATTGCATCATTAACGGCACCATGAAACAATATAACATTATAACGTGTATCATTAAGATAGGTTTTTGGAATATCTTTGTATTTTACATATTTTTCATGTTCGTCAAATATAGAAAAATGATTAAATAGAATATCACCAAGTATAAAAATGCCTGATTCTTTTAAATAAAATAGATTTTTGTGGTTTAAAACATCTACGATTGGAGTTAAACTATCTAATCTATTTTTATTAGCCAATGTGGCATCATGATTTCCGGCAATCAATACAGTTGGTCTTCTATCTGCGAGGTTTTGAAGAAAATCCGAAGCGGTCTTGATGCATTCTGGACTCAAATCACTTTTATTATGAAATAAATCTCCCAATACGGCAACTACAGTTGATTCTGGTGTTTTTTCTATTGCTTTATAGAGTTTTTCAAATACTTCATTATATTCATCATGTCTTTTTGTAAGACGAATATGAACATCTGCAATATGAAATATATTTGTAAACTCTTTTATACTACATGATAATTTTGTTGTCATATTACACTGTAACTTTTAACTTAAATAGTTTTTCAAAGTCAATAGTATCACAACTATTGATTATTTCCCAAATTTTTTCAAAACCCATAACACTTGGATCTTTGTCCTTTAGTATAATAAGTTTAGTTTTGATGTTATTTTTTATCAAAAATTCACAGATTTTTATAGAATCCGCAATAGCATCATTGTCTAATAATACATTTACCATAGGAACATCATACTCTAATAATTTGATCTTTAATTTGTTACTTAATGTTTTACCAAATAATGGAATTGTATTTGTTCTTAAACTTATTGCATCAAATGGACCTTCTACCAATGTAATTGGTTCTTCAAAATTTATTAATAATTCAAATCCAATTATATTTTTTGAATATGAACAACTAATATATTTTAATCCTTTTGTTTCGTAAAAACTTCTCGCAGTATAAAAATTCAAAAAACCGTTTGAATCATATGAAGGAATTATTATTCTGTTTTTTAAATCTCCCTCCGTCGAATACCCAATACAGTATCTTAAAATATCTTCTTTATTTATACCTCTATTTTTTAGATATACCAATGCGTGTCTATATTCCAATTCAGATGATGGTTCCCACATTGGTTTAAATTCCTTTGGTAATTGGAGAAGTTGAGTGAATTTCTCCTCAGGTTTATCAAATGATATTTCGAATTCTCTGTTGGGTTTGAACTCTTTATTTGCATCTAAGAATGTATAATACGATGCAGGTGCTCCCAATTTTTTAAATAAAGTTTTAAAGTTTAATCCGCCAAATCCACACACCCAACAATGATATTTACCAGTTAATATATTTACTTCCAACTTTCTTTTATAATGTTTGCATATTGGACAAAAATAAACAGCATCAGTTCCCTTTCTAATTTTAGGAGTCTGATTTAAAAGTTTATTTAAATTTTTTATTATATTTTCTTGGTATAATAACATCTATTTTACTATATCACCGTTGTCTTCATCTATCAATTTTTTATTACGTTCAACTTTTACCCATGGTTTTCTTTCTAACGCAACTGCAATTTTGATTAATTTAATTGGGTCTATTAGATTATCACGATCTTTGGTTTTTGTAGATTTATCTTCTGATTTTTTATCTTCTTTATCATTATTTTCGAAAATTTCTTCATCTTGTAAATCATCAGATACATTTTCATCTTTTTGTGGAGGAGGAGTGGGAATATCTGGTTGAACGACGTTTTCTTGTGTATATGTCTGTTGTTTTGGTATATAACAAATTGTATTTCTAGAAATCATTCCTTGTATTATGTATCTTTTATAGTCATCATACATTTCTCTATAATATTCAAATGCACTGTAAATATCTTCATATTGCTGTGATGTAATATGGATACGAACACAATTATTTTTTTCTTTCCACTTAAATCCAGGAACATCCAGAATCATACAACATATATTAATTAACAACTCTTTTTCATTACAATCTCTTAAGATTATATAATAATCTTTAGTATCTTCTGTTATTATAATTTCATCTTCAGATATATTATATTTTTTACATAATCTTTCTAATTTTTCTTTTGCCGCTATTTTTTCTCCGTCTTTACCTTTTTCAGATAATATTTTTATCTTTTTTGCTAACTCTATTATTTTTTTGTGATTCATCTTTAAAAAGAGAGGCTACTACACCATCATACATATCACTATTTCTTTCATCCCAATTACCCTTTTTATTTTTAATCGTAAATTTAATTACATCTGGATATAAATGTTCTAATTCACTTTTTACAAATTCCTTGGTTTTTATCCCTTTAATTCTGCATTTTCCAAACAATTGTTTACGCATAGTATTTACATTTATAGACAATATTTTAACTTTAAAATATTCTTCTAGAATATAACATATAACTGCTTTGTTAATAGCTAATTTTAATATTGTCTGTTGACTAGTTCTTCCAAAAGAAAAATTAGCTAATGATTCTTCTATCTGAATTATATCAAACGATTTATTTTTTAATATATCAATAATTCCATTAGCTTTTAATTTATAGGTATCATATTTTGAAATATCAATAAATCCAGCGTCTGAAATTTTATCATTTTCCGAAATAGCATATCCACAAACTGTTGATGACAAATCGAGTCCTAATATAACCATATACTAATATATAGTATAGATTATTTATAACGTGTATTATTTAATCCTCTAGACAAAAGTGAACTATTTGAATTATATTGATCTCCTTTGATACCTTTATAGCCAGTTTTTGTTTTTTTTACTTGAAACCCGCCTTGACGATACAATTTGACATTAATAGAATCTGTGTCTGTTTGAACTATACCTGGTGTAGTTTTCACTTTTTTAGCATCAAACGCTCCGCCTGCAGGTTGTTTAGATTTATATCTAGCTTCGATGGTTTTAATTAAAGACTCTCTAGAAATTTTGTTGTTAGACATATATTATTCTTTTTATATAAATATCATTAAATATCCCATTTTACTAAAATATTTAGCGGAAATTCTCCTCCATTTTTAATTGGAGTTCCTAATTTTCCAATTGCAACTAAATCTACACCACTATAAAGTCCAACAGTAGTTATATATGGTGCCAGATATGAACCTGTATTGTCTATTGAAGAACTATATTGATACTTAAAAAATTCTTCTTTTATATATGATGGGTTTATTTTATTTGTTTTTTTATCTAAATATTTAACTAAATCAAAATACGTTGTACGAGTAGACTTGATAGTAATATATTTTTTATACAAATTCTCGGTTAATTGATTGGAAAAGTATTTCCAAAGAATAAATATATCATTTATATCTAATTTTCCGGCACCATCAAAATCAAATAGTAATGCGTTTTTTGTAAAATAACTAATATGATTTTGCGTTAATAATGATCCGCTAAAATAATTTAATGTTTGTGGCGATATTATTTTATTATAAGTATCTGTTTGTAAACCCGTATAATAATTAAATAAACTGGTTTCGTATTTGTTTTCAATTACTAAAGTCCACCACTTTTCATGACCTAGATTCAACTTACATATATATCTTAAAATCAAATCAACATCTGAAAAATCAAAGTTTTCGTCTCGATTAATATCATAATCAAATGGAAGTTTATATGTTGAAGTTGGATTTGTGCTTACGTTAAATTCTCCCGGTTCTATTGTGCAAAATATTTGATTTTCATAAAGAGTGACCTTTGAATCAAAATTAATGTCGTAATATGGAATTGAATCTAAATATAATTGGTTTCTAACAGACAAATCTTCAAATATAGATGCTGTAGTTTTTAATATGATATCACCCATTCTATAAAAAACATTACCTATTTGAACATTATTATTAAATTCGTTGAAATCATATACATAAGAATATCCTCTTATGTTTCTATGATTTGAAATGGATTGTGTAACTGATACATCTGCAGTTAATAATAAACATGGAGATCCGACAACTAGTGATTGCGTTGACACTGCAATTGAGTGTCCGAAAACCGAATATGGAAATGATTCTTGTTTTTTTCTACATAAATTTTTTATAGGCACCCAAATGTCGTTTATATTTTTATACAAATAAACATATCCTAGAGTATTATTCAAATTTTTATCAGATTCATCAAATAAAACTGTATTTAATGTGCCTGAAACATAACTCATACTGAATGGAAAATTATATTTTAACGAAGATGCCACCAAATAATTTTCAAAAATATCTACACTATATCCAAATTTATTATCTTTAAATACCGCTTCATTTTTATCTAAAATTCCGTTATATATTTTTTGTGTTTGATTCCATTCTTTTTTCGTATCACAATATTGATATATAAATGCACATCCCCTTTTTCTTAAAGTCGATCCGCTATATTCATAATACTGAGATTCATTGGGACATCCAATTACAATATAATTTCCATAAATTGATAAACTTTTTCCAAAATTATCATAATTTTGAGAATAAGATGAACTAGGATAGTTATCTAAGTGTTGTAATTTATAATTGTAATCGTTGTCTCCTACAAATTTTTCCACCTCCCGCCACCCAGCAGATGAAGATTCAAACAAATAAACAGTTCCTTTTGAAGAATTGGACGAACTATTTGCAATAATCAATCGATTGCTGCCACTTGCATCGATTTTAACAGTAGTTCCAAAATAATCACCGGCAATTGAATAACTACCTGTAAGTGATGTTAAATATGTCCAAACATTATTTGTTTTTGTATATAAAAAGACTTCACCTTTATTATTGAAAGATTTATTTGACCCTATCGCAATAATATTATTTCCTAACGAAACATCACATCCAAAACTTCCACTTTCTCTCTTAAATGAACTTGTTATAGTAAAATAAGGAATTATATCCGATGTCGATACATTGTAAATATCAACATTAGATCCTGTAACTAAAATTGAAGGTAAAGAATAAACCGAACAGGTAAAATATCTTGTAGCAACAGCTAAATCCGTATTATATAGTGACAAAGAATTTCCGTATTCATTTTCTACTTTATTCACTCCTGTATTATCTGTAAAATTATATTGTAAATTATCATTATTTTGTGTAAATAAATCATCGGCTTGTGATAAATTAAATAAAGAATTATCATCTTGATCCAAAGATTTTTGTAAAGTTATATGATCTTCGTAATTATTTGTAACATAACTATATTTTTTGACGGAAACTTCTCCGATACTAAAACCAGAACCTGACCGAAATGATGGTGGCGAACCTATTGCGATATAATCGCCATAAGCTGCTACTTCATATCCATAATTTTCATTTTTTATAGTATAATTCATATTATATCACCTGTGTTACATTATAAACAGATGAACTGTTTACATAAATTTCACACAATACATTTGATCCTGATAATACGAAATTGCCTCTCGTGCCGGTATTGATAGAACCAATCATCAGCTCGCGGAATTGGTCGGCGACATCCGTTATGAAATTGCCTCTCGTTCCGGTATTGATAGTACCACCACCACCTTTTCCAAATTTTTTATTTGTTTCTTGTGTCACATCTACAGATTCACCTCCCACCGGTCCTCTTGTTCCATTAAAGCCATTAACCGATCGATTATATGGACCTAACCAATTATGTTTCAAACTGTGATTGTTAGCAGTCACATATCCGTTCAAGTTGGGTCTCGGATCATCATAATTTTGAAATTCTAAATATAAAGGCTTATTTCGATCAATATTTGTTGGATATAAATTGCCTTCATATGCATTTCCTTTTATTGAAGAACTTCCATAATTTACACCATTTATCGTTCTACCTCCACCAGCGATTATACCTAAATATGCATTATTTATGTTTGCCGTTGTAGATGAGCCGGTTATAAAATATGTGTCTCCACCATCAAATGGAGTAGGTAAAAATGTCAATTTAACAGTCACATTTAAATCGTTTAATCCGTGAGTACCACGTCTATATGGACTTGCATCTTCAAATCCAATTACTAAAACATCTGTAGATTTAAATGTCGTAGGAACTGTAAATTGTCCAGATAATTCAGATTTTTGTCTATCTGCCTGTTCATAATCTTCATAATATATTTCCTTATAAGAATCATTAATCCCAGAAATGACAGAGGAAGCATCCCAAATATAATATCCTATCGATAAATAGTCATTAACAATTGCGGTTGATGATATATCAAATGTATCTCCTGATTTAATTCTATATAAAGTAGTCAATTGTGTTTTTATTCCAAATGCATCTAATTGAGATTGAGTGACATCTTTTCCTACAAATATCAAATCGCCCGTTGGAGGATCTTGTTCTTCATTTTGATTATTTAACCAATAAAAATTTTGTAACAATGGAGCATTGTAGCTATTAAATTTTATAAGTGTTTTATTTTTATTATCTTTTAATATTCCGTTGGCTATTCGGGGTCCCTGACCTCTTGCATATTTACCGTTTAATCGAGAAGTTATCTCAGGAGTATTTGTATTAATATCTGCAAATCCTGATTTTCCTACTACAAATTTAACTTGTTGTAAATTATTATCTATTATGTATCTTGCAGGTAACATAACTCCGACTGAAGCGCCGGATCCTCCTCCATAATTATATGAACGTAAAGTTGTAAAAGAAATACTCGGACTATATGTCAAATCGAGAGAAGAATTTCCATTTATAGAATTATAAACTATTTTTAATTTGTAATATCCTCGTCTAAAAGCTTTACTATATGTTGATTTTCCTTGAATATTTTCACCCCTGCCTGCTTGCGTGACTTCTACATCATTAATAGACAATTTGGCGTTTGTTGACGATAAATTAAATCGTATAGTAGTATTGTCTTGCGATACATAAAAAAATGTAGTTTGAACAATTTTATTATTTAAATAAGATTTATTTAAGTCACGAGAATTTTTAGTAGCTATACTATATTCAGTCGATAATAATTCATCCGAATTTGAATAATATTCAATTAATACATTATTATTAGTGAATTCATAATTACTATAAATATAAGACCCACCTCCACCACCGGTTAATCCAATTGCAATTCCTGGAGTAACCGCATTTCTATATTCCGAATTATCTTTATATGGAAAATTTGAAAGTTCAGAATATATAGATGTAACAGATGACCAACTTCCAGTAACGGAAGGGTCGAAATATTTTCTCAAATTATATACAGAACTACTATAATCTTTTACCAAATTATCCGATGTAAAATCATATGTTTCATATAAATCTTTAGTTACAATGTATATGAAATTTCCAACTGTTAATGTTTGAGTATTTCCGTAATATACATTATGAGAATTTATTGTTGCACTTACATTTATAGATCCTACTGTGGTTGGTTTTGTTGAACTTCCGTTGTATAAAATAATAGCATCCGAAATTAAATTTGGTAAACTTATTAATTTATGATTTCTGTCTGGTATTTCTATATCTGTAATTTTTACATCAACAATTTCTTCTGAGATTGGTTTTATTTTTGAAGATTTTTGAGCGGTTGTAATCCAGAAAGATCCACCTTGAGTTAAGTTTAAAAATTTTACATATGCAGGAGCTCTTTTAATAGAAATTTGTTTGATACTAATTTCTTTAGCGATTGATTCGTCGTTTATAATTTCTACAGTATATATCCCAACATCAGTTGGTATAGTTCCGTCTTTAGATAAAAATAATCCTCCTTTGTATTTTTCTCCGCCTATTCTTTGTGAATTTAAATAATAATTAATAGTTAAATCACTTATAGAATTTATCGATGCCTTAGTTAATATGCTTGTAACATTTCTTTCTTCGGTATCGTAAATAAAGTTTAAAGATTGATTAAAAACTATTTTTGATGGGGTAATCTGAACCGTTAAATTTGGTTGTTGTAATGTATATTTAGATACATGCATTCCGGCAATGGTATAATCACTAAATGATACCGGATAAGTACCCATTTTAGAAGTCGAAGTAATTGTTCCTGTTGAAGGTGATGTGTTTATAGAAACGAAATCGCCTTGAATTATACCGTTCAATGAACTATTTGTATTATTAATAGTAATTGTAGGTTCAGAACCAATTATTTTATTTGTAGTTGAAACTCCAGTTATTGTAAGTAGTTTTTGATTTATTGTGAATGTTTGAGTTGCAGATACAGGACTTATTCCATTGAATTTTGGAACAGTTGTTGCTGTCACTTCTACCGGCTCCAAAGAAGTTGCGGTTTTACTAGGAATCAATGAAATTTTGTTATTACTTATTGTTGCCAAATTATTTCCAGAAGTAATCGTAAAATTAATTGGAAATTTGTTTACGTTGTCAACTGCAATTGGTTGAATTT
>Ga0194119_10003554_pt1 | contig 24944 bp, 24 predicted proteins | sample TA2MahC100mmetaG_FD_148620 | JGI IMG/M metagenome (GOLD analysis project Ga0194119, IMG submission 148620) | Freshwater microbial communities from Lake Tanganyika, Tanzania - TA2015018 Mahale Deep Cast 100m | ecosystem: Environmental > Aquatic > Freshwater > Lake | place: Tanzania: Lake...
GAGGCTGCCCGACGGTTCGCGACTCAACGCGATTATTCCTCCCCTGGCACTCGACGGGCCGTCGCTGACGATTCGCCGATTCGGCTCGAACCCGCTGACTCTGGAAGACCTGCTGAAATTCGGCGCCTTCACTCCGGAAATGGTGATGTTCCTTGAAGGCGGCATGAAGGCACGGCTCAACATGATCATCAGTGGGGGTACCGGTTCCGGGAAAACCACCCTGCTGAATACGCTGTCAAGCTTCATTTCCAACGAGAATCGAATCATCACGATCGAGGACGCTGCGGAACTGCAGCTGCAGCAGGAACACGTGCTGCGACTGGAAACACGGCCGCCCAATATCGAGGGCAAGGGGCGTGTCACCGCAACGGACCTGGTCAAGAACGCCCTGCGAATGCGGCCGGACCGGATCATCATCGGCGAATGCCGCGGCGCCGAGGCGATGGACATGCTGCAGGCCATGAACACGGGCCACGACGGGTCTATGACGACTACGCACGCCAACACCGGCCGTGATGCGTTTTCTCGCTTGGAGACGATGGTGATGATGGCCAGTTCGTCGATTCCCGATAAGGTGATCCGGCAGATGCTGGCCAGCGCCGTCAACCTGGTTGTGCATTGCGCTCGACTGACCGACGGTTCGCGCAAGGTGGTGAGTATTAGCGAGGTCACCGGCGTGGATGGCGACATGATGGCGATCGAGGACATTTTCCTGTTCGAGCGCGAAGGCATCAGCGCCGGAGGACGGGCGATTGGCCGGTATCGCGGCACCGGCTACAAACCGATTTGCGCGGACCGCATCCGCGCGTATGGCGTGGCGCTGGACGATGCAATCTACAACGAGACACAGGAGGTCCGCGACTAGTGCTTGGATTCTTCCTGGTAGCGTTCGCGATCTTCTCGCTGGCGTTTTTCGGCGCCGGCTACTACGTTTTCAGCGTGCCGCAGCAGGCGGCTGCCGGAACGTTGCATCAGAGGCTGCGCGAGCTGCGCGCCCGGGCCGCCGGCGAGCGGCGCAGCGAGCGCGCGGACCTGCTGCGGCGCGAGGAACGAGGCACTTTCGCATGGCTGGGCGAACTCATCTCCTGGGGCGGCACTCTGGGCCGGTTGCAACAGTACATCAATCAGGCGGACCTGAAGTATCGCGCGGCTGACGTTTTGGGAATCACGGCGCTGCTGTTCGTTGGCGCGTTTCTGGTGCTGGGTCTGTTCATTCCCTTGCTGGCGATTCGAATCCTCTTTTCGGTGCTGATCGGCGCGCTGCCGATTCTTTTGATTCTTCGCAAGCGGTCCGCCCGGCTGACCAAGTTCGAGAGCCAGCTTCCGGACGCCATCGATCTGTTTAACCGTTCGATGAAAGCCGGCCACAATATTCAGTCTGGCCTGGAGACGATCGCGACGGAAACGGCCGATCCGATGCGGCAGGAGTTCAAGAAGCTCATGGAAGAGATGAGCCTGGGCTCTACGCTGGACGCGGCGCTGCACAACCTGGGTCAAAGGATACCGGTCATCGATTTGAAGTTTTTTATTACCGGTTTGATTTTGCAACGGCAGACCGGCGCGAACATGGTGGCTGTTCTGGAAAACCTGGCGCTGCTGGTTCGCGAGCGCCTGGCGCTGCACGAGAAGTTGAAAGCGGCGACGGCGCAGCAACGCTGGTCCGCGTCGTTGCTGTGCGGCATGCCGGTCTTTTTCGGACTTGTGCTGTGGTTCATGAAACCGGAGTACATCGACATTCTTGTGAACGATGAGACCGGCAGCAAATTCTTTATTTACGCGGTGATTTCGGAAACGCTCGGAATTCTGGTGATCCGAAAGCTCTCGAATCCGAAGATCTAAACGATGACGATTCTGTTTTTCATTTTGACGTTCGCCGCGCTGGCCGCCATGGCCTGGAGCGGGTTGCAGCTCTTGCAGCCGCAGGAAAATCCGCTGGAGGACCGCCTGGACGAGTTGATGGCGAACCGGCGCAAGAACGGCGGGCGCGGAGAAAAGCGGCGGTTCGGCGGCGGCTTTTTGAACTCATTCCTCTATGCGGTGTCGCTGATTCCGGGCCTGGACAGCGTGCTGGAAGAAAGCGAGCAGTTGTTGCGGCAGGCGGGTGTGCGCAAGCGGGAGGCGCTGTCGCTCTACGCGATGTTCAACTTGGCGTTCCTGATTTTTCTTCTCGTGGGCAGTTGGATGATTCAGGAAGAGTCGAAGCCTCTGTTTTCGAAGGTGCTAGGTCTGGCGCCCGCGGTTCTGTTAGGTTGGCTGTTGCCGAAACAGGTGCTGTACCGGCTGATGCGGCGCTACAAGAACAAACTGCAGGAAGCGCTGCCGGATACGGTGGATCTGTTGGGAATCGTTTTGGGCACTGGGCTGGCGCTGGATCAGGCGATGACTCGCGTGTGCGAAGAGATGAAGTTCATCTACCCGGAGCTGTCGGCCGAATTTTTCACCGTCGTGATGCAGGTAAAGGCCGGGCAGGATCGCAGCAAGGCGTTTCAGCAACTGGTGCGGCGCACGGGCATCGAAGATATCAAGTCGCTGGCGGCGATGATTATTCAGTCGGAGCGATTCGGAACGAGTCTTTCGCAGGCTTTGAAAGTCTACGCCGACGCGTTGCGCATGCGGCGAAGGCTGCGCGGCGAAAAGGCGGTTGGCGAGGCGGGCATCAAGATGGTGCTGGCCACTGTGCTGTTCATCCTGCCGGTGATTTTCATCATTACCCTGGCGCCGGCCGTGCTGACGATGATGAACAACCTGCGGGGCGGCATCGGCGCCTCCGCCCGGTAACAGGCGCTGGACCCGCCTCAGTCTGCGCCTCCTCGCCGGCTGTGCGGCTGTGGTGAGTGCCGTGTCTTTTTGAGTCCTTGAAAACGTCAATTGCCGGTCCCGGAGCGCGGCGAAATTCTCCCTCAGCGAAAAGCGATGGTCTAACTTGAACGCACCTTCGCAGCCGCCAGACTCTTTCCGGATGCGCCCTAGCGCACAGCGGTCAGGGCGGCTCCGAGCATGGGGCTCCGCACACGTTCCACGCGGGCGCGCGGCAATGGATTGTGCAAACTGACGCAAGCTCTTTCCTGCCGCGTCGATTGATGTGCCGTCATTCTCCGTTTGCCGCCGTCGTTGATATATACCTTTAGCCTGCGTACTTTGTACGCCGGCCGGCTGGGCGTTTTGCCTCGACGCTGCCCTCCAGGATCGCGGCCTTCCCATAGACCCGCACGACGGTATTCGTCCCGGTGAATGATTCATTGCGGGAAGGTCCCGCTGTTACCGCCGCGATGTACTCAACCTTCGATTCGGGCTTACCGCTGGAGTGCGCGTAAACGGGGCCGTTCGCCAGCCACTGCGTGAGCGCCTCCTCATCTTGCTTAAACACAGCGTTGCGCCAAGTGGTGGCGGATTGCTCAACAGCGGAGGCGCCCGCCGGCGGCCACGGCAACTCGCGCGTCGTAGAATTCAACAAGGAAGGGAAGTTCCTGCTGGCGTGGGGGGGAAAGGCGCCGGCGAGGGAGAATTCCACCTGCCGCACGCCGTGGCCGTGGACAAGACGGGCCGCGTCTTCGTGGGCGACCGCGAGAATCACCGCATCCAGATGTTCGATGCCAACGGTAAGATCCTGCCGCGTGGAGGCACGCCGGTTCGCCGTGGGGCATCGTAATCACGAAGGACGATTTCCTCTACATGTGCGATGGGCACAATAATCGGATATTGAAGCTCAACAGGAATGGAGATATTCTTGGCGTGCTGGGTGGCGCCGGGAAACTGCCCGGTCAATTGGACTTTGTCCACCACATGGCGATTGGACCGAGCGGCAGCATTTATGCCGCCGAGATCAAAAATTGGCGCGTTCAGAAGTTCGCGCCCCGATTTCAGTAAGGAGCATTCATGACTTCATCGATTCGCGCCTTTTGCGCGCTGGGTTTGATGGGACTGGCAACCTGGGCCCAAACCACAAAGACCGAGATCGTCAAGCCGACAACGCCCGAGCAGGACTCGAAGGACAACAGTCCTGACGTTCCGGACGTCTACGCGATCTCCGGCAGCTTTGAACGCGTGGTAGTGCTGCGCTTTAAGTATGAGGCGGACCTGTTGGCGGGCCTGGAGAAAATGGTGAAGGATCACAAGATCCAGAACGCCGTGATTCTCTCCGGCATCGGCTCGGTGCGGAACTATCACATTCATTCGGTCAGCAACCGGACGTTTCCCTCGCGGAACATCTTCCTGAAGAATCCCACCGAGCCTGCCGACATCATCAGTGTCAACGGCTATGTGATCAACGGGCGGCTGCACGCGCACATGACGCTCACGAACGGCGAAAAGGCCTTCGGCGGCCACGTGGAGCCGGGCAATAACGTGTTTACGTTCGCCATCGTGACGCTCGGCGTGTTCGGTAAGAACGTGGACCTGGACAAGGTCGACGACAAGACCTACCGTTAGAGCCCCAGCCGCTGGTGCTCTTTCAGGATGCACCGGTCCATGACGACTTTGATGCCGGCGGCGCGGGCCTTCTCCGCCGCCGCATCGTGGATCACGCCCTCCTGCAGCCACAGGTAGCGGGCTCCGTGGGCGATGGCTTCGTCCACGATTCCCGGCACCGCGTCGGACGTCCGGAAAACATCGACCATATCCACCTGGAAGGGCAGTTCCGCTAGCGAAGCGTACGCTTTCTCGCCCAGAACCTCGCTTTCGCTCGGATTCACCGGGACGATTCTGTACCCCTGGTCCTGCATGTAGCGCGCCACTCCGTTGCTGGGCCGCAGCCGCTTGCTCGAGAGTCCGACCACGGCAATAGACTTCGACGCTCGCAGCATCTCCAGGATTTCGGCGTCATTCGTCATCATCGGCCACCTTCAGTTTCAAGACCTTGAAAAAGCGATTCAACTCTTCGGGTTCCAAGGAGCGGAACGAACGCGGCCGCAGCGAACCAAGTTCCAGGAAGCCGATCTTGACGCGCTTTAACTTCTCCACCAGCAGGCCGAAATTACGGAACATCATGCGAATCTGGTTCTGCCGGCCCTCGGTGAGCTTCACCTCATACCAGGGATTCGCGGCCGCCTTCAACCGTTTTAGTCCGGCCGGCGCGGTTCGCTTGCCGCTCAACGAAACGCCACGCCGGAACTCCTCTTCCTGGTCCAGGGTCAGTGTTCCATTCACCTTCACGACATAGGTCTTCACGAGCTTGGTCTTCGCCGACATGATGGCGTTGGCAAAGTCACCGTCGTTGGTCAGCAGGATCAGCCCTTCGGAGTGAAAATCGAGCCGCCCGACGGGATAGACTCGCGTCTTCAAGCCTCGAACCAGCTCCATGATCGTCGGGCGCCCTTCCGGATCGCTCACAGTGGTGACATAGCCCACCGGCTTGTTCAGCGCCAGGTAGACGAACTCCCGGGGCGGCTGAATCAGCTTACCGTCCACCTTGATGTGATCGCGGCCCAGCGCGGCTTTGGTGCCAAGCTGCGTTACGACCTTTCCGTTCACCGTTACGCGGCCTTCCGTGATCAACACCTCCGCTTTGCGGCGGCTGGCGATTCCGGCCATTGAGAGGATCTTCTGCAGGCGCTCCTCGGCCATCTACGCCTCCGCAGCGGCATCGCCGGCGGGTTCCGGCTGTTCGGCCGCCTCGGCGGCGGACGCGGGCCCTTCGGTGCCTTCCGGCACCTCGTCTTCCGTGAACGCAAGGCGGCGCAACTCTTCGAACTCTTTCAGCGTCGGCAGTTCCGATGTGCTCTTTAGACCAAAGTGCACCAGGAACTCTTTCGTAGTCTTGTAGAGAATCGGCTTGCCCACTACATTCTTGCGGCCCGCGGTTGTGATGAGCTTCCGGTCAAGCAGCGTTTTCAAAACACCGCCGCCCTGTACGCCGCGGATCTCCATGATCTCGGGCGCCGTAATGGGTTGTTTGTAGGCGACAACGGCCAGCGTCTCCAGCGCGGCGGACGTGAGTTTGAACCCCGGCTTCAGGTTCTTCACGAATTGCCGCACCGCCTCATGATGCTCCGGCTTGGTCGCCATCTTATATCCGCCGGCCACCTCGCGTATCTGCAGACCGCGGCTGGCGGACGAATACTCTTCCACCAGCCGGGCCAGGGTTTCGTCCACCCGCTTCGCGTCCTGGCGGAGCGCCAGCGCGATCTGTTTCGGTTCCAGCGGTTCTTCCGTGATGTAGATCACCGCCTCGACGATCGCTTTCAATTCGTCGTCGTTGTACTCGACCGGCGCGGTCTCCTGCTCCTGCTCTTGCTCCGGCGCCGCTTCCACCGGCGCAATCTCTTCGGGTTCCTGCGATGTGACTTCCGGGTCCATCCCTACTTGTAATCCTCTTCCAGCCGCTGCAGCGTCTCGCTGTTGGCGGCGAATTCTTCAAAGTTTTTGTGCCGCTTCAGGCCGATGTCGCCAAAGGCCTCCATCTGCACCAGCGTGACGGCCTGGTTCTTGACCATCTCCAGGATCGCCAGGAACAGCACGATCATCGCCGAGCGCGTGCGCTGTTTCTCGAACAGCTCGGCGGCCGACACCGACTCGTGTGCCTTCATCTGCACCAGCACGCTGTGCAAATAGCCGATCATGCCGGGGACGGTAACGTCTTCCTTCGTGACCTCGAACTGCGGGCGCGACTTGGCGCGGTCCAGCACTTTCTGCAACGTCTGCACCAGATCGAAAAGCGTTACGGCCAAGGCAGGCTCTTCTTCGTCCGAAAGGAACTCCTTGTAAGCGGGGTTCGACCACGCCGCCTCTTCCAGAAGCCGCTTCTGCTGCAGCATTTCCGCGGCATTCTTAAAGCGTTCGTGTTCCAGCAGCCGGTCCACCAGCTCGGCGCGCGGATCGCCCTCCGGATCCATCTTTTCCAGCTCCGGGTCGCGCGGCAGCAAAAGCTTCGACTTGATGTGGATCAGCGTCGACGCCATGTAGACGAACTCCGAACTCAGCTCCATATCCAGATCCGCAGCCTTTTGGACGTACTCCAGATATTGCGAGGTGATTCGAGCGATCGGGATGTCGTAGATGTTGATCTGTTGCTTACGGATCAGGTCGAGGAGCAGATCTAGCGGCCCTTCGTACTGCTCCAGATGCACATTGAGCGGAGGCGGCACTACCTGACAGGGTAGCACGGCAGGCCAGTAAAATCAGGGTTTCGAAGCCTTTTTCGTCCACTCTGAAATCCAGTCCAGAAACTGCTGATGCCACACGACGCTATTGCGCGGCTTCAGAATCCAGTGGCCCTCGTCGGGAAAGAGAAGCAGCTTGGAAGGGACTTTCTTCATTTGCAAGGCTGTATAGAGTTGCAGGCCCTGTCCCAGCGGAACGCGATAGTCTAAGTCCCCGTGAATCACTAGCGTAGGGGTCTGAAATTCACTCACGTAATGACTGGGCGACCACTTCGCGTACGTGTCCGGCTGATCCCACGGCATGCCGCGAAACTCCCACATGGGGAACCACAGTTCCTCCGTCTCGCCGGCCATGCTGCGCAGGTCGAAGACGCCCGCATGCGACACAAACGCCTTAAATCTCTGCGTGTGACCCAGCATCCAGTTCACCATGTACCCGCCGTAGCTGCCGCCGGCTGCGGCGAAGCGATCCGCATCGGCCCACGGCTGCTGCGAGACGTGGTCCACCGTCGCCATGAGGTCTTCGTAGACTTTGCCACCCCAGTCGTTGTTGATGTCGTCTGTGAATTTCTGCCCGTAACCGGTTGACCCTCTTGGATTTGGCATGACAACTACAAAGCCCGCTGCTGCGAAGATCTGCGGGTTCCACCGGTACGACCATGCCTCGTGCCAAGCGCCCTGCGGGCCGCCATGGATGAAAAACAGGACCGGATATTTTTGTTTCGCGTCGAAATTGTGCGGCTTCAGCACGAAGCTGTGGACCTTGCCGTTCTCGGCGCCCGCAACGTTCAAGTCTTCGAACGCCGGCAAATCGAGACCGCCCAGCACCGCGTCGTTGATCTTCGTCAACGGTACTGGCTGCTGGCCGGAATTTACACGGAAGATCTCCACGGGTTTCGATCCCGACTGCATCGTGTAGAGCATCGTCTTTCCGTCCGGCGTCAACTGGACATCGTCGTAGGTGGCGCTTCCGGATATGATCGATCGCGCGCCGCCAGTGCCGTTGATCGCGAACATTTGAATGCCTTGCCGCCCGCGATCCTCCACCGTGAAAAACACACGCGTCGAATCGGGCGACCAGGCGATCGACTGCACCGGACGGTCCAGCGTCTCAGTCAAATCCCGAACCGTGCCGCTGGCGCGATTGATCAGGAACAGCCGCCAGCGGTCGCTCTCGTAACCGGCGATTTTCTGGCCTCGCCAGGCAATGTACTGGCCATCCGGCGAATAGACAGGGCCCACATCGGCGCCCGCCGTCACGGTGATTTTCCGGGGCTCCCCGCTCTCGGGAGAAACAGTCCACAGCTCACTATTCGTCGAGGTGGCCTGGTCGTTCTCGCCGTTCATGACGTAGCAGACCTCTTTGCCGTCGGGCGAAACGGCGTAGCCGTCCTGGCCGCCCAGGGAGAACGTTGGCACATCAAAACGGCCCGGCGTCAGGTCGCGAATCGCGCCTCCGTCAAGCGTCAGCATCATCAGGTGGCTGCGGCGCCTCGACTGCCACTGATTCCAATGCCGGTAGAGAAGTCCGGTGTAGACCCGGGCCTTGCTCTTGGCGTCTTTATCGTTCCGCAACTCGCGTTCGTTGCAGGCTTCGTCGCTACAGTCCGGATAGACGTCGCTCAGGAAAAGCAGGCGCTTTCCATCGTTGAAATACGTCACGCCGCTGGCCTCGGTGGCGATCTTGGTCACCTGCCGCTGCCCCGAGCCGTCGGCGTTCATCATCCAGATCTGCGAGCCGCCGGAGCGGTCGGAGACAAATGCGATCTGCTTGGAATCCGGCGACCACCGTGGCCGGTCATTGCTGCCTGCCACCGTCAAGGCGCGCGGCGCGCCGCCAGCCAGCGGGACCACGTGAATCTGATTGGTCTTGGTATTGGCGTCCAGGTCCACACGTTGCACGGTGAAGGCGACGATCTGTCCGTCGGGCGAAAGCTGCGGGTCCGAGATGCGTTGAATACGCATCATCGTTTGAATATCGAGCGCTGCCGCCGCAAGCAGTGGCGCGGCGAAAGCGAGGCAGAGTCGGGGATGCCACGGCATTGTCTCATTGTAGTGACCGGAGCCGGGCGGCAGTTTCAGGCATTTCGCGGGATAATGGTCGGCTTACGCTTATGATTCGACCATTTCAAGGGACTCATCCTCGTATTGCGCGGAGCGCCTGGGTAGATCCTACCGCGGTAGTGATCGGCGACGTGACCATCGGCGAACGTTCCAGCGTTTGGCCAAACTCCGTGCTGCGCGGCGACGTGAACAAGATCACAATCGGCCAGGAGTCGAACGTGCAGGACGGCTCCGTTCTGCACGTCGAGCATGCGATGTTCGAGCTTCGAATCGGAAACCGCGTGACCGTTGGGCACTCCGTCGTGCTGCATGGTTGCGATGTGGAGGACGACTGCCTCATCGGCATCGGCGCGATTGTCCTGAACGGTGCCCGCATCGGCGCCGGCAGCGTCATCGCCGCGGGCGCGCTTGTACCGGAGGGAATGCAGATTCCGCCCGGCAGCCTCGCCATGGGCGTGCCGGCCAAGGTCCGCCGCGAAGTAAGTGACGAGGAGAAGGAGCGATTCCGCGTGAACGCTCAGCACTACGTAGACCTGAGCCGGCAATACCGCGAGGAGCCGGCCCTGTGATTCGCGCCATCAAGGGCACACGAGACATTCTGCCGCCGGATTCGGCCACCTGGAACGAAGTCGAGTCGACGGCGCGGTCGGTCTTCCGGACGTTCAACTGCCAGGAGATTCGCACGCCGATTTTTGAGGAGACGGCGTTGTTCGCGCGCGGCGTCGGCGCCGAGACCGACATCGTCTCCAAGGAAATGTACAGCTTCGACGATCGCGATGGCACGTCGCTGACCTTGCGGCCGGAGAACACGGCATCGGTGATTCGCGCTTACATTGAGCACCGCATGGACCAGATTCCCGGCGTCAAGAAGCTTTTCTACATCGGGCCCATGTTCCGCCGCGAGCGCCCGCAAAAAGGCCGCTACCGCCAGTTTTCGCAGATCGGCGCTGAGATGATCGGCTCCAGCTTTGCCGGTATCGACGCCGAAGTGATCGAGATGGTTTCGACGCTCCTCACATCGTGCGGCGTGCAGGGCGCCCGGCTCTTGATCAACTCCGTCGGCGATCCTGAATCGCGCGCGAAATACACCAATGCCTTGAAGGAGGCGTTAGCGCCCCACATTCCCGCGCTCTCGGAGGATTCCCAGCGCCGCGCCGCCACCAACCCTCTGCGTGTGCTGGATTCGAAAGCGGAGCAGGACCAGCCGGTCGTCGAAAAGCTGCCCAGTATCCATGAGTTTCTCAACGAGGCCTGCCGAGAGCACTTCGCCGCCGTCCGGACCTATCTGGACGACCGCGGCATCGCCTACGAAGTTTCGCCGCGTCTTGTCCGCGGCCTGGACTACTACACCCACACGACCTTCGAATTTCTGCACGGCGCGTTGGGCGCCCAAAACGCAATCTGTGGCGGCGGGCGATACAACGGCTTGGCCGAGAGCCTGGGCTCGAAGGTTCCCGCGCCTGGCATTGGATTCTCGATCGGCGAGGACCGGCTCGTCATGGCGGTCGAAGAAGCGCGTGGCGGACCGGCCGCCCCATCGCTAGTGCTTTACGTCGCACCCATGTCGGAAGCGGCGTTTCGCAGGGGCTCGCTGCTCGCGCAAAAGGCGCGCGCCGCCGGCGTGAGTGTCGAAGTGGGCGCCCCGGCGAAGCTGAAGCGGCTGATGGAACTCGCAAATAAATCCGAAGCGCGCTACGCACTACTCATCGGAGACGATGAATTGGCGCGGGGCGAGTTTGCATTGAAGGACATGCGGAGCGGGGAACAGGTCACGGTGCCTGAAGCCGAGTTGGTGGGGCGGCTATACTAATCGGATAGGCCACCCGCGCTCGCGCGCCATACCTTCGGCCTTATTCTTCCTCAACATGCCTGAACAAGCTCCTTTGGATTTCCTGGGAAATCTTCGCCGTACTCACTCATGCGGACAATTGCGCGCCGCCGACGAAGGCAAGCGCGCGCTGCTGATGGGTTGGGTGCATCGCCGCCGCGATCTGGGCGGAGTCATTTTCATTCACTTGCGGGATCGCGACGGCGTCTCTCAGGTCGTATTCCACTCCGACGAGAAATTCGCCGAAGTTCATGCAAAGGCCGACCTGCTTCGCAGTGAGTATGTCATCGCCGTCGAAGGTGTCGTGAAAGGCCGGACCAAGGAAACGATCAATCCAAACATCCCCACCGGTGAAGTGGAAGTGGTCTGCGACAAAATCTGGATCCTGAACGAAAGCCGCACACCCCCGTTTCCGATGGAGGAAAACGTGGAGGTGGGCGAGGACGCCCGGCTGAAGTACCGCTACGTGGATTTGCGCCGGCCCCGGATGCAGCGCAATATCATGCTGCGTTCGAAGATCAGCCTGGCGGTCCGCGAGGTCTTCTATTCGCAGGGGTTTCTCGAGATCGAAACGCCGTTCTTAACGAAGTCGACGCCGGAGGGTGCGCGTGACTTTTTGGTGCCCAGCCGCATGTACTCCGGCGAATTTTACGCCCTGCCGCAGTCGCCGCAAATCTTCAAGCAGTTGTTGATGATCAGCGGCTTCGAAAAGTACTTTCAAATCGTTCGCTGCTTCCGCGACGAGGATTTGCGCGCCGACCGTCAATATGAGTTCACCCAGATCGACGTGGAGATGAGCTTTCCCCAGCAGGAGTCGATCTTCGAAGTGATCGAGCCGCTGCTGGAGCGCGTCTGCCGCGAAGCCGGTTTCAGCGTCGAAGCGCCGTTCCCGCGCATGACGTACGCGCAGGCGATGCGCAGCTACGGCATCGACAAGCCGGACTTGCGCATTCCGCCTTTCTATTGTGTGGAGGACCTCTTCCCGGAGGACCCCGCCTTCGCAACTCCTGGGCTGCCGCTGGTGGCCATCGTCATTCCGAACACCGGCACCGTGTCGCGCAAGGACCGTGACGATTTGAAGGCCTTCGGCGTGGAGCGCGGGCTTCGCGTGTTCGACGATATGAAACGGCTTGAGCGCGACGCTCCGGAGCCCATGGCCAAGGTGCGGGAGCGCACCGGCGCCGGCGAGAACGACCTGCTGTTTATCGCCGGTTGGCCCAGTGCGCCGTCCGGCCATCGCCCCGAGGAAACCGTGCTGCAGGCGGCCGGCCAACTGCGGCTGTTCGCGGCGAACAAGTTCAACGACCGGCACAAGCTGCTGGATCCCGCTGTGTTCAAATTCCTGTGGGTCGTCGACTTCCCGATGTTTGAATGGAACGAGGAGGATAACCGCTGGGTGGCGGCGCATCATCCGTTCACATCGGTGCACGATGAGGACATAGACAAGCTGACGGCGGACCCGGCCCGCTGCCGCGCCAAGAGCTACGACATTGTGTTGAACGGCACCGAGTTGGGTTCGGGCTCCATTCGAATTCACCGGCGAGATGTGCAGTCGGCTGTCTTTAGCGCTCTGGGGCTCTCCATGGAGGAGGCGCAGAAGAAGTTCGGCTTTCTGTTGGAGGCGCTGGAGTTCGGCGCGCCGCCGCACGGCGGCATCGCCCTGGGTCTAGACCGCCTGGTGATGATCCTGGCCGGCGAGAAGTCCTTGCGCGACGTGATTCCATTCCCGAAAACGGCGAAGGGCACGGACCTGATGTGCGACGCTCCCAGTGAAGTCCCCGACAGGAATTTGCGGGACCTGCACATTCAGGTCCGGACCCGCAAGCCTTCCTAGCGCCGGTCTTCCTGATGCGCTATGATTTCGGGCACACCTTAGATGGACGCGTGTCCGAATGTCAGAGCCAGACGTCAGCATAGTGATTGTCAACTGGAACGCCAAGGAGATGCTCCGGGCGTGCCTGGACAGCCTCGCCAGCCAGCCAGCCAGTCTGCAAGTCGAGATCATCGTCGTCGACAACGGTTCTCATGATGGCAGCCAGGCGATGCTGGGGCGCGACTTCGCGAACGTGATACTGATTGAGCCGGACGGAAATATCGGCTACGTCAAAGCCAACAACGTTGGCCTCCGCCGCGCCACCGGCCGGTACGTGTTCTTCTTGAATAACGACACGCTAACCGGTGCGGACGCCCTGAAGGAGTTAATTCGCTTCATGGATACCCATCCGGAGGCGGGTGCGGCCAGCGGGCGGATACTGAACCCGGATGGAACCGACCAGGGCTGTGCGCGGAAGTTGCCTACGCTCGCGAACGGTCTGTTTGGGCGGCGCTCGGTGCTTACGCGCTTGTGGCCGTCGAATCCGTGGTCTCGCCGGTATATGCTCGGGTGGCAGCAAACCGGCGTAGAGCCTTTCGAAGTTGAAATTCTCTCCTCGGCCGCGCTGCTGCTTCCCCGCGAATTGGCCGTGGACATGCGAGGAATGGACGAGGCGTTCGAACTGTACTGGGTGGACGCGGAGATGTGCGCCCGGGTCAGGGAGCGCGGTTTGCGCGTTTATTGTGTGCCTCGCTCGGAGATTGTTCATTTTGAAGGGCAGGGAGGAAGCACGCGGACCTTTCGCTCGCGTATGCGCTCCACGCTGGCCTTCCACCGCGACGCATTTCGCGCCTTCGTCCGCATCCGCCACCTTGGAATTTCGCATCCGGCGGCTATCGCCGCCGCGGCCGCGCTGGGCGTGCGCGCCGCACTTCTCATCGGCCTTCAATTTCTCCGGCCGCATAGGGCGACTTCGAGCGGAATGCGTACTTCGCCCGTAAGGCCATCATGAGCGGCGTCACCCGCATCCCGGTGTTCCGGCCGTCGATTACCGATGCCGAGGTGGACGCTGTCACCACAACTTTGCGCTCCGGTTGGCTCGGCTCGGGTCCCAAGGTGCGTGAGCTGGAGGGTCAGTTCGCCGCGTTCGCCGCCACACGATACGCCGTAGCAACCACCAACGGTTCCGCTGCATTGACAGCGGCCATGGCGGGCCTGGGCATTGGCGCTGGAGACGAGGTCCTGATTCCGTCCTTCACCTGGCCCAGTGTCTTTCAAGTCATTCGGACTCTGGGGGCGGTCCCCGTGTTCGCCGACATTGAACCAGATTACTTGACGCTCGATCCCCGGGACGCCGCCCGCCGGATTACGCCCCGCACCCGCGGCATCGTCGTCGTACATCACGGCGGACACCCGGCATTTTTGCCCGCATTGAAGGCCCTGGCCGAAGACGCGGGAGTCTGGCTCATCGACGACGCCGCCCATGCCTGTGGAACCATCGCCGCCGATGGAAAACGAATTGGCGGCCACACCCGCGCCACCTGTTTCAGCTTCAATGCCGTGAAGAATCTTTCGGCGGGCGATGGCGGAATGCTGACAACCGATGATGCGGACTTGGCCCGCGCGGCGCGCCAATACGTGTCGCTCGGCTTGGACCGCGACACCTTTTCACGCTACGGTCCTGGCAATGACAAGGACGACCGGCGTTGGTTCTACGATCCTCAGATGGTCGGGCAGCGGTTGCACATGAACGATATCGCCGCCTCCCTCGCGCAAGTCCAACTCGCCCGTCTTGACGGGATGAACGCGCGGCGCGCGGCGCTGGCCGAACGCTATTCTCAGGCGTTCCGCGAGTCTCCGCGCTTCCGATTCGTGCACGCCCAGCCTGGCACGAAGCCGAGTTGGCACATGTTCACTCTGTTGGTCCCGGATCGCGACCGGTTCATTCGCCATATGGCCAGTGCCGGGATCGCCGTTGGTGTCCACTACCGTCCAATTCACGAATACTCTTTGGCCGCCCCTTGGACCGTGCCGCTTCCCGTGACTGAGGACATTGCGCGACGCACCACCACGCTGCCTCTCTATCCGGATCTCTCGGAAGACGATCAACTCCGCGTGATCGATGCCGCAGTCGACTTTCATGGATTAGTGGTTCGGAGCGCCAACACATGAGTGCCGGCGCGGACTGGGTGGATCGCTATCTGCAGCCGCGGCTCGAACGGACCCTGCTCGAATCGAAGCCGCGCCTCGACTGTTTGCAACTCGGCCCGGACGACGATGAGGAGGCCGGCCGGCTCCGGCAACTGGGCCATACGTGCACCGTGATGCTCACCAGCCTGGAACCGTATCGAACATGGCGTTGGCATCAGCCGCCTGTGGTCGGCGACGCCCTCTGCTCCGTATTTCGCGACGCCAGTTTCGATCTCATTTTCACGGGTTGGATCGGGAAGCTGACCCAAAGCGGCGCGGCACTCCCGGAGGTGGCTCGCGCACTCTGCCGTGTGTTGCGGCCTGGCGGCGCCATGCTATTGTCCGCGAGCAATCGCTGGTGCCCGGCCGATCTTGTGGACCGGCGTCTCTCCGTTCCGGGCGCTGGCCGGCCCGCCAAGCTGAGCTTGGTTGAAATCGAGCGGGCTTTCGAGGGCCTGCCCGTGGACATCGAGCGGTTGCCGATTGCCGGCCACTTTCGGTGGGGCCGCCTGCCAGGACCTTTGCGCGGCTTGGCGCCGCTGCTGAACTCCTATCTCGCGGCCTGTGGCTCGCCCGGCAACCGGTTCGTTTACTCCAGTCCGATGAACCCGTTGCTTATGCTGTGGGTCTCCCGGAGGCGGACATGAGCGGTGCAGTCGCCCCGGCGCTGGTGCCCGGCTGGGTTCGCACTCTCGTGCGCGGTAGAGCGAAGTCCGCGGTGAAAACCGCCGTCTGTTCGTTGGCCGATCTGTGGCCGCACGGTGACCCGCTGCTGCCTCCGGCCCGGCTCCGGGTAAAGGTCGGTTGTTTCCTTTCGTTCCTTCGCGCCTCCGAGTATCGCCGCATCGCCGCGGAGTTCATGGCCGTTTTCGAGGAGGCCGCGAATCCAGCCGCCGGGTCCCGAGTACTGGATATTGGCTGCGGCTGCGGACAGATCGCCGTTCCGCTGCTTTCGGTGCTCGGACCCAAGGGGCGTTACGAAGGTTTTGATCCGGATCCGGAGCTACTTGAGTGGTGCGCGGACCGGATCGAAAGCCGCTTTCCGAACTTCCGGTTCTCCCACGCGGATCTGGCGAACAAGCTCTACAATCCGGACGGTGCCGTCCGGCCAGAGTCCTATTCGTTTCCCTACGAAGATGGCGCCTTCGACGTTATTCTTCTCAAGTCGGTATTCACGCATATGCAGCGGCCCTCCGTGTCCCGGTATTTGGGAGAGGTTCGGCGAATGCTGGCGCCGGGCGGCCGTTGCGTTGCGTCGGTGTTCCTGCTGAATGCGGAGTCGCGGGAGGGTATCGCCGCCGGCCGCGCCCGTTTTGAATTTCCATTTCAGGGCGATGGATGTTACGTGGCCGATGCCGCGTTGCCCGAGTATCTGGTTGCCTATGGCGAAGACGAGTTCCGTCAAATGGCCGAGATCGCGGGTTTGGAGGTTGATTCCCGACCGCTTTGGGGGACGTGGTGCGGCCGGCGAAGCCGCCACAGTTTCCAGGACGTGACGGTACTGCGATGCCCGCGGTCCTAGTGACCGGCGCGTCCGGATTCATCGGACGGCAGCTCTGTTTGGCCCTTCATGCCCGTGGCCACCTGGTCCGGGCGTTGGGCAGGAATCGCCCGGATGGGATCGACTGTGAGTTTGTGCCCGGCGATATCTCGGACGGTAAATCGTTGGGCTCCGCGTTCCGCGGTGTGGATACCGTCTTCCATTCGGCAGCGTTGCTAGGGCCGCCCTCCCAGCCCCTTGCCGAGTTCCGGCGCGTGAACGTGGACGGAACTCGAAATGTCGCGGTTGCCGCGCGCGCGGCGGGAGTTCGGAGATTCGTACACATTTCCACCGTCGCCGTCACCGGCGGCGTGCCGGACGCCCAGCCGGCGGGCGAAGACTTTCCGCCGCGCCCGCGCAGCCGGTACGCAATCACGAAATGGGAGGCAGAGGCTGCGGTCCGGGACGCGCTGGGACCCTCCGTCAGTTTGGTCACGGCGCGGCCCGGTTGGGTCTATGGCGCCGGTTCGGCCAGCACAATCAAGCTGATGCAACTGATCGCGCGCCGCCGGATGGTGCTAGTGGGCGCGGCCAGCAACTTTGTTCAGCCGATCGCCGTCGACGACCTGGTGGAGGGTCTGCTTGCCTGCCAGTCGATTGAAGCCGCCTCGGGACGTACCTACAATTTTGTTGGTCCCCGGCCCTTCACCACCCAGGCGCTTTGCGACGCCATCGCCGCAGCCGCCGGCGCGCCGGCGCCGCGCATACGGATCCCGCTGCTGGTGGCGCGCGCCGCAGCCGCCTTCTTCGAGGCGCTACCCTCTAAGCCTGGGCGCAAGCTGCCGATCGATTCGGCCAAAATCGACTTTTTTCGCGTGCATCAGGTCCATTCGACCCGGCGGGCGGAGGCTGAACTCGGCTGGCTCCCCAAGACCCAATTTCTGGACGGCGCCGCCGCCGTCGTTCAGGAGCTACGCGCGTCGGGGCTGCTCGCTTGAGGTACGCATTGTTCTTCGGAAATGCCGGAAATCCGGGGCCGCACGGGTCGGGCACCGAACGCTACGAGTTGGAGTTGGCCCGCGCGATCGCGGCCGAGGATTCCACCAACGAGTTCCACTACATCTATCTGTATCCGGGCGGCCCGGCCGCGGCTTGCGTCGATCGACCCAACGTTATCCCCCATGTTCTGGCGCCGCGCGTTCGCCCCATCTGCCTGGGGGCTTCTCTGCCGGCGCTCCACGCCTGGCTGCGTCCGGCGGTGCTCCATGCCTGCTTTATTCCACCGCTGGTCGCGCCCGGTCCGCTGGTCTACACGCTGCCTTGCCACAGCCCGTTCGTGTATCCCGGCCTGTACGACCCAAAGATCGGCGCAAGGCTGCGCTTCCTGTTCCGGCGCGGCATTCAAACTGCGCGGGCGATCATCTGCTATTCGGCCGTTCTCCAGGACTGGGCGCACACCGAGACGGGCCTGCCGCTGGACCGTCTGCCCGTGATTCCGATGGCGGCCAGTTCCCTCTTCCGGCCGTTCGAGCCAGAGCCTCTACGCGCCTATCTGCGTGAAAAGTACGGTCTGGTTCATCCGTATTTCTACTTCTCCGGCCGGTGGGAGCAGCGCAAGAATCTTCCCCGTCTGGTCGAAGCCTTCGCGCGCTTTAAGGCAGAGCGCCGGTCGGATTTGAAGTTGGTGCTTTCCGGTTCCCGGTTTTGGGCCGCGGCGGAAGTCGACGAAGTGATCGCCCGCCACGGAATTTCGTCTGACGTGATCGAACTGGGCCGGACCCCGTTCGACGATCTGCCCCAACTCTACGCCGGGGCAAGGGCGCTGGTCTTCCCGTCGGTCTGTGAGACCTTCGGTTTGCCCGTCGTTGAGGCCATGTGTTGCGGCACCGCGGTTCTGACCTCGACAACGTCGTGTCTTCCGGAGGTTGCCGGCGGCGCCGCGCTTTTGGTGGACCCGCTTTCGGTGGACGAGATCGCGCACGGCATGTTCCGCCTGGCCTCCGACGACGCGTTAGTGGAATCGCTTCGCGCCAAAGGTCTCGCTCGCGGCGCGGCTTTTACGTGGAAACGAACCGCCCAACTGACCTTGGAAACGTACCGCCGCTTTGGCCGCGCCAACGGTTCTTGATACCATTCTCCGGGACAAGGAAAATACCGTGAAAACAGACCGTCGATGTTTTCTGAAACAGCTTTCTTCCAGCAGTGCCGCACTGGCAGCATCCTCGTGGCTCCAGCCTCTGGGCTTCAGCCAGTCGCGCGGTGCGACCCGCACCATCGTTCAGGCCTCCCGCCACAAGGGAGACATGGACCGCCGTGTCCTCGGCGCATTTCTTGAGCACCTTGGCCGCGCCGTTTATGAGGGCGTCTACGACCCGAAATCGCCGCTTGCCGACGCGAAGGGTTTTCGCAAGGATGTGCTCGCCGAAATTAAGGGGATAAACGTCCCGATCATGCGCTATCCGGGCGGCAACTTTGTTTCCGGTTATAACTGGCTCGACGGCGTCGGTCCGCGCGCTCAACGGCCCACGGTGCTGGAGCGCGCCTGGAATTCGCTGGAGACCAATCAGTTCGGGACCAATGACTTTATCGACTGGGCCCGCGCCGTGGGAACCGAGCCGCTGCTCGGCGGCAACTTCGGCACCGGAACGGTCGCTGAGCAGGTTGCCTATGTCGAATACTGCAACGTCGACCGGGGAACGAAGTGGAGCGATCTGCGGCGGTCGCACGGCTACGAGCAGCCGCACAATGTGCAGTACTGGTGCCTTGGCAACGAGATGGACGGGCCCTGGCAGATCGGCCAGATGCAGGCCCGGGAATACGGCAGGAAGGCGCGCGACGCGGCGAAACAGTTCCGGATCATCGACCGCGGCTTGAAGCTCATCGCCTGCGGATCCTCCAGCGCCACAATGCCGCAATACCTCGTCTGGGATCGCGAGGTGCTGGAGGAGTGCTACGACCAGGTGGACGCCATCTCCCTGCACGCCTACTACGGCAACACGCAGGAGTCCACCGGCGGCAATATCGGCCGGTACCTGGCGATGAATCTGGATATGGAACGCCAGATTCACGAAGTCGGCGCGGTCTGCGACTACGTGCAGGGACTGCAGCGTTCACAGAAGCGGCTGTGGCTGTCGTTCGATGAATGGAATGTCTGGTACCGGGCGCGCAGCGGCAACCACACGAACGGTCAAAGGAAGTTCGCGCCGCATCTTTTGGAGGAGCAGTACAATCTGGAGGACGCTCTGCTGGTGGGCGGATTCGTCAACACGCTGCTGCGCCGTTCGGACCGCGTGCGCCTCGGCTGTCTGGCGCAGATCGTGAATGTGATCGCACCGTTGATGACCAACGCGGAAAAGACGATTCGCCAAACCATTTACTACCCCTATGCGTGGGCCCTGAAGTACGCGCATGGCCGCGTTCTGGACTTGCAGGTGGAAGGCGAAACGTACCCCATCACGGCTGGCCGCCGGCGCGAACAGGTTCCGTTCGTCGATGTCGTCGCCACGCACAGTCCCGCCAATGGAGAGGTGGCCCTGTTCCTGCTCAACCGCGATACGACCGGGGAGCGGGACGTAACTGTCGCGTGGCAGTCGCCCTCGCCGGCTCGCGTGCTGAATTGCGAGACGTTGACCGGAAACGACCTGAAGGCGATCAACTCCTTCGAGCAGCCAAACAACGTCGTGCCCCGCCGGCTGGACGCCCCTTCGCCGGGACCCTCCATGACTTTCCGGCTCCCGGCCGGATCCTACACGGTGGCGCATTTGGCCATAAAGGGCTGAGCCGGACTTCGACAAAATGACGCGCCGCTCCGGTAGTGCAAGAATGGCCTTGGCCGATCAGTTGGCCTGCGCGGGTTACACCGGCGCCGCCTATCTGATCTGCCTGAGAATTCTCCAGGCGGACCCGGCCAACCTGGACGTACGAGAGCGAATCGGCGTGCTGCTGACAACGGAAGGCCGGTTCGACGAGGCGCTCGCCGAACTCCGGTGCGTCGCGGATGCGCGGCCAAGGCCTGGTACGTTCTACAATCTCGCGGCCGCTAACTTGGCCGCATGCCAGTGGTCCGATGCGCGGCTTTGGCTGGAGCGGTGCCTCGGAGCGGACCCCGCCCATGCCGAAGGCTGCGCCGCGTATCCTTGGGCGCTGCTGGAGTGCGGCGAGATCGAGGCTGCAAAATCGGCGGCGCTGTCAGCCCTTGAGCGGCTTCCGGACTCCGCCCTGCTCCGCCGGACGCTCGCCAGGCTGCAGACTGAGCAGGGACTCGAATAGCCGCGTGTAACCCGCCGTCATCGACTCCGCCGAAAACTGCGCGATCGCGCGTTCGCGGCCCGCGTTCCCCATGCGCGTTCTCCTCGATTTGTCGCCAAGCAAGTCGCCGATCGCCTCGGCCAAAGCACCGGAGTCACGCGGAGGAACAAGGTATCCGGTCACGCCGTCCACGACCTGCTCCGGCATTCCTCCCACCGCCGTCGCTACCACGGGTAATCCGCTTGCCATCGCCTCCAGGACGGCGCCGCACAGCCCCTCGCTGAGCGACGACTGGACATAGACCGAGCACCGCCGATAGACCGGCCTCGCGTCGGCGACCTCTCCCACCAGCTTCACCGTGCCTCCGGGCCATAACTCTTCGGAGAGTTTCTCCAATTCGCCGTAGGTTCGTCCAGCGATCACCAGTTCCGAGCCGGGAAACGACGAGTGCAGCCGGGCCATCGCTTCCAACAGGAAACGCTGCCCCTTGACCGGTCCGAAGTTGGCCACGTTGCCCACAGTTTGACCTGAGATCGATCGCGCCGGCCGCTGCGGTATAGGGACTCCGTTGGAGACAATCTTGAGCGTCGCTGGGTTCATCCCCTCGGTCGCGAGAAAGTGGTCGTACATAGCTTGGCAGAGAACGACGTTTACATCGGAGTCGGCGTGGCGAACGCAAGTCTCGACCGGCACCGCCGGCCTCCTCATGCTGGCCCGCCTGGTGACGCACGTTTGGATTCCCGCGGTTTTGGCCAAAAGCACGTCGGCCCAAAACCAATCGGCGAAGGAAAACAACATCCGGACGTCGAGCTCGCGCAGCCAACTGACCAAGGCATCCACCGACCGGGTCGAAGAGAGATCTAGGGCCCTCTCGATGATCCGGACGCCGCTGGCCCGCAGCAGGTCGCCTACCAGTCCCTTTTCGCTGGTACACCAAACGACCGGCTCGAATCGTGTCCGATCCAGACGGGACGTAAGAAAGTAGAGCTGTTTCTCCACGCCTCCCGTTTGCAGGGTGCCAACCAGGAACAGGATCCGCACCGGATGTCTCTCGCCGCCGGTCCGCGTCATAGACCCAAGAGTATATATCGAACCGTTACGCCTCCCGCGCCGCCGGATCCTCCGGCCACGAGTGGCGTGGATACCGCCGGCTGAGTTCCTTGCGCACCTGCGGGTAGAGCCGCTGCCAGAAGCCGGCCAGGTCCGAGGTCATTTGCACCGGCCGTTTGTTAGGCGCCAGCAGATGAACCACCACGTTGACAGCGCCATTGGCGACGCGCGGCGTTTCCTTCATTCCGAAAAAATCCTGCAGCCGCGAGGCCACCCAAGGCGGCTGGCCGTCCGCATATCCAACCTTGGCCGTGCGGCCGTTGGGCAGCCGCAAGCGCTCCGGTGCCAGGCGGTCCAACGCGTCGCGATGGTTCGAAACCAGCGCTCGCTCCAGGCCGCCCTCTCCCAACAGCGTCCGCAATTCGGCGAACGACTTGGCGCCGTAGCATGCCGCCGCCACCGCGTCGCGGACCGCTGCACCGTTGGGTACGGGCGGTCCGCCGTGGCTCTCCGCGAACCGCCAGCGGGCCCACAACTCGTCCAGCGGCGCGAACGCGTCGAGCCCAGCCTCCAGCGCTTTCTCGGCGAGCAGCCGCGCGGCCTGCTCCGCATCCACGCGGCCGCTGCGCGTCTCCTCAATCACAAAGCCGTCGAAGGTCAGCGCGCTCACCGCCTCCACCCGCTCCGCCGTGCGATTCCACTCCACGCCGTCGATCGAATCCATGCGCTCCGGATAGAGCTCCAGCAACCAGTTTGCGTCTACTGCGCTGGCCAGGCGAATCAAAGGCTGCCCGCGGTCTTTTCGAGATTCGATTTCGAGCGCCACCAGGAGGTTATAGTCCCGCACCCCCGACGAGTCGCCCATCGCCGCGGCGCCGCCGGATGCCAACAAGATCTCGCCGTTGGGCCGCTTACGTCCCAGCCGGTCCGGAAACGCGGCGACGACGGCCATTAGCAAGCCCTTGTCGTCTCCACGGGTCCGGACCCTCGCCGTCCGGCGGATCTGCTCGGCGATCCGCGCGGTGCCCGGTTGCCAGCGCTGTTCGAGCAGAAGAAACAGGTCGGACTCCACATGGTGATCGGGCTTGCCGCTCAATCGCTCGCCGGCGCTCAGCGCCGCGGCGGCGCGCGCGCCCTCCTCGCCCGCGCCCCGGGCGTCGGCCTCCAGCACCAGCCGGGCCAATCTCGGATGCAGCGGCAGGGCGGCCATCCTCCGGCCTGTGGCCGTCAATGCGCCGTTGTCGACCGCGCCCAGGCGTCCCAGTAGCGTTTCCGCCGCGCCGAGCGCCGGGGCCGGCGGAGCGGTCAGCCAGGGCAGCGTCAACGGATCGGCGATACCGCAGCCATGGAGATCCAGAACGAGCTGTGACAATTCCCGCCGGGCGATTTCTGGGGAATCGGCCACCGGGCGCCGGGCAAACTCCTCCTGGGTGTACAGACGGATGACCCGGCCCGGCGCGGTCCGTCCAGCCCGGCCCGCGCGCTGCGCCGCGCTCGATTGGGCCACACGGACCACTTCCACCGAAGGAATGCCGGTCCACGGCGAATCGACGGCCACGCGCGCCAGACCGCTATCGATCACGGCGGTAACGCCCTCAATTGTTACCGAGCTTTCGGCGACGTTGGTGGATAGGATCACCTTCTTCCTGGGTCCCTCCGTCAAAACCCGGTCCTGCTCCTCCGGCGACAGGTCGCCATGCAGGACTGCCACATCCAGGTCGAAGCGGCCGGCCAAGGCCCGCTCGGCCCGGCGAATCTCGAACAGCCCCGGCAGGAACACCAGAACATCGCCGGTCAATCCCCGGCGGACCAGCCGCTCCAAGCCGCCTGCCACGCGTTCTTCGAGCGGCTGTCCCGTCTCCGGCGTCCATTCGATGTCGATCGGAAACAGCTTGCCTTCGCTTCGCAGGATGGGCGCGCCGCCCAAATGGCCCGCAATCGGGGCAGCGTCCAAGGTGGCGGACATGACTACGAGTTTCAGATCCGGCCTGCGAGTCCGCTGCAGGTCCAGCAGGAGGGCCAGCGCCGTGTCGCCGTCCAGGTGGCGCTCGTGAAACTCATCGAGAACCACCGCGCCGATACCGCGCAAATCCCGGTTTTGCAGCATACGCCGTGTCAGCACGCCTTCGGTCAAAAATCGCAGGCGTGTGTCCGGCCCGCCAACCTCGTCGAACCGGACCTGGTATCCGACGGTCTCGCCGAGCCGCTCGTTCCGCTCGCGGGCCACTCGCCGCGCCGCCATGCGCGCCGCCAGCCGGCGCGGCTCCAGAACCAACACCTCGCCAGGCACCGTTTCGAGCAGGGCAGGCGGCACCCGTGTCGTCTTGCCGGCGCCCGGCGGCGCCTCCAAAACCAGGGACGGCGCGCCGGCGATGGCGGCGCGGATGTCCATTAAAATCAGATCGATCGGAAGGGTGGTCACCTATATCCACGGTAAACTAAGCTGTATGTCTTTCTCACTTCCCCCGTTGTCGCCGCCGCGCCGATTGCTATTCGGCCCGGGGCCGTCAATGGTCGCTCCGCGTGTCTACGAAGCAATGGGCAAACCGATCGTCGGACACCTGGACCCCTTCTTTTTTGATGTCAACGAAGAGATTCGCGCCGGCCTGCAAGCCGCCTTTGGAACCGCCAACGAATTCACGATGGCGATCAGCGGCACTGGCAGCGCCGGTATGGAAGCAGCCGTCTCGAACTTCGTAGAGCCGGGCTCGAAGTTTGTTGTCTTCGCAAACGGTTTTTTCTGCGATCGGGTGACCGAGATGGGAAAGCGCCAGGGCGCAACCGTGGTCCGCTTCGAAGCGCCGTGGGGAGAGGGCTTCGACGAAGCCGCCGCCGCCCAGTTTATTCACGAGGAAAAGCCGGACGCCGTGGCTTTCGTTCACGGCGAAACGTCCACCGGCGTCTTCACGCCCGGCCATGCGATCTGCCGGGCCGCCCATGACGCGGGGGCGGTAACGATCGCCGACTGCGTGACTTCGCTCGGCACCATGCCGATTCAAATGGACGCCACCGGAATCGACGTCGCGTTTTCGTGTTCGCAGAAGGGCATGTCAAGGGCAGACCAAAAGTTTCCCATCAGGGCGGAGCAAAAGGGGACCACTGTGGGCGAAGGTAAAGAGGACAAATCTCACGATATGGGGGCGGCTGTAGCGTAGCCCTGCGAGGCCGGAGGCC
>Ga0194119_10003559_pt1 | contig 24928 bp, 12 predicted proteins | sample TA2MahC100mmetaG_FD_148620 | JGI IMG/M metagenome (GOLD analysis project Ga0194119, IMG submission 148620) | Freshwater microbial communities from Lake Tanganyika, Tanzania - TA2015018 Mahale Deep Cast 100m | ecosystem: Environmental > Aquatic > Freshwater > Lake | place: Tanzania: Lake...
CACCACTCAGGTTTGCCCCTTTCAACTTGGCGCCCTTGAATCGTGCGCCAGCGAACTTAGTTTCACGCAAATCCGCATCTTCCAGATTCGTGCGTTCTAGGTAGCGGGCATCTCTAGCTCCTTGCAGTACAGCTCTCTCGAGTGATGCGCCGCGCAGCATCGCGTCGGTAAGGATGGTGCGGCTCAGATTTGCGCGTTTCAGGTCGGCTCCTTCGAGGCTTGCCGATACAAGTCCGCAGCCCGAAAGGTTCGCGTCGGTGAGATTGGCGCCTTCTAGAACGGCTTTCGTCAAATCTGACTCACGTAGGTCGGCCCCACGCAGGTTTGCACGCTGCAGTTTTACCTCTCTCAGCTTTTGGTGGGACAGATCACGGCCCTCCAGCTCTGCACCAGGGCGGAGGAGATCGCCATTCGGCGTCGTTCGGTCGCTCACTTGGGTCTGGCGTTCGAACTTGACTGCCACTTCTTGAGCACTCGTTCTCGTGCTGCGCTCTTTCGCTCTGCTCTCGGGCGGCGTCGACCGTACACGCGGCGCTGAATCAGTGTCTGTAGACACCACAACGCCAAACTGGTGCCGCCAAAAGCTGCCACGTACGACAGCAATTTGACGCCGATCCCTGAATCCTGCGCCCATGAGAGCTGGATAATGCCCGACCCAAGAAGCAACAAGAAAAGAATCGAGCCTGCGATACGTTCGGTTGCATCGCTGAGATCCCACCATTTTGGAAGAACCACATTGATGCCCCATCCACGATCGGCCTGATCAAGAACGGCTTCAGTCTCTGCTTCGAGACGATCCTGAAGGGTCGTGCCCTCTTGGATCGGGTCTGGATCAGGACTCGGTGGATTCCACGTGGCGTCTTTATGGGATTGTGATGGTTCAGACGACATAGTGAATCTTGGCGAATGCTAGCCACCGGCGGCGACAGGCGTCTAGCCTCAAGGAACGCGATGGCGAAGAAGAGACGACGTGGTCAGCAAGCTGGGCTGTCGGGTCAGGCGTTCGCTGGTATTGACTTTTCCGACCGGGATCTCAGCGATTCGGATTTCTCAGAGTCAGCTCTCACTGGCTGCGACTTCTGCGATGCGAATCTTCAAGGTGCATCGTTCGCGGGTGGATCACTCACGGGGTGCGATTTCTCGAACGCTGACTTGAGTGGCACAGACTTCCGGGGCGCGAGCCTGACCGGCTGCGACTTCTCAAGCTGCGACGTTTCGGATGCAGATTTTGAGGACGCTGACATCACTGGCTGCGATTTTTCGAACGTTGAATTGGGTTCTGCAAACGGGTTGGACGATCTCTTCAAAGACGGCGATGAGAGTCTCGATAGCGACTCTGGGTCTGTTGTCGTGACTCAGTCGGGACATGTCTTTGGAGACAACTTTGGCTCAGTCTCTGGCATCGTGACTTCAGGAAGCTTCTTTGGGGGTATCAACGCGGGTGCCGTGAGTAACGTCGTAATTGGGAACGGGGGAGTTCAGCTAAACAACGGTTGGGTGTCAATTTCGGCGCGAAATGCAACGGGTGGTGTGTCACAGTCCGGTGCCTTGCGAACGATCAATGGTATCCAACTTGATACTCGGGTGATCGACGTGCTTTTTTTCGACGCACTCCTTCGGATCGAGTCACTGGGCGGTGGCAGGGTGCGGCTATCTCTTCGTACTGCGGCGATGCAGAAGAGTGGTCAGACCAACGAGGTGATTCTTGCGCGCGGCCAGATGCAGACGTTCGACTCGCCTTACGATGCTCGAATAGAGATCGTTTAGACGTCTAGGCGACTGTCGTTAGTGACGACGGCGATTGCCAAGCCATCCGATGGTGACGAGCAGGAGAAGTAGCCACCAGCCATCGCTGAACACGAATTCTGTGGCCTCGAAGGCGGTCACTTTCTTTCGCCGGTGGAGTAGAGCCGCCCGTTCTCGGTGCGAATCATCGACTCGGATAGCGCAAGCTCGAGGACTTTACTGAGATGTTCGCGCACTCGTGCGGTAACTTTCTCGACGCCGAACATCAGGGCGACCTCTCGCACTGCTTCGTCATCGGTGAGTGAATTAGCCATTTCGAGAACGTCTCGCAGAGCGTTCAACAACTCGATTGGTGCTACTTCAGACAGGTCGCGTTGCTCGGGCGAGCTCCTACGATACGTCGAGTAATTCTCGGAATGCTTGGCGGTGAGCCAGACGAAGTCGCCAAGCGGGGACTGTTGAATTAGCTTCTGATTGAGAAGTCTAAGAATGTCGCGATGTCTCTGTTCACGGACTTTCTCGAAACCGAACGATGCCGCGACGTGCTGAACGAATCGACCAGTCTCGATTGGGGCCTCAGTTGTGAGTATTTCGGCAAAGAGTGCGCCCATCTGTTCGCGCACCTTTGGCTGCGAGAGCTGGTCGAGCACATCTTTTGGTCCTCGAATTCTGGGTATGTACGGTCTAAAAAGAGTCTGTCGTGATGAAATCGAGGCTCCACCAGATGATGCGGGAGCTGGTGGGGGCGGAACTTCCTGTGCCGCTTGCACCACTTGTTTGCGTTGCGCGACGGGACTGGCTGTTTTCCCCTCGAGTTGTTCGAGTAGTCTTCGCTTTGCGTCGTCGCGATGATTGATCCAGTCGATGAGCCACACGCGAACGACTCTCTCCCAGCCGAGAGCACGAAGAGCGTCAAGTGGCAGAACCTCTCGCTGTACCGCGCTTCCTCGGTCACGCCAGAGTGGTCCATCAAGAAGCACCGCAGTCTGCCATTGACTCGACGACGTCTTACGAACTGCAAGATCAACTTGCATCAACGACAGCCCTACGCTCATGCGCGCTTCGTAACCCGCTGATTTAACGAACTCTGCGATTTCGGCGAGATGGCGACTTCGCTGCGGTGGAACGCCCACGCCGCCATATGCGTCGCGACCGTGCTTGGCCAGAAGCAAAAACTTCTTTAGGAGCAACGCTCCATTGGTCGGCTCAGCCGTCTCTTTTATTGCAAGATCGGTGTCGGGGTCAAAGGAGCAGAAGACGATCAATTCACGCTGTGCTCGAGTGGCAGCGACGTTGAGGCGTCGATAGCCGTTCGCCCCCGAGATTGGTCCAAATCGCAGAGGCACCCTGTTTGAAGTGCTACCTACCTCCTTGGTGAACGCCACTGAAAAGATAACCGTCTCTGCTTCGCCACCTTGTACCAACTCCAGGTTCTGTACTCGAACTCGAGGAATCAGGGTGGCGTCCCCAGTTTTGCTCGTGATTTTTCTTTTGTCCAGATAGGAGCCCGCGGTTGGATGGCTCAGCAAGCCGGGAGTCTCCTTCTCAGCGATCTCGAGCAGTTTCAGGATCAGATCGCACTGCTGCTTATTGAACGTAACTACAAGTATTGAGCCAGCATGACCATCCTTCGTGTCGGCCAGCCAGCGATCGGTCTCGGCCTCATCATTTAGACGTGCTCGAATCTCTGCGACAACAGCATCTGCCTCGGCAAGATTCGTTCGGGTCATGTCAAGAGACTCACCAGAACCCCGGAAATTCTGAACGCGTACGTTTTTGCGCCGCTCGTACTGACCATCGATCTGAACAAGACGAAGGGCCGCATTGTGCTTACCTTGCTCGACAATCTGAGGTGATGGGAAAGTGAGCATTGGTTTGTCGTAAATCTCGGCGTTGCTAAAGGCGATCAGCAACTCGTCTCGACTGCGGAAGTGGCACAGCAACTGCAAGAAGGGAAATCGTGCTTCTTCAAACTCGGTCAGAATGCTCTCGGCGTCTGGCGCGCTTTCGGCACGATCAACTTCTAACTCTTCAGCGAGATCCTCATCTTCGATCTGAAGAATCGGATCCAGAACTGCATCATCTGCGTCTGTTGGCGTAGAAGGTTCCTCGAGATCGTCCTCATCTTCTTCTGTGACCGTCTCGTTCGACTTAAACGAAGACGTCGGAGGCATCTGCTTGCTGTCGCCGACGACGACGCTCGCCTTTGCTCTTCCGAGCGCACCGACTGCATTGGCGACTCGAATTTGCGAAGCCTCGTCGAATACCACGAGGTCGAAATCGACAGCTCCGACCGGTAGAAGAGTCGCGACGGAATCGGGGCTCATAAGAAAAGCTGGCATTATCCGCGTCAACGACTTTCCGTACTTCTCGAGCACGGTCCGAATCGGCACTTTTCGCCCCCGTCGTGGCTTGAGTTCTCGCAGTAGCTCCTGGAGTTCGCCCACCTTGCGACCAGACGGAAGGGTCATACGTTTTTTGCGCTCGCTCACGAGACCGGGAATACGTTGGCGCAGCAGTTCACGAACCGCAGACTGCGACTCGGCAAACTTCTGAATTTTGCGATCATGCATCACACCGTCAAAGTTGTCGAGGTCTTGGGCAACTAGTCGTTCCAAGATCGTCGACTTAATCACACCGCGGCGCATAGCGTCGATCAATTCATCAGGCTGGAGTTCGCCGCTGAGCAGTGCCTCTCTCGTCGAATTCAGGCCGGCAGAACGGAGCAATTCAAGATTCTCAATGACGTTGTTCCATCTCAGCAGCCGTAGGTGTTTGTGTTCTCGAGCATCCTGCTCAATCTCGGGCAACAAGGTTTCTGCGAGGCTCACGAGCGATTCGCCAGAGGTCCATGCCGACCAGGACGAAGGCGACGAAGCTGTCGCCGCAAGAAATTCTCCCCACGCCAGAGTTACTCGCTGAAGGATGGTGAGTGTCACCGACTCGCTGACTTGTTTCGAGGCCAGTCGTTCCATCGCCCAGCGGACGGAAAGTGAGCTTTCATGATTCGAGGCGAGAGTGATGTCATCAAGCGCTGCCTTGAGGACTCTGGTGGATTCTTGTCGTAGGGGTCCAACGCTGGTTGGTGGTTGAAAACCAAGAATTCTCGCTGTGCTTTCCCGCCAGCTAATCGCCGCTTCGCCGGTCGCAACGAGGGCTGGGAAGAGTGTGACTGCACTCTCGACTTCGCCGATAAGACATTCGCCGAGCACTGTCCGAAATGCCTCAACTTTCCGTTTCTTCGTCGGCCATTTTGCCTTTGCGGCAATGGCGTGAGACTCGCTTGCGGCAACTAAGTCGAGTCGCTCCAATGTGTCGACCGCAAAGCACGAGTGGAACGGTGCGGCGGCTCGGACTGCCTCACCTAGTTGGTTGATGGCATTATCGGCAGCAGACTTCCACGCAGTCGATTTCGCGACAGTGAGCAAGGAATCTCCAGAAGTGCTCCAGCCGTCAGCGGCCAGTCGGAGCATGCTTGTCACTGCGTGCAGTTCGTCGGGGTGGCTGACTGTCTTGAGAGATTTCTCGGCCATGGAAACTTGGATGAAGTCGCGAGATGCTTCGACCAGTTCGCTAACCGCCGTCCGTATCCGACTGCGGCTCGATTCGTCGACTGGACGATCAACAATTCTCCATATGGAGTCACTTACTGATCCGTGAATCTCGAGAGCATGTTCAAGCTCCGATGCCGCGTCGCGAAGCTTTGGCCAGAGTTCATTCCAACTTTCAAGAAGCGCCGCCGAGACTTCGGCAGAGGGACCCTGTCCGATCTCGTTTGCGGCTTCCTGTGCTGTCCAGAGCGACAGTCCCGATCTACTTGGTGTGTGTACGCCATCTCGGTATCTATCGAGCTCGTTCTCAATTTTCCACGCTTGCGATACGAGATCATCCCATCTGCTCGACTGCGGATCAATGCTTTGTTCGAGCGCATCTTCGACCTGTTCTCGAATCTTCGCGCGAACCTTTGTATCCGAGTCTCCGTCAGTATGCAGATTCAGGCAGAATCCGGCGAGGCCCCTGGCTTCAAGTTTGTTCATCACGGCTTCCAGCGCAATCTGCTTTTCGGCAACAAACAAGACTTTTCGATCATGCGCTAGGCATGAGGCGAGTAGGTTCGCGATTGTTTGGGTCTTGCCAGTGCCAGGTGGGCCCTCGAGTCGAAATGACTTGCCGTCGAGTGCCCATTGAATCGCTTCAATCTGTGAGTCGTCGGCGTTGAAGGGGCAATGTGGTTGTAGCTGCTTAGATTCGTCAATTTCGGGCGACACGAATGGACTGTTTGGAGTGTGAACAAGATGACGGAAAGAGTCACTTATTTCTGACATTTTTTCCCAGTGGTCCCGCAGATCCTTCCAAAGGCGAAAGTTCGAATAGTTGAAGACACCGAGAACAGCGCGTCGCCTGACAGCGAAATTGTCGAGACCGGCCGACTTGAGTTGGTGCTCGATTGAGGAAAGAAGATTGTCGAGATCGAGTCCCGCCGCGTCTTCGTCAGGGAATTCGAGCTGTGCCAGATCGATTGAATGCGGGGCGCGTCGGAGCTTCTCTCGCAAGCAGTAATTGGGAGCGAAAGAGCCAATGGCATCGAGCGAGATGGAGTACGGCGTTCCTTTGCCGCCCCGAATCTCGACTGGATACAGAAACATCGGCGCTGCGAAGACCTGCTTTCCGCTGCCGCCATTTGCGGGCTCGGTCCATTGAAGAATTCCCATGCCGAGGTAAAGCTCGTTGGTGCCAGTCTCGAGTTCGACTTCGCGTGCGGCGTCGCGCAGACGTTTCATCGATTTGTCGAGAGTTTTCTGCGAATTCTCCATTATGAGACTTTGAATGCGCTCCTCGGTTTCGACTTCCGTGATTTTCAGCTTTGATGCAAGTTCTCGAACCGAATCCGCAGAGAGAGCACTTTTGACATCGTTCGCCAGTGATGAGTAGCTCGGGAAAATCAACTTTTTCGAAGTTGTAATGAAGTCGCGAATGGTCTGGTCGCTTGGCGCCGAGAGGCTGAGCGCGCCAGGCAACACGGTTGGAGGCACAATTCCGAGAGACTCTGGGCTACTGAATAGTGCATCATCGAGCACTCCGAGCGACATAGACGGAATTTCAAACTCAATGAGACTCGGCCCAACGCCATTCCGGTTGACCCTGACTTTCAGGAGACGGTTGCGAGGGTCCAGATCCAGAAGCGTGCGCATCCACTGGCGCACACGCTTTGGGATAGCAAGCTGAGCCTTTCGTGCAGCTTTCGCTGCCGCGCTTGCCGCTTCGTCGAAGTGGTCATTGTTGAGTATGTCGTCGGGGTCGAGAGCCGCTGAGCCTTTGTCGAGCCATTCGTTCACGATCTCGGGATCGGCTTCCTCAACAGCTTGTGGAGCGAGGTTCACAACGGGGCTGATACCAGCTCTCCAAACGTTCACCACATCGACGAGGCACTCGAACTTGTCTGACTCTGAACCGAATAGATTGCCGACGTTGCTTGCCCGAGTTGCATCGAGAAAGTCGCGAGGATCATTTGCGGTGAATGCGGTCGTTTCCACCTGGCAGATGATGCGCTTATCGAAGAGCTTGGCAGCCTCAATCCGATCAAAGCTCGCCTTACCAGGGCGTGCGGATCCAAGAATTGCTGGGTAGTTCAGCGTGTCGGGGTCGAGCCGAAAGTATCCCGATAGGCAGTGGCCCTCGCAGAGAAGAAGAAAAGGTCGAAGTCCCAGCTGTGCGAGGCAGGCTGCATAGAGCAAGGAAGTGTCTATGCATGTTCCGGCTCGGTCCGCGAGGACATCTCGATGGCTTCGCAGACGCTGCGCGATGCGGAACCATCCCGCCGGAGGATTGGTGTAATTGAGCCGGCACTCTTCCAGCGCCTCGAAACATGCGCGCGCGATGTAGTCCGGGCGGCCTGGCTCGTCAAGCATGTGGATACCGGCACTCTGGTATCCGTTTGTGCTCCCGTTCCCAGTTCTCTCTTGCAGAATCTCTCGCGTTCGGTCCAAAATCTGGCGCAGAACGTCGGCATTCGGTCGTACATATGCGGCAAGGATCTCGTTCGCGTCGGGCCCAAGTGACCACCACTCCTGCGGTGCGAGCAACGTCAGAGGCAGTGACGTTGAAGCAACTCGTACTCCGGATTCGTCGATTAACTCGGCGCGAAGAGTTGCTTCGACCCTTTCTTCGAGTCGGCCCATGACGGCAGGATCACACCGCAACCGAACAGAAGGCCAAATCGCAGGCTCTTCTTTGTCTTTCGTTCGGGGTCGGGGGAGCGGTAGAGGCGCACCAACCCAGGGCTCGGCAACTGGTGTCGGCGTTGGAGCGTCGATCCACACTCGAGGCGTTAAGAGAGCCCCAGAAGTGGAGTCTGGGCCGAGATTTACGAGTCTGATTTCAGACACAAGAGAGCGCTTGGTCCCTGAGAGAACGTATGACCACGAACGACGGGCTGTGAGTTCTAATCCGACTTGAAGTGCTTTCGCGTCTGACATCAATTGCCGCCCGCGTAGAGCATAATTCGCGTTTCCTCCCTCTATCGACGTGAGATAGTTCGATCAAATCCCACTGAGGTCTCTGTCCATGAGAATAGCGAGCGTAGAAATGCGCCCGTGGCAGTCCCACCAAAGAGCATCAGGTCCAAGAGAATGAAGGAGTTGTCCCTTCCCAGCCAATTTTTGTGAGAATCACTAGCCGTTCTGTTGTGGGGCGAACCTAGTACGTTCCATGTCGGGCTGTAGTGCCACAAATTGGCCTTGTTCGGCTACTGAGCAATACTGTATCTGATACATAAATTGTGGCACTGAGGGGTGGGGAATGTTGGGATTGGAGCACATGAAGCCCGATGATCAGATTCGTGTCGGAATCTTCGTGGTACTCGGACTTGCGTTGCAATGTGTGCTAGCGGGGTTGGTCTCGGAGTCACCCGCACGAAGCTGGATCTTTCACGGGATTGCCGCATCCCTTGCTGTGTGGGCATTAACTTCTTTTACGGATTGGGCAATGCGACTGGCTGCAGTCGGTGGCTTGGTCGCATTCGCCAATGATGTGTTTCTAGTCGTTGAGTCTGAATCGTCCCTAAGACTGGTGATTCCGTCAACAGTGTTGCTCGTTGCGTCAGGTTTCGTCAGCTATCGAGTGTTCTCGTCCCCAGATACTCCGGCACGTGCCACTCAGGCCATGGCCAAGAGTCCGCCCCGGGGCATAGTCCGGTCAGGCGTTGAGGAAGTGGCGAGTCAATTTGGAAACGTGCCAGGAACCATAGCCGCGTTTGCAAACGTCCCAAATCTTCGAAAGGAGATTCGGAATTCATCAAAAGATCCAGCCTGGGTTCCGTTCTTGCTGATTGGTGGAGCGCTGGCGGCAATTTTCAGCCTCGCAACAGCCAAGTGGGTCTCCGCTGAAGCCCTGTTCGGTTTGGTCCGCAGAACATACGATTTTGAAGACTTGAGGGAAGTTTACGAAGAACTAGGAGTGCGGTACTTCTCAAGGTCTTACTACTTTGAGTGGGGTTATCTTGCAACTTATGCTTCGGCAATCGCGTCGTGTGTCTTCGCAGTAGCTGTACTCACCAAGAGATTCCAGATCGATCGCTACTTCAAGGTGGGTGCACTTGGTCTCGTCGGCTTTGCGCTCGTGAGCCATACGGGACTCGTGCTCGGCCTGAATAATGCCGCAGAGGAGTTTCTTGTGCTCTCAGGCTCGTGGATTGGTTCGTTGGGACTCGCAAGCTCCGTAATTGGTATATGGTTGTCCGGTCGTAGATAACTTATGGCGCCCCAACCCCCTCCTCGCAAGCCGCCATTACCGCCAAGGCCCATAGGTGGCTCGAGGTTGTTACCCAAGGTCCAGACACAGCGGACTGGGGGTGGAAATGCCGGTAGCTCGAAGCGTCAACTTGCTCGTCCGCCTCTAGCCCCGGCGGTCATCTGCTTGACAATGGTGCTCCTGCTGGTTTATGCGACGTTCGGGGTGTCAAGAGACGCAGTCAATTTTCATCTGTTTGCGTCGATGGTTGGGCTCTTCGGATCAGTCTCACTTCTCGGCTGGTTTCGTCAGTCTTTGAACATCCGTAGGAGCACCGGCGCGTTCTCGGAGTGGCCTGGTCGCTGGGAGTCGACTCGGTACATGTGGCTGCTCGTAACACTCGCCTGGTTGGGTGGGGCGGTAAACGTGTACTTCACGGTGTATGAATTGGTGCGCCCAAAGTGACACCGTCCTTGCGAGGTTGTTCCAAAGCGATAGTTGCAGCCATCGCGCTAGCAACACTCTTGTTCCCCCAGTCGTCTGCGGCTCGCGAGGTGAAAGAAGTTGAGAAAAAACTTGAAACCGAAGCGGAAACGCAACTCCGGATTTGTCTTAATCAGCAAGGGCAGACGAAACCCGTAGTCGACTTGCTGCTGTTGCTGGACAATAGCACGTCACTCAATAAAGCGACGTTCATGAACCCGACGGATCCCAATGAAACTCGGTTTGTCGCCATTGATGGGATGCTTGACGCAATCGGGCGAGCGATCAAGGACACAGAAGCAAGTGTCAACTTTGGGCTTGTGACGTTCGCCGATTATGCGGAGGTCAAAATCCCGCTCGGAGAAGAAACAATCTCTGACTCAACGGCATCTGGAATCGGCAGACGAATCAGGGATGAGGCACCTTCGAAGGGGCAGCGAAACGGAACCAATTTCATAAAGGCCCTTGATACGGCACTCGGGGTCTTCAAGGAGGATTCCCCGCCAGATCACTGTCGAGTTCTCGTGTGGTTCACGGACGGAATGTTTGCGCATGGTGGTTCATCGGAAGATACAAAACGTGAACTTGGACGTCTACCGGACCTTGCGTGCGGGTCGGGCGGCTTCGCAAAGCAGATTCGTGATCTAGAGATAAACCCCTTTGTCATCTTGCTAAAGCCCAGCGACACAGCGCAAACGAATACGAAATCCATCTCATATGAACTAATGCAGCAAGTTACTGGCGATCGCACAATGCCGGCAGGTTTTGAAGTTACCAACCCATCAGCTGTTTGCAGCAAGATTCTTCCGGCAGTAGGGGAGGTGTATGACGCTGACAATGCTGCTGCACTTGCACCTTACTTTGTTGATATTGGGCGAGCCGTCAGTGGAGGTCAAGCCATTGATGACTGTCCGCTTAGTGCAGGCGGCGCAATCGGCTATTCCTCGCCTCGGCTTCCTGCGCCTCGGTTCCTTAGTTGGATATCAATAGTCTTCCTAAAAGGTAGACCTCTTTCATCCCTCCAGAGTTTGAGCGTGTCAACGTCCACAGGCGCGCAGCCACTCTTGTCGCACTTTGAAGTTGCCAGAAGCGACAGTGATCTTCTATTGACGCCAATTTCGACGTCACGACTTGAAAAGGGCTGGAAGCTGGTCTCCCAAGATGCGCTTGACGGTGCTTGTCTTCGCGCGAAACTTGTCGAACCGCTAGCCGTGACCGTTTCGAAGCAAGGTGGAGCACCGGCGACAGTTAGACCTGACCCCAATAGCCCTAGGTCTTCATTGCTGACCGACAACGACCTTAGCGAGATTCAGTACTTCAATCGACGGTCAACGATTTCTGTCGAAGATCTCTTTGCAATTGACGTATCGCCATCGGATGTTACTGCGAAGTTGGATGTTGATCCATCAGGACGAATTGCGCCGAAAGGTCTCGAAATCGCCGTGACTGGTTTCTCGACTGAGCCTCAAGTTGGGGACTGTGTCGCGAACGGCGTTCAAGTCCCGGGGGCCCAAGTGCCACGGGTCGGTGAGCTTGAAAGAGGGAAAGATCGACATGAGTTTGGCTCAACGACTTGTTCGGTCGATCTTCGATTTGCCAAAAAAGAGCTCCTGGTCGATGCCTCCTCAGTTCTTTCTATTATCGGTTCGGGCGCAACAGGTCAGGGCAGCCAAGAGTGTCGTTCTCCAGAAGCAAGGCTCGTCATTGATGGTGTCAAGCAAGACGGGCTCACTTCGACGCTTTCGGAGGACAAGGAGTATCTCGTTGGGATTCAGTTGTCGGTGGGTAACAAAGCCTTTGATTGCGACTTAGCGGGCACCTTCACTCTCTCGTTTTCGGGTCTAGACGGCACACAGAAGAGTCTCCAAGCACCAGTGATTGTCGACATCAAAAGAGATGTGCCACCAGATATACTCTTGGCAATATTTGTCTCTCTCGCCGCAGTCGCTGCCGCAGCTCTGCTCTCCTTGTTTCTGCTCAGAGTCCTTAATGCCGTGATGACGTCGTTACCTGATGACAGCAAGCTTTATGGCTACGAACTTCCGATTGAGGTGGGTGTGCGGGACACAGGCCAAGTCGTCGCGATTCACAATGGCGTCGATGTATCAAAGATTTCGCCTCAGGTTAAGGATCTCCGTCCGCCCAAGGGAGACAAAAACGAGATCGGTGTTCATACGTTGAAGCTTCGGCGACGCGTTCCTGGCCTATTTAGGCCGTTCAGTGAGCCGCGTGCAGAAGTCGTGAACGAGACCGGGGTTGTCTATAGACAGCGCACATCGCAAGGTGGTCTTGCGATGCCGTTCCGGCAAGCGCTTGTGCTCCGACCATCCCGAGACGCTCCGAAGGACCCTGAGCTGACTTCGGTGACCCTCAACATCTTGATCCCGAGATCGGGCAACGGTTCGGGTGTAGCTGGGGTCGTCAAGCTGCTGGAAGGACAGTCCTTTAAGGAGGCCATTCGCGAGTATCTGGATGGTCGAAGGTCCCCAACGTCTCCGGAACATGAGACCGCCGTGGGCTTGCCCCCTGCTCCGAGCTCAGAGAACTCAGGAGGCCTTGCAAAGCAATCATCCTCACAGGCACCCAAGCCACCACCTCGGCCGCCAAGACCAGCCGGTCCGCCGCCGCGGTAGTAGTGATTCGCCCGTAGCAGTTCTGGGACGGGGCGACTCTGACCAGCCGAACTGAAGGCATTTGAACGAAGGATTGGGAGTCAGTAGTGTGTCTAGTCGACAGTCACTGTTACGTGGATTTACGGAAGAAGCGCCTGTCATTCGAGAGAAGGGCGGTAGGTCATGTATCGGCGAATTGTGTTCCTTGGTCTCGGTGGATCTGGTGGCAAGACTCTCAGATTCCTGAAGCGTGACCTCTCTAACTGGCTGAATGCCCATGATTGGCCAGTAGCTGATCGCGGTATTCCGAGAGGATTTCAGTTTCTTCACATCGACACTCCGACTGTTGCTGACGGAGTGTCTATGGGCGGTGCCGATATGTTGCCGGATCGCGAGTATCTCGGGCTGGTTGGTGCGGGAGTGAATTTTGCCGCCGTCACAAGTGAGCTGGACAATCGCTCAGGGGTTATGTATGAGCAAGCGGGTTGGCGTGTCCCGGTGGCGGCACTTGATGTGCCGATCGGTGCCGGTGCGGGAGCATTTCGTGCCGTAGGACGCACCATTGCGGCAGCGCAGATAAACACGATGCGTGAGGGCATTCAAGGGCTGATCAATCGTGTCAATTCGCCATCAGCGATTGCGGACAACTCAGAACTGTGGACGCTTACTCAGAACGGTGCCCAGGCAGGGAATGTTTCCAATCCCATAGTCGTTGTGATCTCGTCCTTGGCCGGTGGTACCGGAGCCGGCCTTCTGCTGGATGTTTTTGACATTCTTCGCTCTTTGGAGCCGACCTGGGGTGGTGATTCCTTCGGAATCTTGTATACGCCCGAAGTCTTCAGATCAATCGGTGGCGGAATGATGGGAGGCATACAGCCAAATTCATTGGCGGCGATTTCCGAGATTCTGAATGGTTACTACTGGCATGGCTCTGATGACAATAGGGGTGCGGGAGTTGGATCTGATATCGGACTCAAGAGCTCAAGGATTCATTCCGGAGCTGGCGTTGTGGGCGCGATATCCAAGAGTGGCGCCGCGTATCCATTTCTGGTCGGCAGCACTAACTCTGCAAACGTTAGTTTCGCGACAGACAAGCAAGTCTTCGAGACAATTGGAAGCGCACTCGTCGCCTGGTGCGTCGACGAAGTCGTACAAGATCAACTCATCGCGTTCACGATGGCGAACTGGCAGGATTCTGCCTCACGCAACCTTGGTGAAGCCGACTTGCTCATCAACAAAGGCACGCCAATCGAGTTCGGGTTGCCTGCTTTCAATGCTCTTGGATGTGCTCGAGTGAGCGTCGGTACTCGATACCTTCAGCTTTACTCCTCGCGGCGCCTGGCTCGTGACGCTGCGACGTATATCGCGGGATACCACCTGGAGAGCGATGAAGCTCGAGCCGTTATCGCGCAGACAGGTGTAGTTGACCCAGAAGCGATTGCTGAGCACATCGCGCGTGACAAGATGCCATGGTTTCTTAAGCAGACGCAACTTCGAGAGAAGGGCCCCGACGAGAACGACATCCTCGATGCATTGAAGCCGCAGGAGTATGCAGCGAGATGGGAGAGCGCGGTCAACACGGCTCGGCAGTTGGCGGACATTGAGAGAGGTTCCGCAGGCGCATGGCTCGATTCAATCTCGGCAGCGGTGAGGCAGGCGGTTGTCCAATTCGACTCCGAAATGAAGCCGCTAGTCGAATCTCGCGTGAAGAATTGGGTCGACGAAAAACCAGCTCAGGTCATAGCGGTCGTAGAAGAGTCGGTAGCGAATTTCGGCTTCAAGGTAACCGTCAAAATCCTTGACAGCTTGACCGAGTATCTGGCAAACCCAGTTGAGGGTGTTGCAACGGAGTTGATGGGCCCGAATGAACACCAGGCATTTTCGGTGTGGTCGTCAGAATCTGAATGGTCAAATCAGGCAGCGGCCACCCTGGGCACGAGCAAGGGCAATTTCACAATGCAGTCGAACGAGAAGATTGGCGAAGCCATTAGCAATGCCATGCACTACGCCGGATTCGTCGTTGACGCTCAGATCAGAGAGTACGCATCGCTGCTGATTAAAGAGTTTGTCGAAGGATTTGTTGTTCCTATGCGTCGGCGACTTGCAGACGCAGCAATTCAGCTTGAGACCAATCTCAATGACATCACCGGTTGGCCAACCTGGTCTGCCGGAGATCCGGGGGCGGACTGCAAGCCGCCGGCGAGCGAGTACACGCTCATTGAGCCAGACGAGTTCAACGAGCAGTTCTTAAGCCTTCTTTCTCAGAGCGTGGGCGATGTCGACCCACTTGAGCGAGAGACGCACCGAATGCTTGCTCGAACAGATGTGATCTCTGGGGCATTCCTACGAAAGCTCGAAGCTGATGCAAGAGAGAATGAGAAAGTTGTTCGGCCGCTTCAGGCCATCATCGTTTCCCAACCCTGGGTGCCGTCTGTCGGAGTTCTTAGGGATACGAACCGAGCCCGAGCGAACATCGTGGTGGATCTCAAGTTCCATCCAGACGATATGAAAAGGCGCGCGGATGTTTGGCTGCAGCGTGAAGGAACAGCTTTCAAGAACATGCTCACGGCCACGCTGCGCACTTACACCACTGGTTCAGCAGTGTTTGCGGGCAACATTCACGTCTCGGAACCCGAGTATGTGGAGCGTCGTACGCGGTTTCTCGGGAAGCTTCGTGCGGCAATTGAAGCGTCAGCACCTCTGGTCCAGCTCGACATGGCGCTTCACACGACGGTTCATGAGGTTCGGGGATTCAAACGGCAATTCAGTAAGTTCCCATTCAATGGGCACCCACTTCAGGATGCGGTGACCGATGTGATTCGTCCGCTTATTCAGGCTGGAGCTCAAGATGATGGGAATCCAGCACAGGTAAATAGCTATTTCGTCAATGATGCCTCAATCGAAAGCGTCCAGATCATCTCAACGCTTCGCGGAGCTCACCACCCAATCCTTTTCAAGTCCCTCTTGCAGCCAATCGCACAACGTTGGAATCAGGAGAACGCAGTTCCGCAGAAGCGCGCAGCATTCTGGACGAAGCGACGTGCAAGACTGGCGGGCGAGTCAATTCCAGCACCTCAAGAGCACATTGTGTGCATGATACGTGGCTGGTTCACTGGTCGCATGTTGGGCCTGATTGACGTCCCGCGAAACGGACAGGTCAGACCAATCTCAATTGCGCAGCCCTGGTCGCTTGACACCGCACCGGCACGCTTTCCGGACCCGCTCTTGACGACACCGACCAATGCAGGCGATGAGCTGTTTGCGGTGCTCGAGGCTCTGGGGCTCGCCTTTGTGAATGTGGGTGTTGCAAACAGCACAATCCCTCTTCTCCCGTACATCTCGCTTCGCGAAATGGGGAGCATGAGAGATGGCTCGGAGCGAGTTCTCGCCTATGACACGCCGAATCCCTTGCTTAAGTCTTGGATCCTGAACGGGGAGTTAAGTTCCAATTTTGATAACCATAGCAAAAACGAACGTCAGTTGAGGAATGGTCTTGAGTCAAACCTGCTGGACCTTCTGGCAAAAGCACCTCAGACTCCTGGAGATCGGAAAACGGCCATTCTCAACTTGTTGAAGACGCTGCAGGAGCAATATGCAAGTGAACGAGAAGCTTTCTTCAACTCCGCACAACTCGGGAGAAACAGGCTAAGTGATCCGCCACTCTGGACGTCGCTGAGAAATACCTCAGATCAACCGGATCTGATTGCGAGGGCGTTTAGGCAGCTCATTGACGGGGTCAATAGTCTCTCCATCTCGAGTGTCACCGGCCTCTAAGTCCGGAAGCGTCTCGAATGAGCGTCCGTCAAGACTTCCTCGTGGTAGTTGGAAGTCGGGACGACTCTGCCCTGAATGATGCCGTAAAGCTCTTGGGATCGTTCTCGGACGACGCATTGCACGAATTTGCATTCATTGACGCCGAAAGTCTTCTCAGGCCTATAGATGACCCGATTGCGAGCATAGTAACGGCCGCTCCTAGCGGTCAGCAAGTCAGACAAGCGCCAATCTTCAGCTGGATTGCGAAGAATCACCCGTCGCTAAGGCGGCTTCGACTCGTGGCGGCATCAACCGAGATGCAGTCTTCCGACGTGCATCGGGAGATTGTTCGCGGGGTGAATCGCCTAGCGGCGGCGGTAAATCAGTACGCGGTTCACGTGGATTGTCCCCGGTACCACTTGGCATTCCCTTCAGTGAACGACGGTCCGCCCTCGAATCTGTTGATGACGTCGGGTTCTCGGCTGAACCTGATCGTTATACCCCGCGACTCCACGTCGTTCGACGCTGTGGCTCGCCCGATGTCACGCGGTGAATCCAGTGTGTTCGTATCTCACGTCGCCTCGGAGCTGGCGACGATCTTTGGACTCTGGCGTGAGATGCCGGGGGCGAGCGCCATAGATGATGTGCCGATAATTCCTCCAGGAGACAACGAAGTAATTGTTTACTTCGTGTCCTCCCGTGTAGGTATTCTCAACTGTCCGCCGCTTCCAATCGCGCAGCTCATGTCGGGGCAAGGAGAGTTGCCTTGCCCAAATGACTTCTACCCACTGCCTGATCCAGAGTCGCGTGTGCAGGGGGTCGCGGAACGCTTGTATCCAGAGCAATTGCGTTTTACGAAAGCACCGCTTCCGGACTCCTGGATGTATGTGAAGATGTCAGATTTCTGGCGGCGGTATGTGCGAGAACTTGGCACGGTTGCTACGGGTCTGCCAAGGTTGTTGTTCAAAGGCATTCAGACAGAGCTGAACGGGATGGGTAGAGCAGCTTTTGAAGAAGTTCTCGGCGGCTCGGAGAGCATCATCCGCTTGGTCGGTTCGAACACCGATGGCGACGTTCGACCTGTCTCGAAGGAATACATCGACTCTGTCATCAATGAGCTTGCGAAGTATGACTCGCAGCCAATTCTTTCTGTGATTGGCTCAGGTACTTGGTCAGATCTCGTTGATCGGTTCTTGGGTATTGCAGATGGCGGAAAAGTTTCAGAGACCATCCGAATTGATATAGCTGACGAACGTTTTTTGTGCGTGGGCCAAGATGCTCTTGCACCCCAAGTGCTTGAATTGGATGCTGCAATTGAAGAGGTGTTTAAGGGAAGCGAGAGTCCTGAGGCTTTCGATGGCGCGTCGGATGTAACAGCGGAGAGTGCTCTCGGGGAGGTCGACTCGCTGGGCGACCCCGCTCCGTCGAAAGACGCCGCACCCGATGACCTTGATTCTGATGTTCGAACATACTTGAGTGACGAGATCGCAACATCGGTTGAGGGCGAGGGCTCCGATGCGAAGCTGCCTAGCCCGGAACAACTTCCTCCTCCTTCTGCAGAACTGATACCTTCCGTCGATACAAATCCGGTAAAGGTTCGCGTTAGGCGAAGTGTCCTGGCGGTAATCGGTGGGCTAATCGAAGAAAATGCGTTGGCTGCCACCAGCCATGCCGCGGAGATGGTGGACTCGCTGAGGTCAATGCCTGAAAAATTCCAAGCAAATCAGGCTGGCACATACTCTCGCGCTGTGCGACTGGCGATAGCACTCGGATTTTCGGTTTTGTATCTCGTGACGGGAGCTCTTACTGAGCGGCGGTACTTCTTCAGCGGAGAGCCACTGAATTCCAGCGGTCGAGACTATGTGTGGACGCTGTTCTCCACGGTGATCATCCTGATTTCGCTAGTTGGACTGTTGTTTAAGAACTCTGACAACTCTCAGGGTCGAGTAATCGGATTTGCGACCTTTTCACTCGTGGTGATTGCTGCTGAGTACGTATTCTTCGCTCGAATACGCGAGTTCGTGTTGAAGCTGGACATCGTTCGGGAGTCAGCAATTGTTGGAGTCGCGATCTTGGCGCTCACAATGGTTCTAGTGGGTGTCTCATACACAAGAAATCGTTTAAGTGCGATGAAGATTCGTCGCTCATACGCATCTCTAATGATCACCCTGATGTGGCTGTACGGACTTCTCGGTGTCACTGCATATTTGGGTGCTGATTGGTCACCCCTGCGCAATCTCTCGTCGGGCACCTCACTTCGTCTCATGATTGTCGGCTACGTGCTGGGCTGCGCTCTGATACTGAGTGCGGGGTTGGTCACCGCACTGGTAATTATGAGAGAAAGGTACCGAATTGATCGTGCTCGAAGTGAACTCACGTGGGCGGTCGACGAATTGACGAAAGCCGCGGAGGCTTCCCGCCGGTTAACCCTCGCGCGCAGCCAGTGGCTTGGTACCGCGATTCCACTTGCTCGACTGATTCGTTATCCACTTGGGGCTTCGATTGCGATGTCTGCTGGCGCAGAGCTCGCGCCTCGGCCGCGATTTGAGGTTCTTAAAGTACGTGAGAACTTACTAAATCTCAACAGAAAAGGGGAGCAGAGTTTGTCAGCGCGACTTCGGACGCTCTTCGTTCGCTCGGGTTGGCTTTCGCGTCAATACCAGCAGATGATCATGAGATATCGAGAGGATCGTGCGCTCTCATTAGGGGTTCGGGTCGACGAAGTCAATACCGATCGACCCGAGAAGTGCCCAGCGACACCTTCATTCGACGAGATTATGTCAGGCAAGGCCAGGGGCGCGCGTTGGGACTACTTGAGAAGTGTGACGGCGGGAGAGTATGACGACGCACTGTTGTCGGTCGCGGGAGAGGTCCCTCTCGAGGAAGCTTACGAGACCATCATTGATGACGTTGAGGCGCACCGAGTCGGTGATAGTACAGAAATCGCCCCGGATTTCTTTGCTCGTCTATTGCCGAATGCCAAGGTCCCGCTTCCAGGTGGGCTCGTACGAACCCTCTTTGTTGGAGGAGATGACAGGCAGCACCTCGGTGCATCAGTCTGGTGGCCCGACGAATTAGTGGCTCGGCCGACTCGGGTCGATGACAGTGTCTCTCTGTATCGTGCTGATGTGCTAACGCCGGACAGACTCACCAGTTGGATACGACTTCTCGCAGCATGTGTCCTAACTTCTAAGCCCTTTAAGCTCTCGGAAGTCACGATACGTGGGGTATCAATTGAAGATGGTGAGTCAGGCATCTCTGAAGCTCTGCCACCTCAAAAATACGATCTGTAGGTAAGGCCGACGTGCGTCCACCATGGCAAAAGGCAAAACCGGGTAGACCCTCGTCGGACGCTCGCCCAACTGTGCCGAAGCCCCCGCCCGTAATGTCGCGCCCACAAAACCAGACTTCAAGCAGCCCTGTCGTTCCGCCACCCGCCAGACCCATGGCGAACGCAACGTCCAGATCGCCGAATGTGACAGTCCGTGACCATAGACCTAAAAATTCGAAACTAGTCGACCGTCAGTTTCGGCCAAAGGCCCTAGCTGGTCTTACCGTGCTAGTTGTCGCTGCTGGAGTTTGGATTGCTACAACAACATCTAACGGGGGCGACGCTTCAGACAACGCCCGAAGCGCAACTACCGATGTGCCGTCCCCAACAACTGAGCTGAAGATTCCGGACACCACACTGTCGCCAGCTCCGACTCTCGTCGTCGGAGAGGTGAAGTGGGAAGAGGTCATTCGGTCTGTTGCCGCGATCGAGGCAGAGTGCCCTGGTGGTATTTGGAGCGGAAGTGGGGTGGTCGTTCTTGATGGCTCGTACGTTCTAACTAATTATCACGTAGCAGAAGGTGCGTCGTGTGATTACCTTGTCTGCTTTACTGACAAATTCGAACAAGAACCTGTGTGTGAGTTTGCTGCTGAGTTTGTTGTCGGAGACGTCGAACACGATTTAGCGGTGATTCGGCTAGTGGATGGCAGCGGTCGCTCAATATCAGCTGGCCGACCCGCGGTGCCAATAAGTGACAGAACTCTGCCTCTAGGAAGCGAATTAACTCATATCGGATATCCGGGACTTGCAGGGCCGACGTTAACTCTCACGGTGGGTCGTCTATCAGGTCTTACGGATAGGTGTGGCGACGCACTTCTTGGCGGTTCATATCTCAAAACGGATGCAACGGGTGGGCCAGGAATGAGCGGTGGCGGAGTCTTTAACTCGCAGGGGGAATACGTTGGGACTCACACACTCGGGTGTGATAGCGACGTAGAAAGAGGTGACTACAGCCTCGTGAGGCCCGCAAAGCTTTCGGTTACTCTCCTTCGTCAGGTTGGCTCGTAACTGTCTCGCCTCCCATCCCGGGAGTGCAATTACCCGATGACAGCCAACGAATCAGCCCTTGATGCTCATCTTGGTCTGTTCGGGGGTTATCTGCTGATCAAGAGTTGATCAACAATTCCCAGGAGGAGTGAGTTGAAGTCGTGCCGTACTGCACTTCTGTGGAGGTCGTGCTCGGTCAACGGTACTAGCGAAGCAATCTCGTTGGATTCCGATTCAGTTGCGAATCGATGACGACTGAGGGCGTCCCGCACTGAGTCATCCATCTTCTCCTTGCCAGAGAGCAAGTCTTTTCCTTCTCTAATCAGAGCGTCGAACGCACATCTGTATTCTTTTCCTCCCAATAGGCGATGACTTAACGCAAGTGCATGAAGAATGTTTTTCCACCCTGAGGTCAGCGGAGATAATGAGCCAAGTTGCATGCGAATTGCACTGTTATCACGAAGTCGAAAATCTAGGCAAGATTTCGACCAAGCCTCTAGCGAGATGCGGCTCTCGACTATCGCTACCCACACGCATGCCAATGCCGCGCGGTGATCTGAGTCGACGACGCTAGAGATGGGCTGTGCCCGACTCTCTAGAAAATTAGCCTCCAGAGGCCCAGGCAGGCTCGCCAGGTTTAAATCTAAGGAGGTTCGATCGAATGCTTCGTCTATTGAGATGGTTGAGCCGCGGCGTTCGTCAGGAGAGCTTGCGAGCAGGGCGTCAACCGCAGCCTCTTCGCTGCCAACTATTTTTACCCGAGAACGAAGATGTTCTTTACATGTGATTTCTCGGAAGAACCAATAACGAAAATATTTTGACCAGTTATTTTGATGAGTTACGTAAGCAAAAGCATGGGAGTCGTCGACGGCAAGAAGCCTAAGGTCTACTTTGGGAAATTGGTTACAAATCAACTCTGCGAGCTCTATTGACCACGTCGAGCCGGTTGACCCAAATGATGAACTGACAATCACAGCACTATGACAATTGTGTATTGCGGACACCAATGCATCAGACACGAACTTCGCGTGCATTAGGAAAATTGCCCGCATCTCGGAACGGCTGTGGTTTCTGACAAAGATATCAGGTAGGTCGCGGAGTGGAACAAACCCTGGTCTGGGGTCAAGCCAGGTAGCTATTTGGCGATGGTCAACGTTCGTTCTTACCCATTTTACGATGTCATGAATTACGTCGCAGCGGTATCCGGCACACAGCGATGCAAAAGGCTCAACATCGACATCAAACAACTTTATGCTCGTGAGGTTTTGATCGGAAACGGCTGCTGCAGACACCACACGAGTGCCGATTCCACCAACGCCAAGATAGAGGGTATGCGATGAGGAGATCGTCGGGTCTTGGGGATTCCGCATATCGTTTGACGCAATACCTGTCTCGCTCCCTAACAGTAGCGAGTTAAGAGGTCTAGCTTCATGCAGACTCAGGCATATGTATCAGCGGCATGAGATTTCGCAAGGCCGACTAGGAGTGGAGAAATCTCGCGCGACCCGTCCGTGCGGGGTTAGTCGTCTTGAAGTCCTCAACACGTTGAGAGTGTTGGCGATACGCGTTGGTGGTTAGCCACCACGACTTGATGATTGTTGGAGTTGGCGCTCTCGGACTTCTGGCAACAAGTGTCGCGCAACTGCATGCACATGAGACGCTGGATTCGCGGAATCCTCTATCCGAAATCGGTGCAACGTCGCGAGGTTGCGGGTCGACAGGGGTCTCAGCGCTCGTTGTAGTGGTGATGGACGAGGTAACCCTGTTCGTTGAATCTACAGATATCCGGGTGGGTTGCTTGGACCGAAACCAATCTTTCTCTGGTAAGCCGGAGCAACCTTGGGGATATCACCAACTTTGAGGGTCTTGAGCTGTTTGTCGGTTGCGAGTGCGCCCAGTTCTGCTACGCGCGCGATGCAATTTCGCTCAGCCTCCTCAATCACCTTCTCAACTGAGCGAGCGTTACCAAAGTCATCGCGGTTTCTGCTCGCCTCAACTGCATCGCAGATGCGATCAAGCACACCATCCTCAAGGGAGAGTCCTCGTCGACTCGCAATCAGCGGAACCATCTGCCGAATTTCCTCCGCGTTGTAGTCCGGAAAGTCTATTGTGGCGCCGATTCGCGAGGGCATTCCCGGGTTGGCCCTTAGGTAGTCATTGGTGATATCGGTGTAGCCAGCAAGGATCACACAAAATTTGTCACGGTGATCCTCCATCTTCTTGACAAGTACATCAGTTGCCTTTAGTCCTGGGCCACGCTTATCATCCGAGTTGTAAGGGTCGTTCATTGCGTATGCCTCGTCAATGAAGAGAATCCCGTTCATCGCCTGGTCTATCGACTTGTTCATCGCGGTCTCTGATTCGCCGAGGTACTTGTATGCAGTAAAGTCGGTTCCTGCAACCTCAACGAACTTGGTGGTATTCATGAGTCCAAGCTCGTGGAGGAGCTCTCCATAAAGTCGGGCGACAGTGGTCTTGCCTGTTCCAGGGTTTCCGAGGAATGCTAAGTGCATGCGTTGCGGGGCAACGGGCAGACCCCGCCTTCGTCGACGACGCTGGACCACCATCGTGTCGACGAATTTTCTTATCTGACTTTTCACCGACTGCATGCCGACCAAGTTTGCGAATTTCGCCTCGAAGTTCTGGGTCGCGCCGACTTCGGTATCTACGATGCCCCCGAGTTGCGCTATCAGGCGCTCCTTTATCGAGTCGATTCGATCAATCTCGGCCTCATCGAACCGGTTATCAATTGCTGCAAACCACTCTGCCAGGTCGGCGTAGTAGAACGCCACCTGGGAAGCCACTTTCTTCGCATTCACGACAGACGAATCATTGATGTCCCGAACGAAATCTGACAATTCGTCTGGTACCTCAAACGACGGGAGGTCCGGATGCGAGCGCGATAGAAGCTGAACAATCGTGTTCAAATCTCGTTGACCAGTGACATGTGCGTGAATCCAGGCGATGTCCCGCAGCATGACGCCCAGAACGTCATGCCGCGAACGACCTGTCGATTCGTGAATGCGGTCCGCCAGGCCATCAATTGCGCCGAGGGGTACATCGTCTCCCACATCTGGACTGCGCTCTGGCTCCTTGTCTGAGGTTTTACTGTCAGATTGTGGATCAGACGATAGGACCGACCCGGTTGACGAAACTGCCAACGTCTTGAGTTTGCAGTCGTCAACGAGGCAATCGACCAGTGTCCATAAATCATCCATTGACTCGACTCGTTCAACGTGCTCGCCCAACGCGGGATCGAGTTTCGGCGTAGACACGGAGTTTCCCCGAACATCTGTAAGGGCCTTGGCAAGGCCCGCGTCAATGCCGGGGTACCTCTGTTCGAATTGCTCCTCGCGCCAGCGGCGTAATCCAGCGATGAGATGTACAGCCGAGATGAATTCGCACGAACCTCTCCGCGCCTCGCTCTTGGCGTGGTCCAAGACAATTTCCATCGCCGCAGACAATGTCACGGGATTGTCGCCTTCCCAAACTCAATGACTTGGTAACTAGTTCTCATCGACTCCGAAGAGTTCTCCACCGAACTTCTTCTGTAGCTCAGTATCGAGAGCGTCGGCGGTGAACAGCATCGTAAAGAGGGCATTCTCCACTTCTGAGGCGTCAAGATCGTTTGCGTAGAGGTTGTGGAAGAACAGTAGAAGGGCCTTCTCCTCCTTGTCATCCACGATGACTGCGACGTTTCCAAATCTGTAGTCGGCACCCTCAGTTGCTGCCCATTTGAACAAGCTGTTGGTCACAGGAACATCCCTCACCAGCGGACAGGAGAACTTCACGCCAAGTCGCTCTTCGCCGTCCTTGCGCTTATGTGCCCAACACTCAACAAACACCGTTGCCGAGTTGTAAGTGACCCTGAAATCGCCGTCAGCATCGACTCTCACCGTGCCTACTAACTCAGTGAGAAATCTCTGCACCTTTGTTCGCAGTTGATCAATACCCATCTGGTTTACCTCCATGTAACAGACGTGGTGCTAAGAATGCCACAGGATAGATTGACAGTCAAGTCCCAGAACTGTCGTGGCTGCGGCAAATGCTCTGACCCAATCACGGGTTGATTTGATGTGCGGTTCTCAGCTGGCTACCGTTTCGAGATGGCGAAAGTTGAGAAACTGGCCTCTGCACTTCGGGCCTATCACGGCAAGCTAGCCCCAATAACGGATGCCGAAGCCGCCAACACCCACGGCTGGGATAAAGAGTCAGCACGACGGCGCACTGAGCGGAACCTGCAAGCACTTGAGGACTTGCAGTATCACCTATATGCCGACAGTAGTAA
>Ga0194119_10003560_pt1 | contig 24926 bp, 28 predicted proteins | sample TA2MahC100mmetaG_FD_148620 | JGI IMG/M metagenome (GOLD analysis project Ga0194119, IMG submission 148620) | Freshwater microbial communities from Lake Tanganyika, Tanzania - TA2015018 Mahale Deep Cast 100m | ecosystem: Environmental > Aquatic > Freshwater > Lake | place: Tanzania: Lake...
TGCTATTAAGAACTTCGTATATAGATCAAGAGAACATTTTGATTTTGTCATAATGTAAGTACCATCAAGATGGTGTTTACATTATGACACATATGTTGTGTGGAGCGGAAGTGCGTAGGTTCTATTAAAAATAGTTTGTTATTCTGGACTTTGTGTCTTGCCGAAGCCTTAGTGAAGGAAGGCGACCCAGAATCCCTGTGGAAACGTACGACGTGGATCTAATTACCCGTCAGGATGAAAGACGGAGAGAGGTTGAATAAAAAAGAGAAGCCGTTTTCCTTAGATTAAACCTAGGGAAATAATGGTATTGTAAAGTATGCGAGGCTGTGTCATCCTGTATTCCATAGTGAATATATATGTTCAAATTTTGGATTTTTAGAAAAAATTTTTGGAAATAATCATGTCAGTATGACAAAAGACGACGTACACAACATCACATTGCCAGCAATCCCCGGTGTCTACCTCTTTTGCGATAAGAAAGGGAAGATTATCTATGTGGGGAAAGCGACATCGCTTCGTGATCGGGTACGGAGTTATTTCAATGCGGATGTTGTATCGTCACGTGGACCACTTATTGCAAAAATGGTGGAGGAAGCAACAACTGTTACGTATGAGGAAACAGATTCTGTACTTGAGGCGCTTATTCGTGAAGCGGCGCTCATCAAAAAGTACCAACCGAAATACAATACGAAAGAAAAAAGCGACAAGAGTTTTTATTATATTGTGATTACCGACGAGGAGTATCCGCGCGTACTTTTGCGACGTGAACGCGATCTCGTTGCCTCCGGGGGTTCTGATGATGTGCGTTCTATGTTTGGTCCATTTCCCCGTGGAGGAGTGCTCAGGGATGCACTTAAAATCATACGCAAGATATTTCCCTTTCGCGATACATGCAAGCCATCAACAGATACATCAAGTAAACCTTGTTTCAATAGACAAATTGGTTTGTGTCCTGGGGTATGTTCGGGTGAATTATCAGCACGAGCATATCGCGCGCATATTAAACGGCTTGAGCTTTTTCTAGGAGGAAAGAAGACCACATTGGTTACACGTCTGGAAAAAGAAATGGCAACATACGCACGTAAAGAATTGTTTGAAGATGCGTCACGTATTAAACGTACATTGTACAATCTTAAGCATATTCAAGACATTGCGCTTATCAAGCGCGATGATGACATGTTCTCTGACAATGCATCTCGTATTGAAGCGTACGATGTTGCGCATATGGCAGGTGCGCATACGGTCGGTGTCATGACTGTCCGCGCTGGCGGGGAAGCAAAAAAAGACGAGTATCGTATGTTCACGATTCGTATGGCAAAAAAAGGGGATGATCTTGGCGCACTCGCTGAAGTGCTCGAACGCCGTTTGGGACATCCCGAGTGGCAATATCCACAACTTATTGTAATTGATGGAGGAAACAATCAGTTTCGTCGCGCGGAGCGCGTTCTTGCTCAAGCGGGGGTCGTGATACCCGTAGTATCAGTGGTGAAAGATAATCGGCACAAAGCACGCGAACTCTTGGGAGACAAAGAAATAGTGCGAACATACGAGAAAGATATTATTGCAGTGAATGCAGAAGCACATCGTTTTGCTATTGGCGCATTTAGACGTAAACAGCGCAAGGGTGCGCTTCTCTAGTATACATAAGTGTGTTTATCTGAGAACTCAAGTAGTTAAAAGTTTATCGTGTATAGTTTTCTTCCGTCTGTTCCTATAACCTATTTCCTCTAACCTCTCTCCTATATTCGTCCATCCCATCTCCTCTCACCTCTTTCCTCCTATAACATTGACACCATCACTCAACTATGGTTATAATGATACTTTCTTGTTCTTTTTAAACATAGTGTTTTTTAAAAAATTTTTAAATCAGTATATCCCCATGGAAGTTAGTGAAGTTGTCGGTTCGGAAGTAAGCACTTCCGTTGTCGCTGAAAAAGCGACGTTTTTTGGTTATGTTGTACTTTCTCATAACGACGTGCGGGCAATTTTCGAGTTTCCTGCCACCTGTTGTGGAAAAGACGACAATGCCTTTGTCGCTTTTTCAAGCGATTTTTTGAATCTTATTGCATCAGGAAACGCCCTAAAGATATTTTTGGGCGTTTCTCAAGTTCGGGTCGATGCGAATTCTTTTTCGATGCCAGAGGAAGTGCTGGCAAACTGGCCAGAAAAAGATTCTCTCATCGTGGCGCATCCGTCCCCACACTTGGAACACGCAGATATTCTTCCTGTTTGGGAAAGGATATCTTCGCGATTTCCGAAATTTTCTTCCCAAGGTTTTGTGTCGTATGCGGCATATGACACGAAGACAGAGAAAGTCGTTCTCTTCTCTTGAACGCCACCCCCGTATCCACGGGGGTTTTTGTATACAGAGAAGCGCTCTTCGCGGTATACTAGAGATAACGTCATGGACGGTTTTTTGCATGACAATCTTATTATCGCGGTGATACGCGGTGGAGCGGGGGAGTATTCCTCTCGTTCTTTGTCCGCTGGTTCTGCTATCGCGCGCGCTCTTGAAGACGTTGCGACGATTCTTGATATTTTTGTGGATACTGATGGTGTATGGCATATCGCAGGTGTTCCCAAAAAACAAGGTGATATTGTTAATCGTGCCGATTTGGTGATTTCCGCAATTCCTGTCGCACGTGCGTATCGAGATGACGTATTTCATTCAGGTATAGTTGATGTGGTTCCTTCTATTGGGACAGGACATGCTGAAGGAGCGCTTCTTGCTCGTGTGCCACATTTATATGAGACACTCCGAATAGGTGGTGTGAAAACTCCTCGTATGAAGGTGTACTACGCAGATGGTCCTGACGGATGGAGCGGTATGGTAGAAGATATTTTTCGCAGTATGCCACTTCCTGTGGTGATGCGTCCTGCTCTTGATGAATTCCCTGACGAAGCACCCAATCAGCCGATAAAAGATTTTGACGGCATCTTTCGCGTCCTCCATACCTATGGAGCAAATTCACAATTTGAAGGTATCGTTGCCGAAGAATATGTCCGAGGAAAACGTGTTACGGTATATGTAATCGATGGATTTCGTGGTGAAGCATCGTATGTTGTTCCTCCCGTATATACGTTTGACGTTGATGAGCAGACACAGGCATCATTGTCTCTTGCTGAAAGTAGATATGCTCAAGAAACAGCACGTATGGCATACGACGCACTTGATATCAACGGTTTCGCGCGTTTTGATATGGTCGTGGGACCGTCTGGTGCATACGTTCTGGGTGTGTATAGCGTCCCCGACATTTCAGCATCGTCGCCCATTCATCGCGCGCTTGAGCGTGTCGGCGCGGATGGGAAGAAACTTATGATTCATATGGTCAATCGCGCGCTCGACATGCATACACGTGCGTGATATACATGATATGTATATGCATACACGCACACGGCAGAAAGTAGGACTCGCATTAGGAAGCGGAGGATCAAAAGGCCTTGCGCATATTGGTGTGATCAAAGCACTTCGCGCACACGATATTCCGATTGATATGATTGCTGGTTCAAGTATTGGCGCCATGATTGGTGGGCTGTATGCGTCCGGACGCTCTATAGAAGATATTGAAAAGATTTCATGGGATGCAAACTGGCGCATGATGTTTGCCATGGTGGACCCGAAATTAAAACGAGGACTTATCAGAGGCAACAAAGTCAAAGAGTTTATCCGTCATGAGCTGAAAGTAAATACATTTGAAGAGTGTCCTATCCCATTTTCTGCTATTGCGACAGACATGCAGACAGGGGCATTTCATGTGTTCAATGCTGGTGATATGGCGACTGCGATACGAGCGAGTATCTCTGTGCCCGTTGCCTTTAAACCAGAAGAAATAGATGGGGGTATCTATGCTGACGGTGGATTGTCCGCGCCTGTTCCTGTGGAGACAGTGCGTCAAATGGGCGCTGATATTGTCGTCGCGGTGAACTTGGATAAGCATTATTACAATGAAAAGAAAAAACCGGCATGGTATACCGTTGCGTATGACTCGCTGAATATTTTACGGTATCATCTCGCGCTTCAAAATGTTGAAGATGCCGATGTGGTTATTGATATTGATACGCATACAAGCGATGTATTTGATTTTTTCAATTTTGTTGATGGAGCAGAAAAGATTGCGATAGGGGAGAAAGCGACGGAGGAAATTATTCCTCAACTTGAGCGAGTGACTGCGGAACAGGTGAAGTGAAGTTAAGTAGAAGTGGTGGACCTGAGGGGATTCGAACCCCTCACCTCACGAATGCGAATCGTGCGCTCTACCAAATGAGCTACAGGCCCGAGTGCAAGCATTATACCGCGTTTTTTGTTTCGGGCAACCGATAGTACCGCGAGAGTTGCGCTTCAGAGTATTTTGTGGTTAAATGAAATTCGTTGTTTTTCTTAACTAAACTCGAGGTGCATATGGAACATATTGGAGCAGTCAGTATGGGAGGAGAAGAAATTAACATCGCGTTAGACGCTTTCCATTTCCCACTTTTTTCGTTTGTGGGTAATGATCTTTGTATTTGGTTAGCTCCTCTTCAGCAAGGATCTTTCCCAAGAGAAGAGTTTGTCATGCGAGGAGGTTTCCTTATGAGTGAGAGGCAACTTCTTTCGCGGATACGCTGTCTGCAGGCTTCCGGAGATGGTAGTTGGATGTCTAAAGAAGCCCTACGTCTTCTTCGTCAAGCGAAAGAAAGTTTAAAGAAAGTGATGTAGTAAAAAGACCGCATCGTCGCGGTCTTTTTTGTTGTCATGACTTGAAATTAATGTTGGGGAAGAAATATAGTATTACTGCGTATCGTGACGTTTGATATCTGTTTTATTTTCTTGTTTAAAAATCATGTATGAATAAACAATTGAGATAACTGCTGAACTGATAATCGTCCCGAGGAGAATGAAAAACCCATATGCAGGCACGAGAGTGGCAAATGCTGTCACAATACCTGAGACTTTGAACAATGTTCCACCTAAAACATGTGTTTTGTCCCAGACAATGTCACTCGCAAGTGTCCATGGCGTGCGAATACCAACAAAATAATTTCGTTTTGTTTTTTCAAGGAGAGACCCAATACTCCAAAAGAGTCCGCCTAAAGCAGGAAACATCCATTGTCCAAGATTAAATGGTATTCCCATGTTCCAGACAAGTGTGAGTATATGAATATACAGAAAAAAGAGGATGAGAAGTATGACGAACATATCAAATTCTTTGCGGAATGTATCAATATTTTTCTTGAGTGGGTCAATATGGGAAAATAGGGAAAAAAGTCCTACCAAAACAAGCATGAGGAGTGGCGCAAATGAAAGCGCAAATGCTTTCGGCATATATCCATTCGGTTCGCCTGAGATGCCCCAGTGAGACACCATGGTATCGGGAAGATAGGGAAGTAGTACAACACTCGTGATTACTCCAGTGCCGATAAGTATATATGAGATGAGAAGGTGTTTGTTCATAGGGGTGGGGGATTATAATTTCTGCCAAATACCGTTTATTAGATTAAATTTTTTTGAATCGTCCATCCTTTTATCTGTCTTTCACGACGACGAGCTGAAACAAGTGAATCATACGTTTCGTAATATATTAATTTTACTGGGCGACGTTTTTTAGTCCACGCCGCTCCTTCGCCAGAATTATGTTCTTTTGTGCGGTTCCTGAGATTTTTTGTTGACCCACAGTATAAGCTTTCGTCACAGCAAAGAAGTAAGTAAACATAGTAAAGCCCTTCGACAGGCTCAGGGCATTCGACTTCGTTCGGCTTTTCAGGAGAAGCCCTATTCATCTGGTAAAAAGGTCGAAGACCATGAGCGGAGTGAGGCTTCATCTCTTGAAGCCGAACGAAGTCGAATGGTCGGGCTAAGCGAATCGTCCCGCGGTTACTAATCATAATGCTTCGCCAAGGCTCGCATTCTGATAAGTACCGCTGGACGCGGCTCGCTGTTTTGCGTAAACGCAAAACATGCTCCGCCGTTCGATTCCGCACGGGAAGCGAGCAGTCGCTTCCCTTTAGCCCTCTACTCTCGTTCGGGCTAAGCGGAATCGAACCGCTGCCACATCCACCCCATGGATGCATACTACCACTGTACGATAGCCCGTTATTCTTGTGAATACACTCTATTTAATCAGGAAAATGACTCTCTGTCTATCTTGTGTGAAAAGAAAAAGTTTTCCACAGTTAAGATAAGAAAAAGAAAAAATGTTTTTGTTGTATACTGTAGACATCTATGGCATCTGCGCCCCGCGCAACTGGTTCTTCATCTTCTTCTCCCGCTTCACGGGGGAGTAGGGAAAAGGCGACCCAATCTCCTTCACGAAACATACCACCTCAATCAAAAGAGATCGGGGTTTCTTCTGTAAAAAAGACTACAGTATCTTCTGTACCATCAAAGCGTATCACAAATCCACGCCAACGACGCATTCTTGTTCCGATCGTTCCGCGCAAAAAGAAAACACCCCTGCAAATTTCTCCCAAGAAAAATCTTTCTGAAAAAAAGACACCTGCGCGTGATGTCCTTACATTACGAACATCCGTTCCTTATACTAAAACAATTTCTCCGAAAAAATCAGTACTGCAATTATCAAAACAAAAAAAGATAGGTGCAAAAAATACGCCTCTTACTCGAAAAGTTTCTACAAGGAAAAAAATCGCACAACCAGAGAAAAATCCTTTACTCAATCGACTCGAACGACATGAGTCAAATCCTATTATTCTTCCTCGTGAAGAATACACATGGGAATCGTGGCAGACGTTCAATCCCGGTTCCGTTCTTGTTGATGGAAAAGTACATCTGTTTTACCGCGCTATGGGTGCTGATGGACAATCACGTGTGGGGCATGCGGTTTCTCTTGATGGATATACGATTGATGAGCGTTCGGACACCCCAGTATTTGAGCATGCGACATTGCAACCGTTTCGCATGAATCCAGTTGCTTTTGCTTCCGGTGGAGGATGGGCGGGTGCGGAAGACCCTCGCGTTGTCTATATTCCAGAAGATAATCGTCTCTACCTTACGTACACTGCGTGTGATGGGGGACTCAAGATGGCAATAGCATCAATGCATATTGATGATGTACGAAAACGTAAGTGGAATTGGAGTACACCATCTATTATGTCGCATCCATATGAATATCATAAAAATTGGATGATTTTCCCTGAAAAAATAAATGGGAAATATGCGATTCTCCATGGCATAAATACAGGTATTCTTATTGAATATGTCGATTCACTTGTGTTTCCTGATGAAATATATATTCCCAGTAAGTATCGTATGGAAAAACGTTTAGGTGTTTGGGACACATGGGTACGTGGACCTGCGGCTCCGCCTATTCGTACAGACGAAGGGTGGCTCGTCTTTTATCACGCGGTTACATACGATGAACCATGGAAATATAAAGTAGGCGTCATGCTTCTTGATTTACTTGACCCAACAAAAGTCCTTCATCGTTCTTCTGGTCCAGTGCTTGAGCCCACGGAGGAATATGAATACAACGGCGCAAAAGGTGGTATTGTATATGTCTCAGGGGTGGTTGTGAAAGATGATACGTTGTTTGTATATTACGGAGCATCCGATAATTATGTATGCGTTGCCTCTGCTGATTTTGCATCATTTATGAATGACTTACGAAAGGATGCTACTCCAGCAATTGAAAAGAAAACGGTGATAAAGAAAAAAACTCGTAAACGTAAAACCATATAATGTATATGATATTTCTTTTTTAGTTTATCGTTTTTTATATTTCATTCATGATACGTTCCGAACACAATCCCATTCTTTCTCCTGATGCAAAGCATTCGTGGGAAGCACAAGCAGTATTCAACGGTTGCCCCATAAAGTGTGGTAAGGAGACTTTCTTGTTGTATCGCGCTCTGTCGCTTCCCCACTATCAACTTCCCGTGAACAGCGATATCAATGTTTCTACAATTGGTATTGCACGAAGTGAAGATGGATATCATTTTTCTGACAGAAAACGCTTCATTACTCCAGAAGAACCATGGGAGCGTTTTGGATGTGAGGATCCGCGCGTTACCTATATCGACGGGAAATATTACATTTTTTACACGGCGCTTTCTGAATATCCATTTCGTGCAGATGGTATCAAAGCCGCCGTTGCTATTTCTGACAATCTTGAACACGTGCGTGAGAAACATCTCGTCACACCCTTTAATGCAAAAGGCATGACCCTTTTTCCTGAACGCATCAATGGCAAACTATGGGCACTTCTTACTGTTGATACTGACCGTCGTCCTTCGTTTATTGGTATTGCTTCGTTTAATGATGAGGTGGAAATGTTATCAGAAACATATTGGCATACATGGTATGCAGAAAAAGAAAAACACACCCTTGCGTTCAAACGTCCCAATCATATCCATGAAGACCATGTAGAAGTCGGTGCTCCACCAGTAAAGACAGATAAAGGATGGCTCGTGTTTTATTCGCATATCCGTAATTATTTTATTGGAGATGCATTCTTTACTGTTGAAGCAATTCTTCTTGATCTCAATGACCCACGCAAGATTATTGGTCGGACAGAGTTTCCCCTCATGTCTCCTTCAGAATCGTATGAACGATACGGCATGGTGCCCAATATTGTCTTTCCTTCAGGTGTGTTGGTGCAGGGAAAACGGGTAGACATTTATTATGGCGCTGCTGATACTGTCTGTGCTCTCGCATCTGCATCTATTGATGATATTATCGAAAGTATTCTCACAAAAAAAGAAAAACGTATTGTATTCAAACGACGAAGCACACGCCCAGTCATTGAACCCATTTCAAATCACCCGTGGGAGTCAAAAGCAACATTTAATCCCGCCGCGCTTCGTATCGATGATACGACACATTTGGTATATCGGGCGATGTCAGAAGATAACACGTCCGTCATGGGATATGCGACGACAAGAGATGGTATTCATATCACAGAGCGTCTTCCAGAGCCAATCTATACCCCGCGCGCTTCGTTTGAACAAAAGAGAAATCCTGGGGGAAACTCTGGATGTGAAGACCCGCGTCTTTCCATGATTGGAAATACTATATACATGAACTACACGGCGTATGACGGTGTGTCTGTACCACGTATCGCCCTCACCTCAATATCGAAAAAAGATTTCCTCGCACGTAACTGGCAAGCATGGAGTGAACCCGTCCTCATTTCTCCTCCTGGTATTGATGATAAAGATGCTTTTGTGTTCCCAGAAAAGATTGGAAGTAAGTATCTTGTTGTACATCGAAGCGGGTTAGATATTGATTTGGCATGGAGGGAAAGTCTTTCTTTTGGGCACGATGACTGGCTTGAAGAATATCGATGGATACAGCCGCGAAAGGGATGGTGGGACTGCCGGAAGGTTGGGGGTGTCGCTCCTCCCCACAAGACCGAAAAAGGATGGATATTTCTTTATCATGGTATCTCTCATGATGGTGTATATCGTCTTGGCGCCGTGCTTCTTGATAAAAAAGACCCGACTATTATACGCGCACGAACATGGTATCCAATCTTTGAACCGGAAGAATCCTATGAATTAGAAGGCATTGTTTCTAATGTTGTTTTTCCTTGTGGGTCTACTGTTCATGATGGGAAGATGTTTATTTATTATGGCGGAGCAGATAAGGTGGTCAATGTCGCATCAATTGCCATAGATGATTTGCTTACGGCACTTTCATCACCGCTTTGTCGTGAAATATAAGATATGATGAATATGTTTATGCGAAAAAATAAAAAGAAAGAAGATGCAAGGGATTTCTCTGCGTACAAACTCTTTGCATTTGATATTGACGGTACAATAGCAGAAAGTAAAATGCCTCTTGATGATGAAATGGACTCTTTGCTATGCGGATTATTACACACCCATGATGTTGCCCTTGTCTCTGGGGCATCATATGAACAAATGAGCACACAAATCGTATCGCGTCTTTCTTGTAGAGAACAATTCAGTCGACTATGGCTTATTCCTGTTTCAGGGTCACTCTTGTATCGTTTTGTAGAGGGAACATGGTCATGTCTTGATAGTCATAATTTTTCAGAACAAGAAAAAAAAGAAATCATGGATGCATTTGAAGAGGTTTTTGTTGAGATAGGATATGAACAGCCCACGCAACACTATGGTGATATATTTGAAGACAGAGAGGCACAAATAACGTTTTCCGCACTTGGACAACAAGCGCCTATTTCTGAAAAGATGAAATGGAATAAAGTATCTGACATCCGTCCTGTCATCACTGATTCTTTGAGAAAAAAACTTCCATTGTATGAAGTACGTACTGGAGGAATGACAACTATTGATATTACGCCTAAAGGCATTGATAAAGCATTTGCCATAAAAAATTTGTCGCGTTTTTCTGGTATTACAATTGAAGATATGTTGTATATTGGAGATGCTCTATATCCTGGGGGAAATGATGAAGCGGTTATCAAGTCGGGTGTACGAACGTTTCCTGTAAAAGATTTGTCTGATACAAAAGATCTCTTGCGCAGTATTCTCAACAATACTGACAAGAGAGAAAAGTAAGAGTATGATACACCCTATGTCTACACATATATTCAAAACACTTTCTTCTGTTGACGAACGCCCGTGGGGTTCGTTCACTGATTTAGCAGACGCTGATGGGGTATGGCATGTCAAAATACTTTGTATCAAGAGCGGAGAGCGTATTTCTTTGCAGCGACATTTTTTACGGGACGAACACTGGGTTGTCCTTGAAGGAGAAATTGATGTTACTCTTGATGAAGAGGCATATCATCTGAAAAAAGGGGAGCATATAGTTGTCCCGCGAGAAACTCGCCATCGTATTTACGCAATAACCGATGCGACTATTGGAGAAATATCCGTGGGTCATGTTGATGAGAACGATATTGAACGATTTGAAGATGACTATGGAAGGGTGTGATTTTTCAGTGTTTCAAATAAGTTGATGCCAATAGAAAAAAGAAAACACCGCACAGAAAGTACGGTGCTTTCTTTTTTGTGGTCGGGATGCCGAGAATCGAACTCGGGTCTCACGCACCCGAAGCGTGTATACTACCACTGTACTACATCCCGCTTGTTATCCAGCTCAAGTTTCATAACAAACAATGTATTCTGAATAGATTTGCACAAATAATCATAATATTTTCTTTTGCAAACGTATTCATGAAACTTGGGCTGGGTGGGCGGCACAGGAATCGTCCCGCGATTACTAACAAAAATGCTCCGAGCACTCGCATTTTTATAAGTATCGCTGGACGCGCCTCGCTGTGTTGCGTAAACGCAACACATGCTCCGGCGTTCGATTCCTGTCGCAAAGCAAGCAGTTGCTTTGCTTGCCGCCTGTGGGCGGCACAGGAATCGAACCTGTGACCTCACGCGTGTGAAGCGTGCGCTCTAACCATCTGAGCTAGCCGCCCGTGGAGAAATCATACACTGATATATTATGAGAAGCAAGAAAAAATAGAGACACATAATGACGAAGGAATATTGGTCACGTTTTAGATATTTCTATTTTTTGCGGTATGAATATATATGTGTTATACTCACATTTACGGGCCATTAGCTCATCTGGTAGAGCGCATCCATGGCATGGATGAGGTGACCGGTTCGAGTCCGGTATGGTCCACCACTTCGCCTTGCACTATTGGCCTTACGTATTCTTGATTCGTGCTTCGTAATTCCCCAGTGCCACGTTAGGGTGCAGGGCACGCTTGTTTCGAGTATCTGTCCCTATAACCTATTACCTATAACCTCTTTCCTACATTCGTCCGTCCCTATCTCCTCTTACTTATTCCCTATCACCTATGCCTGATGCCAATTCAAAAAATGCAGACAATCTCCTCATGACGACAAATGCCATATTTGCTCGTCTTGAATTGGGCGCAATTGTCCTTGAGTCACTTCTTGCAAACAAAGAAGTATTACTTTTGGAGACTGGGAAAATGGTTGACGCTACGCTTGCTAATAGATTAGAAAAAACAATAACAGACGCACATATATAATTAATATTTTATGTCCACATACGATACATTTCCACACGATGAACACAATGACGAATTTGCCCCGTATGGCATGTCCGTCCGTGAAGAACAAAAACCCATTGCTTTGGACCCTTTTTCTGAAGGTGATTTTTCTGATGAAGACTTAAAGCAACCCGAAACCTTTGATCGTGTCAGGGAAACACTTGAAAATGGTTTTGAATCAACAAAACAACATGCAACCGAACTCTCTGAAAGGGGTATGTATGTACTTGCACAGATGAAGGGAGATATTCTTGGACAAACAGGGATAAACCAATCTGAGCAAGACCGCCAATTAGAAATATTTGATAATTTTGAAGAAATGACAAAAACTATTGCATCAATCGGCGCAAATATTGACGGTGCGCGAAATGACGCAGAAGACACTCTTACAATGTATGAATCTCTCGGAGAGATTCTATCTGCCGAAGAAATGGAAGAGCGATACCGTAGTATATTTACCTCATACGGTAAATCATTTGTTGAATACGCAGAAATTGTTTCAAAACTTGAGGAATTTGAAAAGAAACTTGCAGTATGATAGCAGAAACACGTGTCGCGCTTCTCACATTTGCACGCATGAGCGGTTGGATTGTTGCACCTGTTTTAGGAGGGCTTGTTCTTGGTTATTATATTGATGCGCTTTTTAGCACTGGACCATACGGAGTTCTCATATCTCTTATTGTCTGTTTTTTCATTTCAATTGCGGGTATTATACGCGAAGCAAACAAAGCAAGAGACGATATGAAAAAACTCTCAGACATGATATAATCCAGACGTCATGGAACCTTTGGGAACCGGAATTATTCAGCAAGAACTATCAACGACCGTTTCTGACACGGCTGTTTCCGTATCAGCACACACAGAAGAAACTTTGTCTCATGGGCATACACATACTTTATATGCCGAACCAATTACCTCTTGGGGAGATGTTGTCATTACCAATGCACTTCTTTCTTCATGGATTGTTGTATTTGGTATTATTGTTCTCTCACTTATCATTCGCATATCTCTCAAACATATTCCTGGACGTCTTCAGGCATTTTTTGAACTTATATTTGAGCAAGCACTTGAACTTGCTGATGGAGTAACGGGGAGTCGTAAAAAATCGCGCATGTTTTTTCCGCTTATTTTTGCACTCTTTCTTTTCATATTACTAAACAACTGGATAGGTATTATTCCCGGTGTTGGTTCTATTGGCATGACTGTATCAGAAGGTGGGCATGAGACCTTCATTTCATTTCTTCGGGGTGGAAGTGCTGACCTCAATACCACACTTGCACTAGCAACCATTGCAGTTGTTGCGAGCCACATCTTCGGCATCCTTGCTGTTGGTGCATGGCGCCACATCAATAAGTTTATTAATATTCGCGCCCTTATTGAAATCCCTAAACGCGTGCGAAATGACCCGACAGTACTTATTGTAAACCCAATCAATGTATTTGTTGGTCTTGTTGAAATTGTTGGCGAATTGGCAAAAATTGCAAGCCTTTCATTTCGTCTTTTTGGAAATGTATTTGCTGGTGAAGTGCTTCTTGCATCAATGTCAGCAATACTCGCATGGGGGTTGCCGATTCCATTTTTATTTCTTGAAGTATTTGTTGGTTTGATACAAGCTACTATCTTTGCTATATTGGTGCTGTCGTATCTTTCCATGCATACCTCCATGGAAGAACACTAGAAAAGAGGTTGTAGTATTTATTCACTTTATTCATCATATTGACATTTTTTATGGATATTATGCTTGCAAAAGCCCTTGCTATCGCCATTGGATCATTTGGCCCAGCAATTGCTATCGGTCTTATCGGTTCAAAAGCCATGGAAGCAATCGGACGTAATCCTGAAGCATCAGGAAAGATTCTTGTTCCGATGCTCTTGTCTATTGCATTTGCTGAAGCGGTTGCCATTTATGCCCTCGTTATCGCGTTTAGTATTAATTAGACGAGAATTATAGGAAATAGATGGTAGGGATATACTCGAATCAAGAATTAAGGGTTACGAAGTACGAACTTGTACGCTTGCCCCGCATCCTACGTGGTGCGGGGAACATACGAACACAAACTTTTTGAAATAATTATTTACATGTAGCGGTATTCGTATGTTCGTATAAGTTCGTACTTCGTAGCCAATATCATATTGACAGACAACACTATCTCTCCAACAATTTTTATAAACTACGGACTCCCCATTTACTAGCATACATTGCTCATGAATCCTCTTGTTGCGTCATTTCACATTGATACTGTCATGCTCATCGCACAGGCAATTAACTTTGCCGTTGTGTTTGCTGTACTCTACTTCTTTGTGATCAAGCCTTTGATGCGTGTACTTGATGCGCGCACCGCTTCGGTAGAAAAGGGTATTAAAGAAGCAGAAGAAGCGACAAAAAAACTTCATGCTGCTGAAGAGGAATATACTACTCAACTTGCTAAAGCGCAGAGTGAGGCACGAAAACTTCTTGAACGTGTAGAGAAAGAGGGTGAAAAAAAACGTCTCGTAGCATTGGAACAACTTACCGAAGAACTTGTCAGTGAACGCGCGGAGGCACGTAAACGCGAAGCAACAGAACGTGAACTTTTTCGTCAAGAGATGCGCGCAGAAGCAGTGAATATTGTAACAAACGCACTTGAGCGGATTCTTGCAACACGCGAACCTTCTGTCATAGATAATGCGCTTATACAAAAATCTCTTGAGGATACTCGCAACTCTACCCTATGACCCGTATCACACCACAACACTATGCAATTGCTCTTGACGCACTTCTTGCAGAACGTAACGCGGATGAGTATGTGGCTATCCTTACAGCGTTTGTGCAGGTGCTTACGATGGACGGTATGATAAGCCGTGCTGAAGAGATACTTTCTGCTTTTCAGTCTCTTTGTGATACACGTACACATACTGTCTCCGCGCATGTCGTTTCTCGTACACCCCTTTCATCTGAAATGCGCACCGATATGATTGCGTATGTGAAAGAGCGCACAACATCATCCGCAGTGCGTCTTATTGAGACAATTGACCACGATATATTAGGGGGTATACGTCTTACCTATGAACACCGCATACTTGATGCCACGATACGCACCCGTCTCAACACATTGAGTCATGCATTGCACGCTTAATATTCATTTATTATCATGTCACAATCTTTCCATACAACTGATGCCATTATTGAAGATTTGAAACGTCGTATCGCTGGCGTATCTCTTGAGGCGACTGACCGTTCCATTGGTATTGTGGAGTCGGTGAAAGACGGTATCGTCTCTGTTTCAGGTCTTCCTGGTGCGCGCATGTCCGAAATGATTATTATTGCATCAACCAATGGTACACACGAAACACCTGCGATGATTTTGAATCTAGAAAAAGATACTATTGGTGCAATTATATTAGGTGAATCCATACACGTAAAAGAAGGGGACATGGTAGAAGGGACTGGAGAAGTCTTACGTGTTCCCGTAGGAGATGCACTCATAGGGCGTGTAATTGACCCTATGGGGCGACCTCTCGATGGAAAAGGTGTGATACATCAGGAAATATTATATCCCGTAGAACATATTGCTCCTGGTGTTATCGCGCGCAAATCAGTATCCGTACCACTTCATACGGGTATTAAAGCAATTGATGCTATGGTCCCGATTGGATGTGGACAGCGTGAACTTATCATTGGTGATCGTCAAACAGGAAAAACTGCTGTCGCGATTGACACTATCATCAATCAAAAAGGAAAAGGTGTTACCTGTGTATACGTCGCAATAGGGCAAAAGGAATCAAAAGTAGCAGGTATTGTTGCCAAGCTCGAAGAACACGGTGCCATGGCATATACAATAGTTGTTCTTGCCGGAGCATCTGACCCCGCATCACTTTCTTATATTGCGCCATATGCAGGTACTGCTATGGCTGAATATATACTTGATAAGGGGGGAGATGTGCTTGTGGTATACGATGACTTGTCCAAACACGCCGTGGCATATCGTGAATTATCACTTCTCTTGCGTCGTCCACCGGGTCGTGAGGCATATCCAGGTGATGTCTTTTATCTTCACTCACGACTTCTTGAGCGTGCATGTCGTCTTGACCCATCACATGGTGGTGGTTCTATCACAGCACTGCCTATTATTGAAACACAAGCAGGTGATGTTTCGGCATATATTCCTACAAACGTTATTTCCATTACTGATGGACAGATTTATTTAGAGACTGATCTCTTTCATCAAGGAATGCGCCCCGCTATCAATGCGGGACTTTCAGTATCGCGTGTTGGCTCTTCCGCACAAACAAAACTTATGAAAAAAGTTGCGGGTAAAATGCGTCTTGAAGCGGCACAATATCGTGAGCTTGCAGCATTTGCGCAGTTTGGTTCTGATATTGATGACGAGACACGTAACCGTATTGAGCATGGTAAACGTCTCATGGAGATTTTGAAACAAGATCAATACGCACCACTTGCCGATGAAGAGCAAGCACTTATCTTTTTTGCTCTTCTTGAAGGATATTTCGCCGATATTGCCGTAGAGGATGTAAGAAAAGCGGAACATGCACTTCTTTCATATATTCGTACGGTAGATGCGGATATCCTTGCGACCATGAAGAAAGAAGGTGCATTCAGTGAACATATTGAGACAAGACTTCGTGAACTTCTGAAAATGAATGCAGGAGAGAAATTAGAGGAAAGAGGTTAGAGAAGATGGGAGGGACGAATGTAGGAGAGAGGTTAGAGGAAATAGGTTATAGGAAGTAGGGACGAACGCTCGAATCAAGAATTACGAAGCACGAAGCAAGAATACGAAAGACGAATGATGAATTATGGGATACGAATAACGAATGTGTACGAATAAACGATAAACTATAAAAAGAAAAAACTATAAACGATGAAATAAGAAAAGAGAAATATGAAATATGGGAAGAGAAAACTATAAATGATAAAAATAAAGAAGTCATATTCGTACACATTCGTTATTCGTAACCGTTCTTGAAACTTGCAACTGACAACTAGAAACTCATCAACTCGACAACATCATGTCTGATATCAAAAACATCAAAAGCAGAATACGCGCCGTAGAGAATACACGCAAAATTACAAAAGCAATGGAAATGATTGCTGCCTCTAAAATGCAAAAAAGTGTTCACGCAACACTTGCGTCTCGTGCGTATGCCAATCTCTCATGGAAGACACTCCTTTCACTAGTTCAGCATGTGCGAGATACTGGTAACACATTATCTCACCCACTTCTTGACAAGAAAGAGACTGTTATAAGGTCACTCATGATTGTTATGGCGGGCAATAGAGGACTCTGCGGTGGATTTAATACTGCAATTACACGCAAAGCGTATACTGCCATACGTAACCATGAAGAAGCAGCGGGTGTCCCTGTTGATTTAATTACCGTGGGGAAAAAGGCCGATAGTATGCATGTGCAGTATGGATATGATATTGTTGCAACATTTCCTAAGCATGATGCAATTATTTCCCCCAAGCAAATAGAGCCACTTGCGATGTTTGTGATTGATGCGTATCAAAAAGGAATATATGACCATGTATTTGTTGCATATACCGACTATGTCAATCCAGCGCTTCAAATTCCTCATGTACGACAACTTCTCCCTATTGATGTTGAAGCAGAACATGCATACCTTGGTATGGATCCTTTCGCAGAGAAAGCATTGCCTACTGATGTTACGTTTGAACCAAACGCGAACGCAGTTCTTGATATACTTGTTCCGCGTCTCATAGAAATGAAATTATACCAAACACTTCTTGAGACGAATGCCAGCGAGCACGCGGCACGTATGACAGCAATGCGTCAAGCATCTGACTCAGCAAAAAGCATGAAGGACGAACTCACGCTATATTATAATAAAGCTCGGCAAACAAATATCACTTCAGAAATTGCAGAAATCGCTGCCGCCGCAAACGCCCTGCTTCACGGATAATCATTATTCATTTCTTTTCACATATTCTTATGTCATCCCATACCGGTACCATCACCCAAATCATTGGTCCTGTCGTCGAAGTCTATTTTCCCGAAACACTTCCTGGACTTTATCATGCACTTCGTATTTCAGCAGACGAAGGACGTGATGCGCTTGTGCTTGAAGTCGCGCAACATACGGGCGCACATACAGTTAAGGCAATAGCACTTGGCGTGACCGATGGACTTAAGCGTGGTGACACTGTAGAAGATACTGGCGAAATGATTACCGTACCTGTTGGTCGCGAAACTCTCGGACGCATGTTCAATGTGCTTGGTGAAGCGATTGATGAAAAAGACACGCCCGTAACAAAAAAACGATATCCTATTCATCGTCCCGCACCATCATTCACCGAACAATCATCAAAGACTGAAATCCTTGAAACGGGTATCAAAGTCATTGATCTTATCTGTCCCATCGCCAAAGGAGGTAAGGTAGGTATGTTTGGTGGTGCAGGTGTTGGTAAGACAGTAATTATTCAAGAGTTTATCAACAATATTGCCAAACACCACGGTGGCTATTCGGTTTTCGCGGGTGTGGGAGAACGCACGCGCGAAGGCAATGACCTCTATCATGAAATGAAAGACGCGGGAGTTTTGGACAAAGTAGCGATGACATTCGGACAAATGAATGAACCGCCTGGCAACCGCGCGCGCGTCGCGCTGACCGCGCTATCCATGGCAGAATATTTTCGCGACGAAGAAGGACAAGATGTACTTCTCTTCATTGACAATATTTTTCGTTTTACCCAAGCAGGACTTGAAGTATCCACACTTTTGGGACGTATGCCATCCACGGTAGGATATCAACCAACGCTTGCCAGCGAAATGGGAGAACTCCAAGAACGCATCACCTCTACCGACAAAGGTTCCATCACCTCACTACAAGCTGTGTACGTGCCCGCTGATGACCTGACGGACCCAGCACCAGCGACGACATTCGCACATCTTGACTCAACGGTCGTCCTTGCACGTGAACTTGCCGAAAAGGGACTCTATCCAGCAATTGACCCACTTGCTTCAACATCAACACTTCTTGACCCATCCATCGTTGGAGAAGAACATTACGCGGTAGCACGTGGTGTACAGAAAGTATTGCAACGATACAAAGACCTTCAAGACATCATCGCTATTTTAGGAATGGAAGAACTTTCTGATGAAGATAAATTGACTGTATCGCGCGCACGTAAAATACAAAAGTTTCTTTCACAACCATTTCATGTGGGAGAGGCGTTTACGGGGCGCCCAGGTGCGTATGTTACACGCGAAGATACTGTCGCTGGATTTAAAGCAATACTAGATGGAGCGTATGATACACGGAGTGAAGATGACTTTTATATGAAAGGCACTCTCACTGATCTTGACAAGGCATAATCCATGTCTGATTCATTTCATTTTGACATTACCACTCCCGAACGACGTGTGTTTTCTGACACGTTGATTTCACTTACCGTTCCCACAACAGAAGGGGAGATTACGATACTCCCCGGACATATCCCGCTTGTTTCCACACTTGTCTCAGGTGTCATTACCCTTATCAAAAAAGACGGGACGGAAGACGTCATGGCTGTTTCGGGCGGATTTATGCATGTACATACCGGAAATGTTGTCATTCTTGCTGATACCGCCGAACGCGCCGAAGAAATTGACGAGGTTCGTCTCGCCCAAGCCCGTGCGGATGCAGAAGAAGCGAAAAAGCGCGTTACATCAGAAGACCGAGAACAATTTGCTGATATCGCGGCACGTCTTGCTCGCGAACTCGCGCGCACCAAAGCCCTTCACAAATGGCGCGACATCGGGAAAGGAAGGTAAATAATCTCTAGCATCTTGACAACTATATACACATAGAGCATACTGCGCGTCAGTTTAGTTTTGTTTGTATATAATAATTCATACATATAAATAAAAACACGCCATGAAAAAGAAAAAGAGACGTGTCCTTGTTATTTTGTACAATCTCTCGAGAAAAAAAGATTCTCGGGTTGAAGGTTTTGTCCAGTCGGCAAAACAATCACCGCCATCCAATATTACACGGATGACGGTTTCCAATGTCTCTAACGAGACACTGTTTCCTCTTGCAAGAAAAATAAAAGGGAAACATTTTTCAGAGGTACGGGTTCTGTATGGAAATCATGCAGATTATCTGCAAGATTCTCCTCCATTGAAAAAAGTGTTTTTTGAAAGAATTGAGCGTGTACACTTATGCATACTCAATGACACAGGAAACGGTTGGGATACTGCGGAAAGCAGCACATTACCACCACTGTAAAAAGGCCTTGTGGCCTTTTTTTGTTTGTCTCTTCAAAGCATGATACAATACTGAACGTTATACATCATATATCATCATCTTATGGCTTCACGCACCGCATCGCGCCCCAAACAGGCGTCCGTTACCAGCATCAAATCCGTCATTGCAAGAGAAATTATTGATTCCCGTGGCAATCCTACGATTGAAGTCGATATCACGCTTTCTGATGGCTCATTCGGACGTGCCGCGGTACCTTCTGGTGCATCCACGGGTTCACATGAAGCAGTAGAACTCCGTGACGGAGACAAGAAACGCCATGGGGGAAAAGGAGTCCTTCATGCTGTTGCGAATGTAAACGGTCCTATTGCTAAAAAACTCAAAGGAAAAGCGTGGACACAATGGACACTTGATGAAGCAATGATTCTTCTTGATGATACACCCAACAAAGGTGCCCTCGGCGCCAATGCCATCCTTGGTGTTTCTATGGCATTTGCCAAAGCAACCGCAGTCTCCGAAGGAGTACCGCTCTATCGCCATTTCAAGACACTTGGCAAAGGTACGGGTCCTCTCATGCCTGTGCCGATGATGAATATCTTGAACGGAGGCAAGCATGCCGAACATTCAACAGACTTGCAAGAGTTTATGATTGTCCCCGTAGGAGCAAAGACAGAGAGAGAAGCAATCCGCTACGGCGCGGAAGTTTTTCACGCACTCAAAGCGATCCTTGCCAAACGTGGAGAAAACACTTCTGTAGGTGATGAAGGAGGATTTGCTCCCGCCCTCAAGTCAAATGAAGATGCATTGAAAGTGATTATGGAAGCAATTGTCGCAGCTGGATACAAACCCGGAAAAGATATTGGTATCGCGATTGATGCTGCCGCGAGCGAATTGTACACAAACGATATGTACCATCTCGCCGCAGAGAAAAAGAAACTCTCTTCCGCAGATATGGTCGCGCTTTATGCTGACTGGGTCAAACGCTATCCCATTGTGTCTATTGAAGATGGGCTTGCCGAAGATGATTGGGATGGATGGGTACTTCTCACGAAAACACTCGGTAAAAAGATTCAACTCGTAGGAGATGATTTGCTTGTTACCAATGGAGAACGTCTCTCTCGTGCTATTGAAGAAAAAGCAGGTAATGCAATTCTCATCAAATTAAATCAAATCGGCACCGTCTCTGAAGCACTTGACGCAATCACCATGGCACGAAAAGCAGGGTGGAATGTCATCGTGTCTCATCGGTCAGGCGAGACAGAAGATACGACTATCGCGGATTTTGTCGTGGGTACAGGCGCGGGACAAATCAAAACAGGGTCACTATCCCGCACCGACAGGGTTGCCAAATACAACCAACTCATGCGCATTGAAGAATCTCTGGGCACAAAGGCTGTATATCCAGGTAAAAGTGTCTTTACAAAAAAAGCATAACCCTATGGATGTGCACCACACGGATAAAAAAAGACAAGTTGCACTCATCATTCTTGATGGCTGGGGCTACAATGAACACACAGGCAACAAGTCCATGCAGGTAGCGCATACTCCTACAATAGACCGTTTGTGGAACACGTGTCCGCATCTTCTTCTTGATACATCAGGGCTTGCTGTGGGACTTCCACCCAATACAATGGGCAATAGTGAAGTGGGACACTTGACCATCGGAGCAGGAACACAGATTGACACTGACTTGGTGCGTATCAATAAATCAATTGCGGACGATACGTATATAACGAGAGACGTATTTCAAGAGCTTTTTGCTCATGTCAAAAAAACAGGGGGAACACTCCATGTTGCGGGGCTTCTTTCTGATGCGGGTGTACACACAGTGGATGAACATCTCTTCGCATTCCTCCGAGGAGCGGCACATGCGGGTCTTTCTGATATCGCCGTACATGTGTTTACTGACGGACGCGATACACCGCCCGACTCGGGTATTATGTATGTTCGTCGTCTTCAAGATGTTCTTACTGAAATTGGTGTTGGGTATATTGCGTCCGTATCAGGAAGATATTATGCCATGGATCGCGATAAAAACTGGGATCGCCTCGCCATATACACTGACGTTCTTTTTGAGGGAAAAGGGCTCTTATACGAAGGAAGCGTCGAGACACTTCTCACTGAGCGATACACAAAAGGGGAGATGGATGAGTTTATTATCCCTACAAAGATTTCAAGTTCTCACCATACGTTTTCTCCACTCAAAATAGGAGATGGTTTCTTTTTCTTTAACTATCGCGCTGACCGCGCGCGCATGCTGACATCCAAACTTCTTGAACGTGTTTCCACAGATAATATTTATGTAGCAACGATGACAGCATACGAAGACTCGTTTATAAGTGCACATGTTGTTTTCCCTCCAGTTTCTCCTCTCACAACACTGGGCGCAGAAATTGCTCGGGCGGGACTTTCACAAGTGCGTATTGCCGAAACAGAAAAGTATGCGCATGCGACATACTTCTTGAATGGGGGACGTGAAGAAGCATATACAAATGAAGAAGATATTCTTATCCCTTCACGAAAAGATGTGCCCACATACGACATGGCACCAGAAATGGGCGCAAACGCCATTGCGAATAAAGCAATAGAGAAAATCCACGAAGGAAAAGATTTTATTTTTATCAACTTCGCAAATGCTGACATGGTGGGACATACCTCAGTCCTTCCCGCAATCATCACTGCTCTTGAAACAGTGGATACTGCGCTCGGACGTGTCCTTGACGCACTCGCCGAGAGCGGAGGTGTTGCGCTTGTTACCGCCGACCATGGGAATGCGGAAGCGAATTTCAACGACACGACAGGACAAATACACACATCTCATACACTCAACCCTGTGCAGTGTATAGTTACCGTTGATGGCACTATTACCAAAGAGCGTGGAACACTTGCAGATATTGCCCCAACAATACTTTCACTTCTTAACATTCCTATTCCCGAAGCAATGACAGGGGATGTATTGATTTCTTGACAAATATGCTAAAAGATGTATTCTAAAAATAGTTTCATTTCCACCATTAAATAAACGTATCGATGAAAGAAAAGTATATTCTTATCGTTCTGTGTGGGATCAAACAAGATTCCGCGCTCATTTCTTTATTTGAAAAAATTTTTTCTGGAGTATCTCCCTACGTCATCAGTCAACGTCAAGGAGATTTTTCAGAACATGCTTCCACATTGATTCTCTCAGCACATCCTGATATTCAGGAAGTGCATATTTTGGGAATACCAGAGGATTTCAAAAATCTGATTGAACTTGCATCCACTATCGGATTGCAACACAATAAGATACTGATTTCCAATGCATATGCTGTTAAAAACGGCACCGTTAAGAAATCATCTATCGGAACATACACCTACTGATATACCCCGCCAATGGCGGGGTATTGTGTTCTGTGCATAACTATGGTATTGTAGATAATAGAAAAAAGACCCTCGGGTCTTTTTATGTTGTTCATAATTCATAAAAACTTTATAGTATGCAGACAAAATCATTTCGTGAGAAATTGGCGGATATGGGGAATGACCCTTTTTACCATATCTACCTTTCTTCAGAAACTGTCTTGCTCTTTCTTGACAGTTTTTCAGAAGAGCCTGTGAAAACCGTGCTCGAACCATCGCTCTTAGGGCGATATGCCGAGCGGGGAATGAAAGAGATGAGCAACGTCTTCGTTGAGAGTTTGAGACGAAGACTTGAGTCTGCAACAGAAGTCACCCCGCTCTTTTTTTTGGAGAGCGCGTTGGAGTGCGAGAAGATGATGGCGTATTGGGGGAACCTCCCTATATTCTTTCACCATCTTCCGGACATGATGTTCGCAGGACTCTCTCAAGTGAGAGTCCCTCATGCGAAAAAATTCTCAGAAACCATCCGAGATGCCATAGAGCATCTTGGGTTTTATGAGATGGGACGACGTGTAACTGTCCCTCTCGTAAATCATACTGTTCAAACTCCTCCTGGATGGGAAATCCGGGAGATGGAGCCCATAACACAAAAACACCGGCGCTAGGCGCTGGTTTTTTATTTTTTATACAATTATTGCCGTCCTACATGTTCTTCTCGATAAAGATCTGCGCGAGCATATATATCTTCTTGGTGTTTTTCAAGAAGTGCACCCGCATCAGGAAACAATGCAAACAGTTCATCGTGTAAAAATATTTCTCGCACAAAGGCATAATATCCAATCATGTCATCCATGGGATCCATTTCTTTTAACATATCAAAGACATGATCGCTCAATAATGTCATATACCTATCACGGTACATCTCATCAAGCACATTCCCATTTCCTTTAGCAAAAAGACGAAACGCATCAAGTTCCAATGAATAACGATTTAGTTCTTGCGCTTCTGGCATGCGGAGAAGAGTAGTATCAATACGTGCGTCCAAAGCATGTACATCTCTTTCACCAAATATCTGCGCAATTTTTAATACTGCTTTACGATATACCTCATCAGAAGTATGCAATTTCTCATGTTTATCATCGTACACACCATGTGTTTCAATGTTCATATGTACAGTATAATATGCTCTTTTATAATATGCGCGTATATTGACAGTATATATTGATAATCGTATTATTCTTTACAGCATGTATCAACTCAACGAAAAATGGAGAATCTGCAATGTTTATATTAGGTAGGACCTACGCACTTAGCGCAAACCTCACTCCAATACGTGAATATACTGCTTTTTGCTCGTACCAAGAAACATGTTCTTTGAGTCTTTTGTGTTCAAGTTTTATGAAAGCAACAAAAGAGGCAAAG
>Ga0194119_10003565_pt1 | contig 24898 bp, 21 predicted proteins | sample TA2MahC100mmetaG_FD_148620 | JGI IMG/M metagenome (GOLD analysis project Ga0194119, IMG submission 148620) | Freshwater microbial communities from Lake Tanganyika, Tanzania - TA2015018 Mahale Deep Cast 100m | ecosystem: Environmental > Aquatic > Freshwater > Lake | place: Tanzania: Lake...
TCGTTTGCGCACCATGCCTGTGGTGAAAGTATAACTGCATCATTCGAAAAATGCCGCGGAATGTGTGATGCCGATGAAAAGTGTGGCGGTTTCGTTTATACGAAGGGTAGTGCTGGTGCCGACGGAAAATGCGAACTGAAAGACCGTGCGAAAATGTATCCGATTGGGTTGCGTGTGGTGGATCCTACGAAGCAGCTAATGCTGAAAGTGCCAACAATCAACGGAACCATAAGCGATGAAACATGTAAAGTCGGAAATGGCGATTACACGATGATTGACAGCGCACAATATGCTCATTATCCTGATACTGGATCGATGTCAACTAACACCAAATGTAATATTCGTGATATTGTTCCCAAAGAAGGAACACGTAATCCAACGGATTTAACGTCGATGTTTGGTGCCGTGGATAAAGCATTCAACGAAACAGAAGAAAAAACGACCGAATATCGTAACCAAACAGCGATTCAGGCGCCACCGACCACGACAGAAGGTATGACACTTCAAGACAAAAATGCGAAATTCTATAGTGATGACCCACAATATTCATCTAACTATGGTCAGGCCATGAAAGGTGTTCAGGATAATTTGGTAAAAATCGCAAATTCAAAATATCAGCGTGAGCGTCTTCTTGCGATGACCGAGGAAAGCAACAAGAATCTCATATCTGAATCCTATAAATTTATTCTTTGGAGCATTTTAGCGATATTGGCTGTTTTGGCGCTTTTGAAGTTGAAAGAAATGTTTGGACAGGACGACGATAACGGGGGCGACGGCATGGGCAGCGGAGAAGAAGGCGGCGGACTTTTAGCAACAATCCTCGGTTGGTTCGGCATGAAAAGCGTATCAACAAATGATATTCCTGACCGTACTCAGGATGTGAAGGCTGCTTTAAGTTCTGCTGGCCAACAACTGAGTGAGACCAGCGCAAATCTTGCGACGAGTATTACCGAAGGTGCTGATAATTTAGTTAATTCCGCGAATCAAATGGCGACGGGGGCAGTTGAAGGAGCCGCCGGATTGGTTGATCAAGCGAAAGAAACCGCGTCGAACGCAATTGATCAATTATCGGCACCGACACCAGGATCTACGTCTGGACCTACTACAGGTGGTCGCAAATCATCAACTGCGACAAGAACGCCGACATCAGAGGCGAAGGGTAAAAAGAAATAATAATATAACGAGTATTTATGGATTGTATCACTACTCATTATAAATATGGCATATCAATTAAGTGAAAAAAATCAAATCTTGGTCGCATTATTCGCGATTGTGGTTTTATGTGCGGGGAAATTATTTAAAGATTATCTGTTTCGTCGGGGGTATGTCGAGGGTATGTCGATTACAACTGAAACGAGTACGCAATTGAGGCGTAATGCGATAGGTGGAACCAACGTTACAGCAGAATTGTATTTGATTGTTAGGTTGGACCGAGATTTGACTACGTCTCAAAATATACAACTATCATGGACCGGCAACGTTGCTTCTGACGTCACAACCAGCACGACTGGAACTGATTATACAGCGAGTGTTGTAAGTGGTTCATCGGCGACATTAACTGCGAGCGGAAGTGGCAGTCCAATTACATTCACACCGTCGGCAACAATTAAGGCCGGTTCTAAAATCCGAATTACAGTAAAAAATGTCACGATCTTTCCAGGATCGAAGGCGGATAGCAAACTCACATTTACGGTTACTCCATCAAATGGCGAATCTGCTGTGTCGAGAGAATTCAAGATTTTACCATCATTAACCGCCTCTGAAAATCAGTTTGTATCATCGTCTTCCGCCACAAGTGAAGAAATTAAAACCGCAATCAACGACATCAATACACGTCTTTCGGCTGGAGGTAGCACGATGCCTGATACCGAACGAACCAACTTATTAAAAGCTCGTTCTGCTCTTGTCACATTATTGGCATCGACATATGGCACCGTGAAAGAAGCCAGACAAGTATTTGATTCTGACGCGTTGTATCAGGCTCAAAGAACCGCAATTGATTTTATTAAGAATGAAAAAGAACGTGCTGCCACCAACGCAGAATCTTTGAAACAGGATAATTTGAATAAACGCCGCATGGCGCAAATCAATACATACTATACCAAGAATTATGAAGCCAACACTGAGGTTATGAAGAATATTATATTTATTTCGGTTGCGTTGATCGTATTGGCGATATTACGTAACAAGGACCTTATCCCCGCATCGATTAGCACTTTAGGCGTTATCTTCATTCTTACGTTGGGAGGCATCGTTGTGGGTAAGCAAGTATTTGATATTATTCGCCGTAACGACCATGATTTTGATAAGTATGACTGGAATTTTAATGAAGATGAAATGAACAGAAAGCAACTTCTTCAACAGAATAGTGATCCCGCAAATCTCTCGGATATGGGATTGGGAATGGCGCCATGTTATGGACCTGGTTGCTGCGATGTTGGAACGTCATGGAGTGACGCTGGCAAGAAATGTATTCCTAGTGTTCCTGGATTGAGCGGAACCGCCGCATGGACGAATGCGTCTGGGGGCACCTTAACACTGTCGTTGAAAGTGACGAATGCTTTAGTTACTGGAGATACGATCACAGTTACGTTGCCGTCGGGTCTATTTTCTGGATCACCCGCCGCATTATCTGGCAGTTTTACAGGAACTCCTTCCACTACTGCGCCATTCGTTTTGACGGTTGCTGCTGGTGGAGTTAGTGATGCATCTACAAAAGCTATTCCGAATATTGTCATCACCGGTTTGGGTGTTTCACCAAGTGATTATCCTCGTTCTTCTCAACTTAAGGTGAAATCATCTAAGGATACCAACGAAGTCGGAATTAGTATTACGGGAATACCATGAATACCGAAATACGATGAAGACCGGTATATTATAAACACAGGTGTTTTGCGATTATAATTCAGGATAGTAAGGAGGAATTATAATCTAACAAATATAGTAGTCTATGGGTATCGACTTTAATGATGCTGAAGGGATTGAACCCGAACTTTTAGAAGAAGCTAAAAAAGGTGAGGCAACGATGAGAAGTACCGCCAGCAGTGATGCCGAGGCAACCAAGCTAACGAATCGCGGTGGAGGAACCGGGAATGACAAATCCATCGATGAAGTGATACGAGATTCAGAGCAAAATCTAACAAAAGTCCGGCAAATTATATCACAAGGCGGTTTTACTGGTCCCGAAAAAGATAAATATGAACTCAGTCTGGCTCATGCAGAATGGGTTCATGCGCGAAATATCGAACGTAAATGCGATAATGATGTGAAAGAAACAAGCGTGAAATATACAGCATTAGTGAATGGAAAGGCACAAACGCATGAGATTAATAAGGCACATCGAGATTGGAAAACAAAACGGGAAGCCTGTAAAAAAATAGATTCGGAATTACTGGAGAAGGCAAACAAATACATCGAGGTTGATCGACGTGTTCGTCAAAATAAGAAGGCGGCGGATGAATATCCGGTGACGTTATCTTCTTCCTCGACGACGACGCGTGAGAGATTTCAGGTCACGCGATTAGACTCCTTTTCTAACGGCGAAAATGTTGAAGGATTTACTGGAGTCAAGGAAGGGTTTGACTTTTATAATAAATCGACTTATGAAGACAGTAATTCGGCTTTATCACAAGCGAGTGGAACAACACCCGCAGTGATGAAATTTAATGTGAGACTTCCGCAATATAGTGATAGCACACGTAACACAAGTGTTGATAAAGAAGGAACAACCGCCACAATTCTTCCATGGAAAGAATATTATGTAGAATGTGAGCAAGCGTTTCGAGGCGACACACCTGCTATAACCAGATGTAAAAACGCCAACATCGAAAAAGACAAATACATTAAAGCGATCAATCATGAGTTTGACCGCGCAGATCGATTATTGAACATACTTTACAAAGTTCAATTGAAAAGCTCGTATCGTGGCAATCCAAACTATCTTGATTCAAATGACGTAGAAGCCATCCTTGAAAACCAAAAGAAAAATATTGCGCTTAATAAACAGAATGCGTTATACGATTATGACGAATATAACAGTTTGTCGTTTTATGAAGAGCTGGTAATGTTTCTTTATTATTCGGTGTTTGCGATTTTCGTGGTTATGTCTTTGCGCGAGTTTTTTTCATCCAGCGGTGCTTATGATAAGCGCAATATTGTGATATTAATATTACTCGGTCTTTATCCAAAATACATCTTACCGGTTGTATTGTGGATATTGAACGGGCTCACACGAGTCGCCGAAATTTTGGGATTGAAAAATGTTCGATTTTGGAAATCAGCAGAATGAATAATGCGTTGAATGAATCTATTATGATTACGAGCTGTCTTCATCGTCATCGTTGTTTATGATGTCTTCTTCATCATCATACACAATCTTACACTTACGCCATCCTTTTGACGTAAGTTTTCCGAATTTCTTTGTCATGAAGTCATACAATTCGTTGGCTTTCGGAATATTCTTGCCATGTTGAACAACATACCATTTCTTGAACTCTTCATATACTTCCATCTTCTTGATATAAGTCTCTTCATCGGCTGTGCGAATCTTGTCACGCATGAACTCCGAGAGATAATCCTGAGTATTACGATACTTGTTGCTACTTGCTGTCACCGCAGCACATGTGCGCACTTTGCCATCTGTTTCAAATGCCTTCTTGACGAGCATCGCCATGAATACATTTACCCACGTCTTTATCTTGATATCAAGATTCTTGTCGATCAGGAACTGGTACGGTTCTTCTGGATCATCTGATCTTGGATCTTCGCAGAATTTCGATTTATAAGGACACAGGCGAATACGACGCCATGTTCCATCATCGTTGCTTTTGATGTCAAAGAGGACATTCGTGCATACAACCAGCTTGAACTGTGGAACAAACGTGATCGTATTTTTAAAGAGTGCGCGGGCAGTCATATCATCTCCACCGGTGATTTCTTTCAAAATACCTTCGTTGATACGGTCGCCTTTTGTCGGTTCCTGCATCACCGCATATCTCACACCTTTGAGAACTGCGAGTTCCGGTGAAGCACCGCCGATCATCGCGCGTTTTTGTGTAACTGCCGTGATCGGAAGAACCGCTTTGTATTCACCCAGACATGCCGACATCAGTTCGATGAGTTTCGATTTCCCATTACTACCTCCACCGATATAGATGTTGAAGGTTTGTTCGCGATTCGTCCCGATGAGTGTAGAAGCGAGATGTTCCCACATATATGTTCGAAGTTCTTCTTCGGGGAATAACTGCGCCATAAACTCGTTGATTTCATCGATCTGTGTGCGATGACGATCGGTGTCAAGCGGCGTGTAGTCGATTTTTGTAGTCTTCGAGAGATTGTCATCTGGCTGACCACGCCGAAACGTCTTTGTCTTGAAGTCGATGACGCCATTCTTGAAACATAGCAGCTCAGGACGTGTGTCGATCTTCTCTTCGAAGTCTTTATCATAAAACTGCTCACGCACTTCACGCATGATATTATTCTTGAAACTCGTCGTCTTTAATTTTGTGCAGATATCCACGATACGACGCGACCGTTTGCGCGCAGATGTGTATTGGTCGCAGGTGGGGTCGAGACCGGACGTGAGGTCCATAATATCGCGGTGTTTTTTGGTGTAAATGTCGTGCATGTCTTTGGAAATGAGCGCACGAAGTGAGTTGCCCTGATCACATTCAACCCAACGATTCTTGTCGAACTCATACCACTGATTGTCTTTTACACTCACGCATACAAACCTGTCTTTGAAAATCGTGTATAGAACTGTTGCCAGATCCACATCCGTGGAAGCGTCGTTCGTTGTTTCATTACAAATCGTTTGGTGGATGAAGTTGTCTATGGTTTCATTCCGAATACGTGTGTATTCTTCTAAGCAGTCATTTTTTGCCCAATACATGATGGAACGACGTGTGAGACCATCCGGACTATACGGAAATCCACACCATGTGTCATAATGCTTCATGATATCGGTATAAGCAAACTTGGCTGATTTTGCGCTGAAGAGCATCCACGTAAGGAAGAGTTTATCACTCGTATTATGAAGTGCGAGACCCACACGCAACCATTTGTCATAAGGATCGAAATACTGAGACGGAAGAGCCATCGTATAATAATGCGTTTCACGGATTTCGTATTCTTTCGGTTCAAGCATATTCAGCATGATTTCAACCGCCATCGTAAGCTCCGAATGATTCGTTATTTTGTCCATCATAATCGAACCGTTGTGTGATAGCAAAGCATCGCTTGGACCTCTACCGCCAGACCCAGCAAGTGCGCCAGCACCACCTGTTACAACCAAACGAATACGTTTTCCTCCATCGGCGCCTCCATTTGCGCCGTTTCGTCCGCTGGCGGCGCCTCTTTGTTGATTCAATATTGCGTCGTATTCTGCTTTTAACACGGCGTTGTTTGGTCGTAATGCGAATGACGGATAATCTATATCGATTGCTCCAGGAGTGCCACTCGGCGCGGTCTGAACCGAAAGTTTCGCAAAATTCTCTTTCACGTTGAACTTACACGTTTCTTCTTCTCGGAACATCCACTCATGGTCGTCGTCTTTGGGGTCGCGTATTATTACGAAATGATACTTCAACATATATGCTTTATGTCCCGGCTTTCGCGATCCGTATAACTGCCAGTTTGTATGGCCTCGTGATATTCCTTCATCAAGAACATCATTCCACGTATTTGTGATGGGGAGGTCTGTCCATATTTCGGGGAGTTCTTTGAGCATTCGCGAACGCAACATGCGCTGGATCGGTCGATCTACGTTGGCGCCAATAATCATATGGATTCCGTCTTTGGTAACATCGTCTAACTGATTCACGTCACTCTTTTCAAAGATGTAAATCGGGATTTGGGCGTCGGCGGGAATTTCTACCAACGTTTCCATCGTTTGAATGTAGGACTGAATCATATCCAAAACGTGTTCTTTTGAATGTTGGCGTTTCGTAATACTGGTATCATACCTGAAATCGAAATCCACGGTGATGATTCCTCGTTCTGGATTCTGTTTTTCTGTCAGGAATTCCTGTTTTCCATTTTCGAAAACATGTGTATAATATTTCTTCCAAAACACGGGCAAGATCGCTGGCGGAATCGTATAAACTCCGCCATGAACATTCAGCGCCTTATCGCCAATCCTTGTATGTGTATAAGCTTCGCCTGGTTTTGAAATGTGGTGTTTCATAAATTGTTCATAGGTCATACCAGCACAAAGCGACTGGTATGACGCCGTCGTATTCACATCGCTTGTTGTCATTCTAAGTTCTTCGCGGGGTATCGTCTCTCTTGTAAAAACTAATTTGGCAGGGACAAGATTCAATTTTGTTTCAAGATATGAATTGAAAAATGTAAAACCTCCGGTCTATATATTCTAAAGGTTTTATCTCTAAATCTGATCCCCCAAAAATGGATCCTTTAAATTGGAATTCTAAAAAATAGACAAAAAAAGGGGATGCTTTTCCGGGTTGGTTCATGTGGTAACATACGGTGCGGGACTTTTGGAAAACATCGTGTTAGACCGTGGTGTGTGTGTGGTTAGGTTGGGGTGGGTCGAGTGTGTGACGTCACATCGTGTGGCGATTAAACGCGATTGTATGATGGTGAGATGTGTATGCCGGGTATGGGCGGTTAAGATAACATGTGTATTTTGAAATTATTCTCGTTCATAGAACCGGATTTCTTTGGAATTATACTTTTTCAGCCAAAAATATTCCGTTCAAAATCAGTAATTTGTAAAGGTTGGATTCTGGGCGGCTGCCATTTCATGTTTCAAAGACAAAACCGCCGAAAATATTTCGTTGAAAATGGCCGAAGGCAAGAATGGACGAGAGACTATTTTTGGATATTTTTGGATACATTTTGGATCCCTCCAAAAAAATGTCCATTTTGCCCTTTGCGCGCCATCAATTTTAAAACACGAAAATCAAAACACCCAAAAAACAGGTTTGTGACCATTATGCTCTCAAAACGCTTTTTTTGCCTTAAAAAGCTGTGACTGAACTTTTTTGAGGGGTCGGAGGCTGCGTCCAATCCATGAGGGCTAAAATCGGACATTTTTGTATAACGATATTTTAGAAGATACACGGATATATCCATAAATTTAATACGAATGCCCAATCATTTTTATTGTGAAAAGTGTAACTTTACATGCTGTAAGCAAAGTATATATAATAAGCATTTGGCAACAGTCAAGCACAAGATACGTGGATATATCCACCCACCCCCAACGGATATAAAAGATACAACCCAAATAGTTCAACCCATCCAACAAAATAAAGAATATAAATGCCCTTTCTGCTTGAATCTGTATAAATATCATTCAGGATTATGGCGTCATAAATTAGTTTGTAGTAAAAAAGGTCATCAAACTAAACATAACGTTGATATACTCGCCGATGGTGTAGCAGATCCATACATCGTAAATGAAACCTCGCAAAATATTATTATACATAAAACACCAGTTGTTAATGGTAATGATTCACTTGAACACCAAATAACAATCAAAGACCTTGCTGCTGAAAATCGTGAAATCAAACAAAAATTGAACATGATGTTGCAGATGATGGCTACAAACAGTCAATTTCAATCACAAATGCTAGAACTAATGAAGACATCTTATCCTCAAATTACAAATGATAACTTGTCGCAGTCACACCCAGCTTCGGTCTCATCGAATATCGAATCCAACGGCGATCATAATACATTTAACAACACTACCACTACTAACAGTAACAACAACACCTTCAACATGAATATGTTCTTGAATGAAAAGTGTAAAGATGCGATGAACATGAAGGATTTTGTGGATTCTATTCAGTTGAACATCACTGATATGGAGAATATGAATCGACTTGGCTATGTGGAGGGTATGTCGAATATCTTCATTGACAATCTCCAGAAAACCGACCTATACAAACGACCAGTTCATTGCAGTGACATCAAGCGTGAAACTTTATACGTTAAGGATAATAACTTATGGGAGCGTGATGGTCCCGACCATGCGAAAATGACAAATGCGGTTCTAGCCGTTGAACATAAGAATGTGGTCCTTGTAAATGAATGGGCGAAGGCCAACCCGCTATGCTTGAATAGCAATACCCGAGAAAATGACAAATACATCAAAATATCCAAGATTGTTACGGATGGTGAAAAGGAAGGGAATATCGATAAGGTGATACGTAAGGTGGCGAAGTCAGTGACGATCGAAAAGCGTGAAACAACTATAGAAAATTCATAAAGTCGGAAATCTCCTCGTTCATAGAATCGGAATTCTTAGGAAATCTCTCTTTTCAGCCGAAAATATTCCGTTCAAAACTGGTTGATTTCAAAAGTTTGGATTCTGGGCGGACGCCAATTCATGTTTCAAAGACAAAATCGCCGAAAATATTTCGTTGAAAATGGCCGAAGGCAAGAATGAACGAGATATTTTGACTACCATGTTTTTGGACATTTTTAAAATGTCCATTTTGCCCTTTTCGCGCCGTCAATTTTAAAAAATGATTTCAAAACATCAAAAATCGTGTTTGTGACCATTATGCTCTCAAAATGCGTTTTTGACCTTAAAAAACTGTGACTGAACTTTTTAAGGGGGGTGGCGACCGCGTCCAAATCAAAGGGCTAAAATCGGACATTTCTGTATATGGATAGATAAGATTCTATTATAAGATTATTATAAGATTATAAGATTATTTTTAATACTATAAGATTATTTTATAAGATTTAGGATATATAAGATTATGCCAAAGGTAGATATTGATTACTCAAATACCATTATTTATAAAATAACATGTAAAGATGAAACTATTACTGACGTATATGTAGGACATACCACTAATTTTGTCCAGAGAAAATATGCTCATAAGATAGGTTGTTCAAATAATAACAATAATTGTAAATTATATCAAGTAATAAGAGATAATGGTGGATGGGAAAACTGGAAAATGGAAATAATCGACGTTATAAATTGTAAAGACGTTTATGAAGCTAGAAAGAAAGAACAAGAATATTCTGTATTAGTAAAAACTACATTAAATAGTATAGAACCTTTGCCTCAATCATCAAGAAAAAATCATCGTTTTTATTGTGAAAAGTGTAACTTTAGATGCTGTAATCAAAGTATATATAATAAGCATTTAGATACAACAAAACATAAGCAAGTTAAACCGGTATGTAGTAATTATGAAATAGATAATAAAACGAAGGTAGTCCCAGATACAAATATCGAAATAACACTAGATGAAATATCCCAACCAATAACACGTCACGAATATAACAACATTATACATTTATTGCATGAATTGAAAAACAAAGATAAATCAATAAATGAAGAATATAACCACGATAATGATGTTTATCCTAAACAAAATATTAAGATATTGACGACCGAAGCGTCACAGTTTATCACTGATAATAATAATAATAATATACAAAATAAACTAATACTTGAACTACTCAAATCAAACACTCAATTACAAAACCAATTGTATGAAATATGTAAATCATCACAAACAGCTATCACAAATAATATTAGTGCACGCACAATACATGATAATTCCACTATGAATAACACCACCAACAACAGTAACAACAGTAACAACAGTAACAACAACACATTCAATATGAACATGTTTCTTAATGAAAAGTGTAAGGATGCGATGAACATGAAGGACTTCGTGAATTCTATTCAGTTGAACATGACCGATCTAGAAAATGTTGGCAGGCTTGGCTATGTGGAGGGCATGTCAAATATCTTCATTGACAATCTCCAAAAAACCGACCTATACAAACGACCAGTTCATTGCAGTGACATCAAGCGCGAGACCTTATACGTGAAGGAGAACAACCAGTGGGAGCGTGATGGCCCTGACCACGAAAAAATGACCAACGCTGTCCTTGCGGTGGAACAGAAGAACGTGGCGTTAGTAAGTGAATGGGCGAAAGCTAATCCACGTTGTATGAATAGCAACACTCGAGAGAATGAAACATATTTCAAATTGTCGAAAGCCGCCACTGATGGCGAGAAGGACGGGAATATAGACAAAGTGATACGCAAAGTAGCGAAATCTGTTGCAATTGAAAAGCGTGGAACAACTATAGAAAATTCATAAAGTCGGAAATCTCCTCGTTCATAGGACCGGAATTCTTTGGAATTATACTTTTTCAGCCAAAAATATTCCGTTCAAAATGAGTAATTTGTAAAGTTTGGATTCTTGGGAATCGGGAATTCATGTTTCAACAACAAAACCGCCGAAAATATTTCGTTCAAAACCAAATAATCCAATTAAAAAATGTCCAATTTAGCCCCCCTAATTTTGGACATTTTTGGGCCGTCCAAAAAATGTCCATTTTGCCCTTTTCGCGCCGTCAATTTTAAACACGAAATGCGAAACATCAAAAAAACGGGTTTGTGACCATTATGCTCTCAAAACGTGTTTTTGACCCTAAAAAACTGTGACTGAACTTTTTTTGGGTGTCGGCGGCCGTGTCCAAAACGGAGGGCTAAAATCGGACATTTATGTATAGGATATATTTAGGGTAAGTTACCCAAAAATATCCTTAGATGCCTACTAATTTCTTTTGCGAAAAGTGTGACTTTAAATGCTCTAAACAGAGTATTTATAATAAACATTTAGAAACAGTCAAGCACAAACGAATGGATGGATATTTATATCCTTACCCAGATATATCCGGTATTATCTCTTCTTTGGAAGTAAAACAAACACATATATGTCCATATTGTTTTAAATCGTATAAATATCTCCCTGGGTTATCTCGTCATAAACGTTTGTGTCACAAAAACAACAGTTACGACGATGATAATACCCCTATTGATGATTGTCCTATTGATGATACAAATATTATTACCGAGTTCGGTGAAGATAAAATATCACAAACAGATAATGTTATTATACGTAAGAAACCAAGAAACAACGAAGAAAAAACGAACAAAAAATTAAAACAACTTATTGCTGAAAATAGTGAGATGAAAATGATGATGTTGCAGATGATGGCTACAAATACTCAATTTCAATTACAAATATTGAAACTAATGAATAATTCTCAGGCTCAACTTACAAATCATAATCAGGGACAGCCTCATTCATCATCTATATCTGGCGGTGTTGCTTTGAATGGCGATTATCCCACATTCACCAACAGCACCACCACAACGAACAACAGCAACAACAACACCTTCAACATGAATATGTTCCTCAACGAGAAGTGTAAGGATGCGATGAACATGAAGGATTTTGTGGATTCTATTCAATTGAACATGACCGATATGGAGAATATGAACCGGCTTGGCTACGTCGAGGGCATGTCGAATATCTTCATTAACAATCTCCAGAAAACGGATGTATATAAACGACCGGTTCATTGCAGTGACGTGAAGCGCGAAACCTTGTATGTAAAAGAGAACAATCAATGGGAGCGTGATGGTCCTGACCATGCGAAAATGACAAATGCGGTTCTAGCCGTTGAACATAAGAATGTAGTATTAGTCAATGAATGGGCAAAAGCCAATCCGCGGTGTTTGAATAGTCACACCCGAGAGAATGATAAATACATCCGGTTGTCCAAGATTGTAACAGATGGAGAGAAGGACGGGAATATCGATAAAGTTATACGTAAGGTAGCAAAACAAGTTACAATAGAAAAGGACCAAAAACAAATCACGGACGCGTAGTATGTAGGTTATGTGTAAAAATACATAAAAACAATCATGGATAATATTCTAAAATCACATACTCCGACCCCCCCCCACCCTGAACCGATGACCGACGAAACCACCACCAAAGTTGTGATACCCAAAGAAACAGTCACGCGTCTGCTTCGTGATATTCGTGATGTAATGACGGATCCAACGTTGCGTGAATGTGGTATCATGTATCGTCATAGTGAGACAGACATGCTTACCGGATATGCGTGTATCGTTGGCCCAGAAGATACACTCTATTTCGGTGGATATTATTTCTACGTCTTTAAGTTTCCAACGAATTATCCGCATTCACCACCGTTGGTTAAGTTTATAACGAATACAGGAAATATACGTTTTCATCCTAATTTTTATGCCAACCAGAAAGTATGTGTTTCTATTGTGAATACATGGCGGGGAGAGCAATGGTCCGGTTGTCAGAACATTCGGTCTGTGTTAATGACATTTCAGTCGTTGTTAGATAAAGAACCGCTTCTTCATGAGCCAGGTATTCGCAAAGAACACAGCGATTTTATTCCATACCATCAAATGGTTGAGTATTATAATTATAAATTCGCATGTTTGACGTTATTGAAGGAACTGACAACACACGTCAGTATCGAGCCGCCACTTGTGGCTGATTTTAAAGAGTTTATGATTACAACGTTTCGAGAGAATAAAGACCGAATTCGAGAGATTTTGGCTGAACGTTTGAAACGTTTTCCCGACCGTAAATCTATATATGTCGGATTGTATGGGGGCATTCATACAGTTATTGCTTATGACCTAGTTATGATCGATTATAATAACGCAGTTGATACGATTGGGGTCGCGCCAGCCATAAATCCGAGGATCTAATGTAAGTATTATAATGTGGGACGCCTGCCTTAAATTGAAATTAAATAAATGTATATCTATACAATATAGTCGATTATCGATATTTAAGCGGACGCAAATGCATTTCTGTTCTGTATGTGCCAACATGTATTATATTAGTATTACTCCTGAGAATGAACTCCAATATTACTGTCGTAACTGCGGGAATATCGACAATACGATTGCGGCGGATAACATTTGTGTGTCAAAGGTGAATGTAAAACATACCACTACGCAACAATCATTCTCTCAAGTCGTGAATAAATATACAAAATACGATCCGACGTTGCCTCGTATTCACACGATACGTTGTCCAAATGACGAATGTCCGAGTAATGCTTCAGCATCGGCATCGGCATCGGCATCAGCATCGGCATCGGCAGGCGGCGGTGGCGGTAATGCTGGAGATAATAAAAAATCGAAAAATGAAATCATATATGTTCGTTATGACGATACGAATCTTAAGTATGTTTATTTATGCGCGAAGTGCGACAAAGTATGGAATACAGAGCAGCAATAAATTGAAACATAATAAAGTGTGATTAATATATATATACACTTTATGATGTCAAGCGGAATACCGAGTTTGCCAAAAAAACAGTTGCGTGCTGAATCAGCCGACGCTGATTCTGAGAATGAAGAGACCCCGAATATTCGAGAAGAAGAATCCGACGCAGAGTCAGCCGACGCGGGTTCAGAAATAAATGAAAGCGACGATGATTCAACATCTGGAACACTTACTTCTGGTGGTGATGAAAGTGATGAAACCGAAGATGAAGACGCTGGTGGAGGAGCGGGAGCGGGAGCAGATAGTGGCGATGAAGGGGGGCAAGATGGTGAAGGCGATGATGATGAAGGTCTTGCTGCGCAATCGACAAAAACTAAGAAAAAGCGAACAGCATCATCGTCGGCATCCGGTCGTAAAAAAAACATGGAGGATGATATGACACTATTGGGTGTTCCTCATGGCATTCAGTTCGATGATGATGAAGATGACGAAAGTTCTGATGATGATCGAGATAGTAGCGAATATTTTCAGAAACTGAAGAGGAGTGTCCATGAAAGCTATATCGACACATATCACCCGGAGTCGATGTCTCATAATTACGATGAAATTCAAACTCTTGCGCGAGTTGTCCGAAATAGTGCTGGGGTGATCGTGGATGATTTACATCGTACGATACCGATCATGACGAAATACGAAAAAACAAGGATATTGGGACAGCGAGCTAAACAACTGAATGAGGGATCGCCGGCATTTATTAAAATCGACTCGACAGTTATAGATGGATACCTGATTGCGGTGAAAGAGCTAGAACAAAAGAAAACACCATTCATCATTCGCCGTCCTTTACCGAATGGCGGTTCTGAATATTGGCGAGTTCAAGATTTAGAGATATTGTAATAACCTTTCCACGATACGGGCGGCGGGATCAATAATTATCAAACATGAAATCCGGGTCGCCAGTAATCGTGCGAAGTGCTTGGGTTACATAAGATCGTTCCACCGCGTCGGCTTCGTAATAATTCCAATATGTGTCTTGAAGTGACAGATTGTGTTGTATTGACACGTTGCTGCTTATCACGACATTTGTAAAGTGACTCATCGTGCAGTAATGAACCGACTTTGGATAATCATTTTTTATAAATACGCCTTTGCTATTCAGGTGAGCATATTCTGGACGTTTTTCTTGGATGAGGTATATTTTTCCTGGCTGAAGGTCTTTGGGGCTGACAAGTCGAAGAGGTCGCATCACAAGCACAACTATGGCGATATTCTAATAGACTGTAATTATGAATCAATTTTACTAGTCGTTGTAATAATGTGCGGGTATTATACCAACATATGGTTTGAATTTTGGACGTTTGTACATACCGTCTAATGATGAATCAGATGATGAAGTTGTCATTGGCGATAGCGGATTTGATAGGTCATCAAACGAATATGGAGTTCCATCTCCTGTGCTAATACTAGTGTTACTTCCGCTTCTGTCAAAGCCAATGCTGGACTTGCTATTTTTACCTGCGTTCTTAGTAGTAAAACAACAGCCGTCGCGACACCAACAGCAATTGAAATAGTTTTTGAATGTACTAAAAAAATGTTCTGACATCTGTTTACTATACCGATGTATTATACGTTTATTATATTTTTCGGTTATTTTACGGCTCTACCGCTTAGCACTTCCAGCGTTTTCCACATTCCAGGCATGTCACGAATGTAGTCATCGGTTCATCCGCCGACCGTGTTTGAAGCTGGTAATATGTGCATTTCTTGGATTTACATTTGTTGCATGTGAAATTGTCCGTAGATGCCTCGATATTTGGTTCATACTTTTGTTTGTCGCGTATTTTCTTGTCTTCGATCAGCTTTTTCCATTTTTCGGGACATATCTCTTGATGCGACATGAATGCGATTTCTTGTGATTTAATGTTGCCAGACAGAATTGCACTTGACACATCTGGTTTTTTCAAATTGATATACACCGAACGCAAACGGTCGATGTACAGCGTCACGAAAAACGTGTTTGACCATTTTTTCACTATGTTGTTCTTTGATGCGTGTTGAATCGTCCAGTTGAATATTCCTTTTTCGATATTCGTGGAAATTGTATCGATGTCATGAGATGTTTGAGCTGTGTCATTTACCGCATGTTGAGATACATGATTCACCAAAATACCAATTATCCGCTTTCGGATTTCAGCGCGAAACTGGTCCGGATACGCAATAGCTTCAATATTCGACATGGCGGTGTATTGTATAAACTAGAATAGTTTTCTTTATTCAATTTTTTAGATGTATTCCTCCTCGCTTAGTTCTTTTTCATTTTCTTGCTCCGTTGGATGTTCTTCTAAACTCTTTTTTGTTTTTTTAGATTTGGTTGATGTTAGACCCGTATGTTCTGACCCAGACGCCGACGCCGACGCCGACGCTGATTTTTTAATTGTTCCAATCGGCTTCTTAGTGGATGTTTTCTGATTTTCCTTCGTGATCTTTTTTTTCGAAGTTGTTTCTACTTCGACGTTATCCATATCCGAATCGTTCGGTGAATCAGACGGTGGCGTTTCCGATTCAGTCTCGGTTTCCGTAACGAATTCACTTTCAGTTGATTCTGATTTATTTTTCTTTCCGCGGCTCTTTTTCGATTTTCGTGACTTATGACAACGAGGTGTTTTATCGTCGCTGTCATCATCCACGACAAACCCGTCCTTCAAATATCCGTTGATTGTTTTCTGATAAGCAGGGATGAGGTCCAATTCATCGACCTCATTTTCATCTTCAAGTGCTGTTGAATCAAGGTCTTCAAACCCTCCAAATAATCGCTCATAGATCACATTCCATATCGTTGCGGTCAAATTAACAGCATGTTCTTTATCCGTGCGCGCAACCAACGCAATATTTCCATAATAAATAATTTCATCGACCGGAGGTGGCATTTCGTATTTATTTTCATTTCCGGCACGTCCGTCGGTTTTCGCCCAAACATCAACATAAATATATGTTGGGATGACATCTTCATTATCAACATAAAAACTAAACTTTTTCTTATTTTTGTATTTATAGGTATGATAACAACTGAAACCATCGTGGTTGCGATAGCCGCATTTTTTGGATAGTAATATTGTCAATTCGTCCAACGTTGTTTCATTTGCGGGTTCAACAATTACTTCTGACAGGGTTCCTGTTTTTGAAACAATAACAATCGTAGTAGCACTCTTTTTTGATTTTTTAGATGATGATGATTGATTTGACATAGTTGTGATATAACGTTATTGTGTAGGTGTATTATACTATTGTCATATTTCTATATTGTTTATCGACGATATAGATTTGATATAAACATAGGTCACGCGATATATATAGATCACGCCGTATAACATACATACGATGACAAGTACATTCCGTAGTCAAAGAAAAAATCAAAATGCGCGCCAAGCAACGATGATATCAGGATTAAGCACGATTTATCGCAACCAGTCGATTACCCATTCGATACAAACACATCAACAAACAGAACCACGTATTTTTCTATTGGATACGACATTAGAAGAAATGAATCAAATGTATTCTAAAATACACGGGATGATTGAAAAGGGGCGCCTTCGACCAAAAGGAACAGAACTGTTTTTTGTATATAAAAAATGTGAGACCCTTATAATCAGCGAGGACACAATCTATGAAATCGCATATGTCACGCGACCAAGAACCGCGGATTTACGCACACACACGCATAACAACGACATGATAACCCGCGAACTCGTAAATCCCCATCTATTGGAACGAATTCCGGTAGATGGGGATGTCACGACAATCGAATTGAATATTGTATCAAATGATGAAGCCGGAAAACCTGATAAGTCTTTTATAGTCCCCCTACTTGTTGATGAAAGTTACTATAAATTGACGAACCGAAACATGAATTCCGATCCCACAACGATGACAGGTTCGCATATTTCTCCGAATCATACACTCATTCAATACACAAAAATAGTCGTAAAACTTCATCCAAAATCGCTGAATTCATTTGTTTTTATTATGGATGAAACCGAAAACGAAGTGCTTGATTTTTATTTCACGACAGAAAACGGTATTATTGGAAAAAACAAGGAAAAAATAACGAAAACGTGTAAAGATGATATAATATCGTTTATCGATCACTTCAAATTATGTTCGTAATATACACATGAATACAATATATACTATTCGTAATGTTGTGGTTAATTCAAAATATTCTTTTTTCTATTAGTTTAATTGTAGTTATACATTATTTGTACATCTATTTTGAAACAACGCTAACTGCGCCAAAAGTAAAAGACCTCATCCATTGCCCGAAACAGAAATATAAATCATTATTTGATACAATAAATAAGAATTTAGACAACAATCATCTTTCACAAAAAGGTCGAAATTTAGGAGGAGATGAATTCGAAACGGTGGTCGGGGGCATTAGTGGTGAGGGAACAGAAGTTGGACTCTTGCCAAAAAATTATAATGACCCGCCGAAAAATACACAATCACCGAGTGATGATCGCAATAGTATGAAAACGGATCTGAAAGCATTTTTACGCGGTATCGGATTGAAATCGAAATCAAATACAGACTCATTATTTCGAGCGAGTTATGAAACGAGTTAAAGGCATCTAGTGATATACATATACGCAGTCGTTGGACGAATGTTATCGCATCAATATAATCAACGTCATAATACCACATTCACCGAGCGTGAATTTCGGCAACCCACACATGTATTAAATCAGAATGATTCCGATACATTACTATCGAATTTTCCGCCTACAAGACTTTCTTATGAAGTGTCTATTCATAAGAACGACACACAATATTCCGCAGCGAAGGATCAAAATCAAAATCATTACAAATATTTTATTCTTCCAAAAGGAAAACGTTGTATTGCGTGGGCTACGGAATGGAAACGTAACCGAATATTTGTTATTATTGATGTTCAGCGACCAAATGATCGTCGTGCGTATCATCAATCAAATGGACATAGAGGTGTCGTGATGAATGATACCGAACGCCCATTCATTCGTAAATTTTATCAAGAAAATGGTTGGTCTCCAGGAAAAGTGAGCATATACGATGCTTGTTTTGATCGCGAACTCGTATATGGAACCGTTTTTGGCGGTGTAATGTTTCGTAGTAAAACCGTGGATTCCCCTTTGTTTTCGATTCATACGATTTACTGGTTTAAAGGGAATCCAATTCCGCCTCTTTCAGGAGTTGGTCATATCGCGTTATGCGAAGAATTGTTCTACCAACATAATATTCGCCAGATTTCTTATACGAAGGAGAATAGTGTGATATTTGGATTACCTGTTTTGTGTAATACCGAACGTGATGCTGAGCGTATTGCGTCGCAACTTCCATATGAGATATTCTCGATACAATATCGTTCGATTCGAGGCACACACATCTTTCAGATATTGTTTCGGGATAATGACGGTAATAATGAAAAATACGTTGCTCCGCCTACGTTACTATCGTCATCAGCAACGGCGTCGTCTTTCGCTTTGTTAAATAAACCACAGCAACAGCAACGATCGCAACCACAACAACGATCGCAACCACAGTCACTACCTCAACCCACAAAACTGGTGAAACATTTATTTGTCCCCCCTTCCGACGAAATGCTTACAAATATTCAAGCGGTATTTATTGTGAGACCAAATATACAAAATGATATATATGAATTATTTGTAATACCAGATGTGCTTCGGCAGCACGGCAACAACCGAAGTGTAGAACCAATCTTTCATAACTTTGCGCTTATTCCGAGTTTTAAAACAAGTGTTTTTATGAATCGACTATTTCGTAACATTAGTGAAAATGAACGGCTTGATACGATGGAAGAAAGCGAAGATGAGGCTGACTTTGAGAACACAGAACCAGACAAATATGTTACACTTTCGAAGGAATGTATTATGTTGTGTCGGTTTCATAAACGATTTTGTAAATGGGTGCCAGTAGAAGTCAGCGCAAAAAAGGAAATTATCACACAGCAGCAGGTCAAACAGCATGAGATTCGTTATGTAAGTCATTATCATCGAATGAAATGAAATGAGCATAAACGCAAAACACTACTTTATTGTAGCAGGGAATTTCTATCGTTATGAAACCACCCGTGATATCGACATCTATGTCGTTTCATCAAATATTCCGTTCATCACATCATCCAGTTTTACGAGAATGGAAACGACAACTTCCAACGATTCGCCATTGTTACGCCTTATCACATCGTTCAACACAACAAACGATATCTCTTATGCGTGAATATCGTGTTCCTATGTTGTGCGCCACGCCGGGTCAAGTGAGCGCAGTAAATGAATATACACTCACTATCGAAAATACGCGTTTTGGTAAGAATGAATATATTGCGCGTAAGTTATGTGATATGCCGACTATCGAATCAGCGACTCCGTTATGGGTCTATACCAAGATATCCAATGATGGAATTGAAAATTCTCGACGATTGTTCGAACATATATGGGCACATAAGTTTATACTAAAAGGCATCGTATTTGATATTGATAACTTCACAGATTCGGCGCGGGGATCGATACCGCCATCGATCTATAGCTATAAAGTTGCGCTCGATTACATTTTACGAAATATCATGCGTCCGTTTGAAAGTGAGTATGGTATTCAAACACGGAGTATCATGATAGATGGCAGACGTCGTATCACGCGTGTCGAACATTTAGATGAGTTGAAAACGCATATAGATTCAGTTTTATCCATATCGGTAACAAAACAAACCGAAATTCAATTAATCGTAGATGATTTATTTGACCGTCCTGATCAATAATATTATCTACGTGTATATATATTTAATCATTCGAAATATGCAACCTGAGGAACCTCTTAGCGGCGGCGCCAAGCGCAAAATCATGTTGAAAGACCACCACATGAATCTTCAGCCATCTGCGCCAATCAGCGGACAGAAAATGAAGCGTGTCAAGCCGTTTTCAATCAAAGATCCGTCGAAGTATTTAGAGCGTTTGCGTTCATCTCCCTGCCGGTCAAAATCACAAAAGAAGTGTAACAGCCGTAAGCTTCGTGGAAGCTGTAAGTATGCTCGTGGTGCGAAGCGTTCTTTCTGCCGCAGGCGTACGAATAAGAACTACCGGTCGTAATATCATACTAATAATATAACATTATATCATAGAATATAATGTCATATTTGCGTTCAAATCCTCTCGCTGAACACAATTCGGGCATCGCGCTGTCAAGTAAGGATATTCCCCAAAATGGAACGGGTAATATGTATGAACACCAGGGTGGTCGTGCGTTCGTTCAAGGTGGCGGTGGCATGAGTCAGTTTTATTCATTCAATCCAGGTGTCGCTGATTCTGATAGCGCTCATGCGCGTGGTTCATACGCTCCTGTGAGTGTTGGTATAAATTCGGTTGCTGCTACTACAGGCGGTTCAACTCGCCGAAAGAAGTCGTCGTCGGCGTCGTCCGCCTCGCGTCGTCGCAGCTATCGTCGTAATCGTCGTGTAACCAAATGTAAGAAGTGTAAGTGCGATATTATTATTGGCGTTGGTGGCACTCGTCGTCACACTTGGTTCTGTAAGCACAAATCATGTAAAAAATCAAAAACACGCGGCGGTCGTCGTGTGTCGTTTCGTCAACAAGGCGGCAGCGGTAGTTTCGCGAATGCCGCATATTCGATCGGTGGTGCTGGAACGGATGTCGGACCATCGACGACTGCTTTAGCCAATCCGGCGCCTTATACTGCTTACAATAGCTGTCACCCGGTGGTGTAACGCGGGTTCCGTTTCACTCTGGTTCCGTTTGGTTCCGCTACGCTTCACTCCGGTTCCGTTTGGTTCCGCTACGCTTCACTCTGGTTCCGTTTCACTCCACTAACTGAATCAAGCATTTCCCATTCGTCTTCGGAATGGTTGATTTCATCCTAGATTTCGCGCTTACTTCTGTCGTTATCGAGAGATTTCCCGTTTCTTCATCAATCTCAATAATATCCGCATCAGCCAACGCTGCTTCTTCGTCTTCTTCGTGCTTGCTCGTTTTCGCGTTCTTCGCCGTCGTCGCCGCCGCCGGTGGCTGGTATTTCACCGTCCATGCGTTTTTGTAATACCCCTCCGTATCCGTCATAATAATACGGTATCGCTGTTTAATATAATAGGTCTGTCGTTTCAGCCACTGGCTGCGGAATACATCCTGAGGGTCGATAATATCGATCACGAGAGGCGCGGCATGTTTTACACGCAATATCCGACCTACTGATTGACATACATCTGTTTTTGGCGACGCCATAATCAGCGTAGTCAACGTCTTGATATCCAACCCCTCCGACGCCATCGCATACGTCGCGATAATCACCTTCTTGCTCTCGCTCAGTTTCAGCGCGGCTTCTTTCATTCCGCCGACATAATAACCCACCGTCGCGATTTTGCGGTGTTCGATCGCATCATGGAAATACTCCAACAACGACCGATTATGCGCCAGTATCATCACTTGCTGGTCAGGATTCGTCTTGAGCTCATTCTGTAGCACATCCAGTATAAATTCGCTTCGTCGATTGTAATTACACACTTTAGAAATCATCGTGCTGAATTTCGGATTGCCGCGATAGTCATATTCCGTTTCGTTGAATTCCGCGTCATCTACTTTATATTGTATCCCTTTCACAACCACCGCATGACTCGTCGTGTCATTTTTCTCTTTATGAACAACGTCGCCTAGGAAATATTTGAATACTTTTGTAAGCCCATCTTTGCGCACCATCGTCCCAGACAACCCCAACGTATATTTCGTGACGACTTTCATCATACACCGGCAAAATACTTCTGCTGACATATGGTGACATTCGTCATAGACTGAGAGACCGAACGTATCGAATAAATCTCTCGGATACTCTTTCATCGAAAGTGATTGAAGCATCCCGATCACAATATCTTTATCATCGATATCCACGATTTGCCCCTGTATCATTCCGACTCGCGCGGCAGGCAAGAATTGCTGAATTCTCTCGATCCACTGATTCAAAAGGAAACTTTTATGAACGATGACGAGAGTTTTCATCCGAAGCCGAGAGATTATATTTAGAGCCATGACCGTCTTTCCTTTTCCTGGATCAACATCGAGCAGCCCGCCACCACCCATTCCCGCATTTTCGGGCTGTGTCACCTGATGAATATATTTATCCACGATGACGTTTTGATATTCACGCATCTCTCCGGCAAATACGAGAGAATCGCTTACGCTGCTGCCGGGGGGGATTCGTGTTTCTTCAGGAGGACCATATATTTTTGTTCCATAAAACCGCGGAATATATATCTTTTTAGAACATTCGCGGTATATTGGGAATTTAGGCGGTTGAACCGGTGCTTTAGGAACATATGCGCCGACCGTGAGTTCATCTCTCAGCAACTTCAAATCATCAGCGTCCATACATTCTTTAAGAAGCGTATAACCACGCGGTCCATAATACGAAACAGGTGCGGACGCGGACATGTCGTTTATTTATCGGTATGTGTAGTTATGAAAATGAATGTTCGAGAGATTTCAATTCTATTTGATTTTAGTTTTACAATAATAATAATATATTCTCTACTAATAATAACATTCTATCTCGTTTATATATAAGCAAATATGGATACCTTTCGAACATTAATCCGTCAAGAGAAGCAACATGAAATGGTGATCTTTGTTCTTCTGATTTTATACATCGTCTTTACACCATCGGTTCCTCCCGCTCTCGCACAATATGCGGAAAGCACGATCGGTCAAGTCGTCGTCGTCATTCTCGCGATTACCTTATTTTTAAGCACGAATCCGGTTGTCGGTATTTTAGGATTTTTGGCCGCGTATGAATTTATTCGTAGGTCAAGTCGTGTCACCGGTGTTTATGGTATTGAGACTTTCTCGCCGACAGAAGAGAGGAAGCAACAAGTGATGACTGCGATGAACCCTGCGCCGGTGAAGACGCTCGAAGAAGAACTCGTGGATAGTTTAGTCGTGATCTCTCCGAATGATGAAAATTCGGGTCTCTCGGATGGCGGTTCATTCCAGCCCGTTCTTGGCGAACTTCATGGTGCGGTGGAGCCTGATTATAACGGTCCGATCTAACGCCACGCCACTATGCGTTGATACATACACATACTGTAATATTTATGTATCAAAGACAAAACAAATTTCCTACCAATACGTTTCGAAATTATTTAACGGTCCGCGACTGCTGCTGCCACCGCCACGTTGACCCATGACTTCGCCTGACGCGTTAATACGATTGCCAATCCGATTAAAGATGAACCGGAACATGTAGAATAAGATTGCCGCGATGACGAGACCAATCATCGTTCCAACAAACCCGCGAAACACGTCGTGTTGTAAAATCGCATCCCAATCCAACCCAAACTTGCTTAAGTCAAGTTCAGCGAGACTACCGAGCTCACCATTATTCGCGGATTGCTGATACAAAATAGTCCCATCTTCACCGGTTGGATTACATTTGATATAAATGTCTCCGTTTCCTTTGGCGTTATTGGCACCTCGCTTATTGTAATAATACATATTTGTCGGCATCATGTTTTCGTTGATCGGTCCGGTTTTGGTGATGGATGAATCGCGATTTGGATCATTTAAACTCGCCAACGAATCACGAAATACGAGAATTGCGTCTTTTTTGTGATAGACGATATAGTTATAGACACCAGTATATTGCGGCAATAAGTGACGACCTACATATGTGAAGAACCCCTCTTTCGGTATAAGGTTGCCTAAATTGAAATTATTCACGTCGGATATATATTTGCCTCCACTGCTAGACCGACTCGGCAAATTCTG
>Ga0194119_10003568_pt1 | contig 24895 bp, 21 predicted proteins | sample TA2MahC100mmetaG_FD_148620 | JGI IMG/M metagenome (GOLD analysis project Ga0194119, IMG submission 148620) | Freshwater microbial communities from Lake Tanganyika, Tanzania - TA2015018 Mahale Deep Cast 100m | ecosystem: Environmental > Aquatic > Freshwater > Lake | place: Tanzania: Lake...
TGTGTCATCTCAGCAGGACTCCAGTTCAGGTGCGGTCAGCTAGCGTTTCAAAATGCTGATGAGATTAATGTAGTCATCGGTAAACATCGGCACCCGCGGTGATTTTGCAACCGCCTGCGCGGCCGAGAGGATCGGCTCAGCCTGAAGGATCTTGGGGTTGCGGGTCATGATGACTTGATCGGTCATGGACAGCCAGTACTCAGCGCCGGAATCGAACCGGGGAGTATCGGAAATCAACACTGCTGTCAGTCCGTGGGCATCAGCGAGATTGCGCGCCACTGGCAGCAAATCTACAAAACGATTGGTGGCCTGCAGCACAATCACGCCATCTGGCTTTAAGTGCTTCATGTAAATTTCCATCGCCTCTTTTGTGACGAGGTGCGACGGAATCGAGTCGCCGGAGAATGCATCTAAGGCCAGCACATCGAACTGCCGGGCAGGCTCACGCTCCAGTGCAAGCCGGCCGTCCCCCAAAACTACTTCATGGCTGCCCTGCATTTTTTCCAGGAAGGTGAATTCAGCCCGGGCCGCCCGCACGACGGCCGGAGAGATTTCGTAAAACACCCAGTGGTCGCCTGGCCGCGCATACACCGCAAGCGCGCCAGCACCCAGTCCCACAATGCCAATGCGTTTGGGCCCGGCCGGCATGCTGGCGAAAAGCCGGCCATAGCCGCTGGTGGGGCCGAAGTAGCTCGAGGCGGTCATCTCAAGGCCTTCGTTGATCAGCTGGCCCCCATGCGAGATGGCGCCATGAATCATGCTTCGAAAGGTGACCTCGCCGCCGACATCGCGTGTCCGCACCACGCCATAGAAGTCCCGCTCAATGAATCGAATATCGCGACGGTAGTCGCGAATGCTTTCCCAGGATGTTGCACAAACGGCAGCGAGCACCGCTATGGCGGTCGTGCGAAATGCCCGACGGCCTGCCGAGGATCGGCCAATCTTTAGGCCGATCCCGATGACGGCAGCTGCAATTAAAGCGGCATAAAGTTCGTAGTAGCCATCGAAGATGAATGGCGCGATCACCGCCATGAGCAGTGAGCCTAGCGCGCCACCGATCGAGATGGACAGGTAAAAAATAGTGAGGCGCGAAGGGTGAGGCTTTAAACGCGCAAGCTCTCCATGGCAGACCATACACACAACGAAAAGGCCTGCTGCATAGACGGGGGTCACCATTGCCAATTCGAGCGAGTCCGACAGCCAGGCCATCAGTGGCACAAGGACTGCCGCGAAAGGAAGAAAGAGCGGACGCAGATACCAGCGGGGATGGTCAAAGCTGATGATGAATGTCACCAGATAGAGCGATAGCGGCACCACCCACAGCAGTGGTGCTGAGGAAATATTCTGTGTCAGGTGACTGCTAACACCGAGCAGCATGGCCGAGCCCAGGGCAGATAGGCCAATCCAAAATAGCCAGTCAGGCAGGGCATGTTCTGGGCGCTCGATAAACAGATGGCCCGCAGCCGGCTGGGGCTCAGCATCCAACCGCTCTGCGGTAAAGGTGCGCTGCGCATGGCGCACGGTGGACCAGCCCAGTGTGGCGCAGAGCACCGCGAACACGACAAAAAGCCCCGACCACAGCAGCGCGATCTCGCGATTGCCGATCCAGGGTTCCATCAACAAGGGAAATCCCAGCAAGGCCAGCAGCGATGCGAAATTCGATAGCGCAAAGAGCCGATAGGGCGCTGACTGCTGGTAGCGACGCCAATACCAGGAGCCGACCAGCGGTGTCGTGGTGGCCAAAAGAAAGTACGGCAGGCCAATGGTGGCAATGAGCAGGCCAATGATGCGCGAGATGGGCTCTTCCTCACCGCTGGGCCGCCAGTGTTCGGCAGCGATGATGGGCATGGTCAGTGCCGCCAGAAGAAGAAGCGCGGTGTGCAAGATGACCTGCCGACGAATCGTGAGCCAGCGGTTGACGGCATCCGCGTAGGCGTAGCCGGCAAGCAATGCGGTCTGGAAAAACAGCAGGCAGGTGCCCCATACGGCAGCCGAGCCACCAAACCAGGGAAGGATCTGTTTTGCGATAAGCGGCTGGACTAAAAAAATCAGAAAAGCCGAGATGAAGATGACGAGACCGTAGAACATGGCTTGGGGCAGGCAGAGCAAAAGAGTGGGGCGTTCAGCGCCAGGATAAAAGAAAAGGCAGGATGGCCTGCCTTTTCAGGACCCGTGTTACCGGGCCTTGCCAATCCTGAGACTTCAAGACTGGCGATGACATCAAGAAGGATTTACTTCTTCTTTTCGTCTTTCTTAGCTTCTGCTTTGGGGGCAGCTTTCGGCTCTTCTTTCTTGGCCTGGGCCATCGCAACGAAAGAGGTGGAAGCGATAGCACCAGCGATAACGGCAGCAACGATCTTCTTCATACAAGTCCCTTATGGATAGGAGTTAAACAGACCGGCGGGTTTTAGCCACCGGCGGGTAAGGCGAGATGCCCCCCAGGGGTGTAAAACGCAAGACCCACATGAGACGTTGACGTTTTAACCGCCCCGAAGGATAGCAGGGTTTTCCGGGGAACTTTTCCGGAAACCTAAGGCAAATCAAGGCCTTGGCCGGGCGCTGTGGCTTTGGCGAGACGCAATGGAACCGGTCTGGACCCCTGGGCAGGATGGTCTGGGCCCAAATAAAAAACCCCGGCTCAACCAGCGAGACGGGGTTTTTGGGGTTCAGCCGCGCGGTTTAGGCGATCGGCGTGATATTCGAGGCCTGCTTACCTTTGGGGCCCTGCACGATATCGAATTGAACCTTTTGGCCTTCTTTCAGCGAACGAAAGCCGCTTGTGGCGATCGCAGAGAAGTGGGCGAAAACGTCCTCTCCACCTTCATCGGGGGTGATAAACCCAAAACCCTTAGCGTCGTTAAACCACTTGACTGTACCCGTAGACATCAGATCTTCCTTTTATAAACCGCGCATCCTGCAGCCCCCAGCCCTATGCCGGGACACTCCATCAGCGACATCAGAGCGTCTCGCTTTTCCCTGGGCGCAGGACATCCGCGCTCCAGAAAGCCTCCCGAATATAGGGAAAAGCCTCTGCTTTGTCTACCCTCGCCAAACCGGGGGTCAGCCCTTAGAATCGACCGCATATGAATGAGGCCAGCCCCTCTCTTTCCCCGGAGCTTTCAGTCCTGACGCGGTCAGGCGGTGGAAAGGCCGCCCGGCCCGCCCGGGCTGGCGATGAGCGGGACGAGCCATTGCGGCTGCCCGACCGAAGCTCCACCGCCCTGCTGGAGCGGCAGGAGGTACGTACCAAGCCACCTCCCTCGTATCAGGTGTTGTTGCTAAACGACGACTTCACCCCGATGGAATTTGTGGTTGTTGTGCTGCAAAAATTCTTCATGATGGACCTGGAAAAAGCCACCCAAGTCATGTTGCGTGTGCATCGCGAGGGCCGCGGCGTCTGCGGTGTGTATACCCGCGATATCGCGGCGACCAAGGTAGAGTTAGTCAGCAGTTTCGCCCGGATGCACCAGCATCCTTTGCAGTGTGTGATGGAGGAAGCATGATCTCTCAGGAACTCGAAGTCAGTTTACATATGGCCTTCGTTGAGGCCCGACAGCAACGGCACGAGTTCATTACGGTGGAGCATCTGCTGCTTGCGCTGCTCGATAACCCCTCGGCCGCCGAGATCTTAAAGGCCTGCGCGGCCAACATGGATGACCTGCGCAAATCGCTCACCCAATTTATTGCGGATAACACGCCAATCATCCAGGGGCCCGATGATGTCGACACCCAGCCCACACTTGGCTTTCAGCGGGTCATTCAGCGGGCCATCATGCATGTGCAGTCGACTTCAAATGGAAAAAAAGAAGTCACCGGTGCCAATGTTTTGGTCGCGATCTTTGGCGAAAAGGATTCGCATGCGGTTTATTTCCTGCATCAGCAGGGCATCACACGCTTAGATGTTGTGAACTTTATCGCCCACGGTATTACCAAGGCCCCGCAGGCCTCGCCCGCCCAGGAAGAGGCCGCCGCTGCCGAGCAGTCGGAGTCCTCCGGCGGACAGTCTGCCCAGCCGCAGCAGCCCACCGCGTTGGATCAGTACACCAGCAACATCAATGAGCTTGCGAAAAAAGGAAAAATCGATCCCCTGATTGGCCGCGAACCCGAGGTGGAGCGGGTCATCCAGGTGTTATGCCGGCGTCGGAAAAATAATCCGCTCCTGGTGGGTGAGGCCGGCGTGGGCAAGACCGCGATCGCGGAAGGCCTGGCCCGGCGAATTATTGAAAAAGATATTCCCGAGGTTCTGGAACACGCCACGGTCTACGCTCTGGATATGGGTGCGCTGCTGGCAGGAACCAAATACCGAGGTGATTTTGAGCAGCGGCTGAAGGCGGTGTTAAAGCAGCTGAAAAGCGATCCGCATGCCGTGCTGTTCATCGATGAGATACATACCTTAATTGGTGCCGGATCGGCCTCGGGCGGCACGCTGGATGCCTCAAATCTGCTCAAGCCCGCCCTGTCGTCGGGGGCCCTGCGCTGCATTGGCGCCACCACCTATAACGAATACCGCGGCATCTTTGAAAAAGACCATGCGCTGTCGCGTCGATTCCAGAAAATTGATGTGACCGAGCCCAGTGTGGAGCAGACGGTACAGATTCTTCGCGGCCTGAAATCGCGCTTTGAAGAGCACCACGGTGTGAAATATTCTGCCGCTGCGCTGTCAACGGCTGCTGAGCTTTCTGCGAAATACATCAATGACCGTCACCTGCCGGATAAGGCCATTGATGTCATCGACGAGGCCGGCGCTGCCCAGCGGATCCTGCCCAAGAGCAAACAAAAACGCACGATCGGCAAGACCGAGATCGAAGAGATCGTGTCAAAAATCGCACGCATTCCGCCGGCCACCGTCAATACCGATGATCGTCAGGTGCTCGCTCGGCTGGATAAAAACCTGAAGAGCGTTGTCTTTGGCCAGGATCCTGCGATTGAGGCCTTATCGGCGGCCATCAAGATGTCGCGCTCTGGACTCGGCAAGATCGATAAGCCCATTGGCTCGTTTTTATTCTCGGGCCCGACCGGGGTCGGCAAGACCGAGGTCGCCAAGCAGTTGGCCTACGTGCTGGGCATTGAGTTGATTCGTTTCGATATGTCGGAATACATGGAGCGGCATGCTGTGTCGCGCCTCATTGGCGCGCCCCCGGGATATGTCGGCTTTGATCAGGGCGGACTGCTGACTGAGGCGATCACCAAAAAGCCGCACAGCGTGCTCTTGCTGGATGAAATTGAGAAAGCCCACCCGGATATTTTCAATGTGCTGCTTCAGGTGATGGACCATGGCACGCTGACCGACAACAATGGCCGAAAGGCGGACTTCCGTAATGTGATCATCATCATGACCACCAATGCGGGCGCCGAGACCTTGAATCGCCGTGCGATCGGATTTTCTAACGCCCGCGAGGCAGGCGATGAAATGGCCGATATCAAGCGCATGTTCACGCCCGAGTTTCGTAATCGACTGGACGCAATCGTGTCCTTCAAGTCCCTGGATACCGATGTGATCATGCGGGTGGTGGATAAGTTCTTGATTGCGCTGGAGCAGCAGCTGGCCGAGAAGAAAGTTGAAATCTCCTACTCCGAGTCGCTGCGGACCTACCTCGCCAAGAAGGGCTTTGATCCCCAGATGGGCGCCCGGCCAATGCAGCGCCTGATCCAGGACACCATTCGCAAGGCCCTGGCCGATGAGCTGCTCTTTGGCCGGCTGGTCAATGGCGGCCGTGTGCATGTTGCAATCGATGCCGAGCAGGGGGATCAGGTGGTGCTGGAGTTCCCCAAAGACGAAGAATCCAAGCCGCCCGCAGTGAATCGCCGCAAAGACAACCCCGAGTTGATCGTCTAGGCCTGCAACAACCCCGAATTGTTGCAGCGTTTGACTTGGGTTTTCCCTGAGCAGGCCCGGCGAGGGCCATGCTTTCTGACACAATTTAGACGCTGTTAAGAATAACCACTCAGGAGAAGAACTATGCGCCCAAAACTCGGTCTCGCGACTGCGATTGGGGCGGCATTGATTGCTGCCCAGGCTCCCACCATGGCTCAGGATCTTAGCAAGATCCGTTATCTCGCAGCGAACTGCGCGAACTGTCACGGCACCGATGGCAACAGTGTGGGCGGCATGGTGTCGCTTGCGGGTTATGACCGTGCGACCTTCATTAAAAATATGAATGCGTTTCGCAGCGGTGAGCGTCCCGCCACACTGATGCATCAAATCGCGAAGGGCTACTCAGATCAACAAATTGCAGATCTGGCAGCCTATTTTTCCGCACAGAAAAAGAAATAAACGGCATCAGGGAAAAGGAGAACACCATGTCAAAGGATTTTGAAAATCGCCGCGGACTGCTCAAGGCGGGTGCGGCCCTTGCCGCGACTGGCCTGGCCGGCTGTGCCGCCGTTGATGAGGCACCGGCCCCCGTGAAGAAAATTGGCCGCGTGATTGTGATCGGCGGCGGCTATGGCGGTGCTACCGCAGCCAAGTACATCAACCATTGGTCACGCGGCGCCATCGAGGTTTATTTGATCGAGCGCGAGCGCAACTTTGTGTCCTGCCCGATCTCCAACCTGGTCTTGGGCGGAAGCCAGAAGATGGAGACCATCACCCACAGCTACATGGGCCTGCGTGAGCGCGGCGTGATCGTGCTCAATGATGAGGTGCTCTCGATCAATCCTGCTAAAAAGACCATCTCGCTGCGCAAGATCGCGGATCTATCCTACGACCGCCTTGTGGTTTCGCCGGGCATTGACTTTAACTTCAATGCAATCCAAGGCCTCAACGACGAAGCCCAAAAGACCATCCTGCACTCATGGCGTGCCGGCCCGCAGACCGTGGCACTGAAGGCCCAGCTCGATGCGGTGCCCAATGGCGGGGTCTATGTGCTGTCGATTCCGAAGGCGCCCTATCGTTGCCCGCCGGGACCTTATGAGCGTGCCTGCCAGGTGGCCCATCTGTTTAAGTCCAAAGGCAACACCCGCAGCAAAGTCATCATCATGGATGGCAATCCGGATATCGTGTCCAAGAAGGGACTCTTTATGAAGGCCTGGGCGGATCTCTATCCCGGCATGGTTGAATATCGGCCCAATATGGTGGTCACCGAGGTCGATGTGAAGGGCCGTCGGCTCACCACTGAAACGGGTGATCGTGTGACAGGTGATGTGCTCAACGTCGTGCCGCCGCATCGGGCGGGTGACATCGCGATGAAGTCCGGCCTCGTGAACGTCAACAACCTCTGGTGTGGCGTGGACTGGATCACCATGGAGTCCCTGGTACACAAGAATATCCACGTTCTGGGGGATGCCACCCTCTCCGCTCCGGCAATGCCGAAATCGGGCCATATGGCCAATCAGCATGGCAAGACCGCAGCGGCTGCGATTGTTGAGCTGATGAATGGCCGGGCTCCCATGGCGAGCATGATGGCCAACACCTGCTACAGCTTTGTGGACGCCAAGAATGTTGTGCACGTCGCCAGCGTTCATGCCTACGACGAGAAGGACAAGACCATGAAGACCGTTCCGGGCTCGGGCGGCTTAAGCACCGGCCCGACCGAGCTGGAGGGTAACTATGCGATGGGCTGGGCCCGTAACATCTGGTCAGACATGCTGACCTAACGCTGGTCCTGTGGTGGGCATCGGGGCCCGCATCTGGCCCCGGCGCCTTGTAAATTCGGGCATGATTCGGATTCTCCGGGCCATGCCCGATTTTTTTTATGCCTTTGAGATGCGACCCTCCGAAGCCGAAACCCCTCCGAATGCCCTGGAGGCCCTAAAACGCTTCACCACGGTAGTGGCCGACACCGGCAGCTTTGAGTCCATGCGGGCCTATCAGCCGCAGGACGCAACGACCAACCCCACGCTGATCGTGCGCGCCCTGGAGCAGCCGCAATACGCGAGCATCGTGGAGCAGGTGAAAGCACAGACCAAAAGCACGAAGGTTGCCGACCGCAGCCGCGAGGTGCTGGTGGCATTCGGCTGCGAAATTCTAAAGATCGTGCCGGGCCGTGTTTCGACCGAGGTGGATGCGCGGCTTTCCTTTGATACCGCCGCCATGGTGGCTGAGGCAGAAAAAATTATCGCTGCCTATGCAGCCCGCGGCGTTGATCGCGCACGTATTCTGATCAAAATCGCCGCCACCTGGGAGGGGCTTCGGGCAGTACGTGAGCTCGAACAAAAATCGATTGCCTGTAATGTCACACTGATCTTCAGTCTGGTGCAGGCAGCGGCTGCGGCGGACTCTGGCGCCCGACTGATCTCGCCGTTTGTGGGCCGGATTAGCGATTGGCATAAAAAAAATGGACAGCAATGGGATTCCCCGGATCAGGATCCTGGGGTCATCTCGGTGAAGCGCATTTACAACTACCTAAAGCAGCATCGCTTTCATACCGAGGTGATGGGCGCAAGCTTTCGTTCGGTTGATCAGGTCTTGGCCCTTGCGGGCTGCGATCTCTTGACCGTAAGCCCCGAGCTTTTGCAGCAGCTGCAGGCCATGGATCAGGATGCGACACTGAATCGTGTGCTGGATCCTGAGGAGGCCCGGCAGACCCAGGCCGGCGCGACTCTCAATACCAGCGAGGCTTTATTTCGGTTTGTGCTCAATGAAGACGCCATGGCCAGCGAAAAGCTCGCTGAGGGCATTCGAAGCTTTGTTGCCGATGGCCGGCGACTGGACGCAAGGCTGATCTGATGCTGCTGTTTGCGCTGACGGTGCTGGTCTCCAGCATTCTGCTGTTCATGGTCCAGCCGATCATCGCCAAACAGATCGTGCCCTGGTTTGGGGGCTCGGCCGGCGTCTGGACCACTTGCCTGACTTTTTTTCAGCTGGTGCTGCTGGCCGGCTACGCCTATTCCGATCTTGTTCAGCGGTTTTCTGCCAAGCGTCAGTCGATGCTACATGCGGTACTTCTTATTGCCAGTCTGACGGCACTGCCAATTGTGGCTGGGGTGCACTGGAAGCCTACCGGTGACGAAGAGCCTTTATGGCGAATCCTAGGGCTACTGACCGTCACGATTGGCCTGCCGTATTTCATGCTCTCCACCACAGGGCCGCTGATTCAGTCTTGGTTTGCGCGTGAGCAACTCAGCCCCGCAGTGGCCCAGCGGGCCTATCGCTTATTTGCCTTATCGAATTTCGGATCACTGCTGGGCCTTTTGGCTTACCCCTTTGCCATTGAGACCTGGGTTGCGACCCAGCATCAGGCAATTGCCTGGAGCCTGCTGTATGGCGTTTTCGTGGTGCTCGGATTAACGGTTGCCTTGCGTTCAGCCCGCCAGGCGCAGCGGCCAACACTTAAAAAAGAAAGCCCATCGCAGGCCCTCGATGTCGCGACCGAGAGTGCCGCATCGGATGCCGCACCACCATCACCGCCAGGGGCTGCAGAGGTGCTGCAGTGGTTTGGCCTGGCCGCCCTTGCCACCATGCTGTTGCTCTCGGTATCCAGCCACATTACCCAGAACATTGCGTCAATCCCCTTTCTCTGGGTGCTGCCGCTGTCGCTGTATCTGCTGACCTTTGTCATTGCCTTTGAGGGCCGCAGGGGCAGGGGCTGGTATCTGCGCAACAACATGATGCTGCCGGCAATGGTGTTGGCGGCATTCATGGCCTGGGGCCTGACCACGGATCAGGGCATTCTGGATATTGATGTCGCCATTCCGCTGTATTTGCTGGGCCTATTTTTAATCTGCTTGTTTTGCCATGGCGAGCTTGCACATTCCAAGCCCGCGGCCCGCTATCTGACCCGTTTCTATTTCATGATTGCACTGGGCGGCGCTGTTGGCGGCCTGCTGGTGTCGACGGTTGCGCCAAGGATTTTCTCTTATTACTGGGAGCTGCCGCTTGCGCTGATGCTGGTGGGCGTGGCGGGCGCCTGGATTGGCCTGCGAAATGGCAAAGGGCCGCTGCGGATTGTCTTTATCGGCGGCAGCCTGGTGAGTCTGGCGGTCTGCAGCTTCTACACGCAGCTGCATTTCGAAGAACGGACCTATGACAGCATTTATGGCGCGCGAAATTTCTACGGCACGCTGCGCATTACCGAGCGGGCCACAGCCGGGGCCGAGGCTCCGATTCGCAGGCTCGTGCATGGTGTGATCTTGCATGGGCTGCAGGACACGAGCACTGCCCATCGCCAGGAGCCCACCACCTATTACGGACCCAATTCCGGCGTTGGAATCACCATCAAAGAGATGGGCCAGCAGTCTTTGCAAGGCATCCGTGTGGGCGTGATTGGTTTGGGTGTGGGCACGCTGGCCGCCTATGGCCGCAAGGGCGACCACTATCGGATGTATGAGATCAACCCGCAGGTCATCGATATTGCCAAGCGGGAGTTCACCTACATTCAGGATTCGCCGGCTGACGTGAGCTTTGCACTTGGTGATGCGCGGCTGGTGTTGGAGCGTGAACCGGCCAACGGTTTTGATGTCTTGGTGATTGATGCATTTTCAAGTGACTCAATCCCGATTCATCTGATGACCCGTGAGGCCCTTGGGGTCTACCTGCGGCATTTAAAGGCCGAGGGGGTGATCGCCTTTCATGTCACCAACCGCTATCTCAACCTTGCGCCGGTGGTGCGCCGGATCGCTGAAGAGGCGGGCTACCAGGCCGTATTGCTTGAGGACGAACCGGCCGACGACACCCGCGGTGTCTTGGCCCTCTCCGACTGGGTGTTGGTCACCAAAAACCAAAAGCTCTTGGCCTCGCGGGCAGTGCGCGATAAGGCCGTGGAGATTGCGCCAATTGCTGGACTGCGTTCCTGGACCGACGACTTCAATAATTTATTTCAGGTCTTAAAGTAGGCCTTAACTGCGGCCGGTACTGCCAAAGCCGCCCTGGCCCCGATCGGTCGATGTGAATTCATCGACCACATGAAAGTCCACCTGCTTCACCGGCACGATCACCAGCTGGGCAAGCCGCTCCATTGGATTGAGCGTAAAGGCGGCAGTGCCCCGATTCCAGGCCGAGACCATGAGCGGCCCCTGATAATCGGCGTCAATTAAGCCAACAAGATTTCCCAAGACAATGCCGTGCTTATGGCCGAGCCCCGATCTTGGCAGGATCATTCCCGCATAGCCTGGATCGGCAATGTAGATGGCGAGTCCAGTCGGAATTAATTCGGCCTGCCCTGGCGCAAGCACAAGGGGCGCGGCGATACAGGCCCGAAGATCCAAACCGGCAGAGGCCGCAGTGGCATAGCTGGGCAGTTGATCTCGGAGCTGCGGATCAAGAATTTTGACGTCGATTTTCATCTGGAGTGGTTTCGCAGGGTCGCGATATGGGTCAATACATGATGTGCAAGTTCAAGTTTGCGTGCGGGCGGCAGTAGCGTGATGCCGTTGGCATCACAAAGCATGATTTGATTGGTATCTTCACCAAAGGTCTTGTCACCGATATTGCCAATCAGCAGGGGGACCTGCTTGCGTTCACGCTTGGCAGGCAGCAATGTGCGGAGATCATCAAGGCTTCCGCTTTCCGCGGCAAAGCCAACGCAGATCGGTGCCGGCTGCCGGCGGGCAACGGCAGCGAGAATATCGGGATTCTCGACCCAGTGAATGTCATGCAGGCTGCCTGAACTTTTTTTGATTTTTCCTGCCTGTGTCGTCTCGGGCCGCCAGTCCGCAACAGCCGCAACACCGATAAAAATCTCGGCCGTGGTCTTTTCAATGCAGTCCATCACCGCCTGATGCATCTGCTCTGCGGTCTGAACATCAATGCGGGCGACACCTTCGGGAGTCGCAAGATACACAGGGCCTGCAATCAGCGTCACGCGGGCACCCGCCCGGGCTGCGGCCTGCGCTATCGCAAAGCCCATCTTGCCCGATGAGCGATTGGTAATGCCGCGCACCGGATCAATTGGCTCAAATGTGGGCCCTGCCGTGATCACGACGGATGCATCTTGCAAGATGCCGCGAATGTTGGGGAATTGAGCGGCTTGACGGGCGCCGGAGTCTGGCCCGAAGTGATCCACCAAGTGCTGCAGCAGTTCGGCGGGCTCCAGCATGCGTCCATCACCAATTTCTCCGCAGGCCTGGTCACCGCTGCCCGGCCCGAGGATTGCAGCCCCATCTGACCGCAGGGTGGCGATATTGCGCTGAGTAGCCGCGTTTTGCCACATCTGCCGATTCATGGCGGGCGCAATCAGCAGTGGAATTTCACGCGCAAGACAGAGTGTGGCCAGCAGGCTCTCGGTCTGGCCGTTGGCCAGCTGCGCAATGAAATCAGCGCTTGCAGGCGCAATCAGAATGCCATCAGCCTCGCGCGAGAGATCGATATGGGGCATGCCATTGGCGGGCCCACTGCCGCTGGGGCTTGTCCAGGCATCGGCATAAACCGGCCGGCCCGAAAGCGCCTGAAAGGTGAGGGCGGAGACAAATCGGCTACCGGCCTCGGTCATAATGACCTGCACAGTCGCCCCCTCGTCTTGAAGCCGTCGGACCAGCTCGCAGGTCTTATAGGCTGCAATCCCGCCGGTAACTCCAATGATGAAATGACGATGCAAAAGCCGCATGGCTCATCCTCGCCGAACGCGTGAAAGCTCGTCAAGCACCAGCACGATAGCGCCGATCGTGATGTAGCTGTCTGCAAAATTAAACGCAGGCCAGTGCCAGCCCCCGGCATGCCAGTCAATAAAGTCCACCACATAGCCCCAGGTCGCCCGATCAATGGTGTTACCGATAGCGCCAGAAATGATCAGGGCGGCAGCGGCCGCAAAGCCCCGCTGGCCTGCATGTCGCACCATGAGAATGCCGAGTGTGATTACGGCGACCACACCCAGCCCGATAAAAAACCAGCGCTGCCAGCCGCCTGCATCGGCCAGGAAACTGAAGGCAGCGCCCGTGTTGTGGACGCGAACGATATTGAACCAGCCTGTAAGGCTGGTCTGTTCTCCGAGTGCGTAGCTATTGACGATCACCAGCTTACTGAGCTGATCCAGCCCCACCAGCAGCAGGATCAGCAGCGTCCAGCGGCCTGCCGCTGAATTCAGACCGCGGCGTTTAAGCGATGGCACGGCGCTCACCTTCGCCGAAGAGATTGCTGACACAGCGGCTACAGAGCTGGGGATGGGCCGGGTCTTGGCCGACTTCGGGCCGCAGATGCCAGCAGCGGCTGCACTTGGGGTCTGACAGCGCACTCACGCGTACAGAGACCGCGTCGGCAGCAAGCTGTGGATCAATCACGACATGGGCCGCAGAGGTGATCATGACGAATTTCAGGCCCTCGCCTAAGTCATTGAGCAGCGCCCCGATGGCTTGGCCTGCACGAATTTCCACTGTGGCCTGAAGCGATGAGCCTACAGCGCCCGCCTCGCGTTGAATCTCAATTGCCTTAAGCACTTCAGCCCGCGCGGCGCGAAGCGATGACCATTTGGCGAGCAAGCCTGCCGCATGGGGCACCTCGATGATGTTGTGGGCGGCCTCCTCGAAGATCGTGGCCTGAGGATCTAAGCCGCTGGACTGATGCAGACTCTGCCAGGCCTCATTGGCGGTGAACGACAGATAGGGTGACATCAGACGGGTCATCATCTCCGTGATCTGCCACAAGGCAGTCTGCGCCGATCGGCGGGCCCGCGAGTTGCGGCCGCAGGTGTAGAGCCGATCTTTCAGGATATCGAGGTAAAAAGCACCTAGGTCTTCGGAGCAAAAACTCACCAGTCGTGCGACTGCGGGATGAAACGCATAGCGGCTGAAATCCTCAAGGGTCTGCCGCTGCATGTCGGCGGCGAGTGCCAGCGCATATTGGTCAATCTCTGCCAATTCTGCTGCCGGCATGCTGTCGCGTGCGGGATCAAAGTCGCTGAGATTGCCCAGTAGAAAACACAGCGTATTGCGAATCCTCCGATACGATTCCACGACGCGCTTCAGAATCGTGTCGGAGATGGAGAGCTCACCCGAGTAGTCGGTGCTGGCTACCCAGAGCCGCAGGATATCGGCGCCCATGGTGTCAGAGACCTTCTGCGGCGCGATCACATTGCCCACCGATTTACTCATTTTGCGGCCCTCACCGTCGACCACAAATCCGTGGGTCAGCAGTGCTTTGTACGGTGGAACACCATTGATCATGCAGCTGGTGAGCAGCGATGAATGAAACCAGCCGCGATGCTGGTCGCTGCCTTCGAGATACAAATCCGCAGGAAAGATTGATTCCTGGGCATGGGATCCGCGCAGCACGGTCTCGTGGGTTGTGCCCGAGTCGAACCAGACATCCAATGTGTCGGAGTTTTTGACGTAGGAGGCCGCCTCATCGCCCAGCATTTCCTCTGCGGTAATGCTCTGCCAGACCTCGATACCCGAGGCCTCGACACGCTTTGCAATAGCCTCAAGCAGCTCGGCGGTGCGGGGATGGAGGGCGCCCGTTTCTTTATGAATAAAAAACGCCATCGGCACGCCCCACTGCCGCTGGCGCGATAGTGTCCAGTCAGGCCGATTGGCGATCATGGCATGCAGCCGCGCCTTGCCCCACTGGGGATAAAAGGCGGTGGACTCAATGCCGGCAAGGGCAAGCGCGCGCAGGCTCTTGCCACCACCGTGCGGCGCAATGTCCATGCCGGCGAACCACTGGTTGGTCGCCCGGTAAATCACGGGCGATTTGTGTCGCCAGCAGTGCATGTAGCTATGGGTGATGCGCTCGGAATGCATGAGCGTTCCGGCCTGCGCCAAGGCGGCAACAATTTTTGGATTGGCATCCCAAATCGTCAGGTCGCCAAAGAGCGGCAGTCCAGCCGCATAGCGCCCATCCCCCATGACCGGGGTCAGAATCTCTTCATCGGCCATGCCCGCGGATTTGCACGATAAAAAATCCTCAATGCCATAGGCGGGAGATGAATGCACGATGCCAGTGCCCGAATCAAGATTTACATATTGGGCCGTCAGAATCGGGCCGCTCCGGGCATAGCCGTCGTGGGCGCGCGACAGCGGGTGATGCAGCCGAATATTTTGCAGCTTCAGTCCAACGCAATGGCCTGCGATCTTGCCCGATAAGCCCCATGCGGCAAGGCAGGCCTGCACACGGTCTTGGGCCAGCAGCAGCCAGCGGTAGCGAAGATTCGGCGGGAATTTCCGGTGTCCTGCGGTCTCCGCGGGGCCGGTGATTTCAACCAGGGCATATTGGAATTCCGGATGGGCGTTTAAGGCCTGATTGGCCGGAATCGTCCAAGGTGTGGTGGTCCAGATCACGGCGGCAATCTCGCCCTGAAGTGTCGCTGCCGGGACCCCAAAGGCCTGAGCGATTGCCAGCTTGGCATCCGAATCCGCCTCGAATGCAACATCGATGGCGGGATCGCCGCGGTCCGCATATTCCACTTCGGCCTCGGCCAGGGCAGAGCCGCAGTCGAAACACCAATTCACGGGCTTGAGACCACGAAAGACAAATCCCTTTTCCAGAATTTTCTTGAGGGCTCGCAACTCATCGGCCTCATTTTTTGGGGCCATCGTGGTGTAGGGCGCATCCCATTGGCCCAGCACGCCGAGTCGGATGAAATCTTTTTTCTGCCGCTCAATTTGTTCAGCGGCATAGGCCCGCGATTTCTGCTGGACTTCGCGGGTGGGCAGGGCCTTGCCGAATTGCTTTTCAATCTGAATCTCAATCGGCATGCCGTGGCAGTCCCATCCGGGCACATAGCGTGCATCAAAGCCCGCCAGGGTCTTCGATTTCACAATCATGTCTTTGAGAATCTTATTGACCGCATGGCCGATGTGAATATCGCCATTTGCGTAAGGCGGGCCATCGTGAAGCACAAAGAGTGGTCGGCCAGCGGTGCGGGCCCGGATCCGTCGATAGACGCCCGCTGCCTGCCACTCTGCGACCCACTGGGGCTCGCGCCTGGGCAGGTCGCCGCGCATCGGAAAGCTGGTCTTCGGTAAGTTCAGAGTGCTGTCTTGCGATCCGGATTCAGCGGGAGAATTTTTTTCAGACATAGCGCGGGAATTAGTGGACATGTTGGCTGAAGTACTGCCGGGCCTGCTGGAGATCAAGATGCATCTGCTCGGTCATGGACTGCAGGCTCTCAAAGCGTGCCTCGTCACGGAGTTTTTCATGAACGGTGACCTGCACAATTTTTCCGTAGGCATCGCCAGACCAATCAAAGAGATGTACTTCCAAGAGCAGTCGGCCTGATTGTTCAATCGTCGGCCGGTGGCCCAGGCTGGCAACACCGGCAATTGGCGCATCCGCCAGGCCGCTCACACTGACCACGAAGACACCCGAGAGCAGCAGGCTGCGCGGCACTGGAATATTAAGGGTCGGAACGCCAAGCTCTCGGCCGAGTTTTTTGCCGTGGATGACATGGCCGGAGAGAAAAACGGGATGGCCCATTAAGGCCTCAGCCTCGCGAATCTCGCCACGTGCAAGCAGTGCGCGCAGACGCGAGCTCGAGGCACGCTCGCCACCGGCATGCACTGCGTTGATGCAATGGACACGCCAGCCGAACTGGCCTGAGGCCTGCTGCAGCAACTCCAGGTTGCCGCGGCGCCGAGCGCCAAATCGAAAGTCATCGCCAATTACCAATTCTTTTGCCTGCATTGATTCAAAAAGAAATTTCTGCATGAAGTCTTCTGCAGACATCGTGGCCAGGGACTGGCCAAAGCGCAGAATCCAGAGCTCATCAACGCCGAGGCCGGCCAATACGGCGGCCTTGGCACGCAGGCCTTGAATTTTTCCCGGCGCACTCTGGGGGCTGAAATAGGCCCGGGGATGGGGCTCAAAGGTCACCAGCGCGCTCTTTAGACCCTGCTGTTGGGCCAGCGTCACAGTGCGACCAATCAGGGCCTGATGTCCGAGGTGAACACCATCGAAATTTCCGATCGTGACCGCGCGGCCCGAGGGCGGCCTGCGGCGAGGGGAAATTCCTTGAAAAATCAGCATGTTATGCGGGCTTTCCGGGCTAAGATGGAAACGGTGGATTATAGGGGGCCGCTAGAATCGAGGCCTTATGAAGCGGCTAGCGGTGCTGATCTCGGGACGCGGTTCCAATTTGGATGCACTGCTCGGTGCAATCCAGCGTCATGGCTGGCCGATTTCGGTGGCTGCGGTGATTTCCAACCGGCCGAACGCGCCCGGCCTTGAGATTGCCCGCGCCAAAGGGATTGCGACGGAGGTCCTCGACCATACTCAATTCCCCGATCGCAAGGCCTTTGACGCGGCGCTTGCCCAGAAGCTTGAGACCCATAGTCCAGACCTGGTGGTGTTGGCGGGATTCATGCGGCTGCTGACCGCCGAATTCTGCGTGCGATTTCGCAATCGGCTGGTCAATATTCATCCCTCCCTGCTTCCTGCATTTAAGGGCCTGGAGACACATCAGCAGGCCCTTGATGCGGGGGTCAGAGTCCATGGCTGCACCGTGCACCTGGTGACGGCTGAGCTGGATCATGGGCCCATCCTTGCGCAGGCCGTTGTGCCGGTACATCCGGACGATACCGTCGAAGCGCTTGCCGCGCGTGTGCTGAAAATGGAGCATGAGATTTATCCAATGGCGATTGCGGCCTGGCTCTCTGGGCAGTTGATGATGCGGGGAGACCGGATCATCAATCGGGGTGAGGGCGCGTTTCCAACTCAATTTATGCCGTGCCGACTGCATCCCGATCTCGCGTAAGCCGAAAGCCTGCGCCAGCAGGACGGCTGGCGACGCTGGCAGCGCTGATTGGCAATTTGCTGGAGTTCTCGGCGCCTGCCGATGGCACGATGTCGCGTTTTTTTAAGTCTCATCCTGAGATGGGCGCCCGCGATCGGCATTTTTATGCAGAAAGTGCCTGGGCGGTCCTGCGTAATCTCAGCTGGTTTGAGCATCTCGCCCATGCGACTGCGAAAGATCGGCTCCATTGGCGGCTTGCGATCTTAGGCGTGCTGCAGGCACAGGAGCCGCTTCCTCCGGAGGCCGATCGCGATTCAACCGATCGGATCTGGCGTGAGGGCCTGCCGCAGGTGGAGTCGGCCGAGGTAGATCCGTTTCTGCGCGAGAGTATTCCGGCCTGGATCGCGCAGGCCCTGATTGCTGCGATCGGAGCGCAGGAGGCGCGTGCCTGTGCGCATGCACTTCGTCAGACCGCGCCGCTGGATCTTCGCGTCAATACGATTCGGGCATCGGTGGCCGATGTGCAGGCGATGTTAAGTCGTGATGGCATTCAGGCGCAGCCCTTGGCAGCCCTTGATGGCGCATTGCGAATTGAGGGCAAGCCGGCGCTTCAGCGCAGTCGCGCGTTTCGCGAGGGATTTATTGAAGTCCAGGATTTGGGTAGCCAGATCATTGCGGCACTGGTCGCTGCGCGGCGCGGAGAGTTCATTGTTGATTTCTGCGCTGGCGCTGGCGGCAAGACTCTGGCCCTCGGCTCGGCAATGGACAACACCGGAAGGCTGTATGCACTCGATACTTCTGCGGCCCGCCTGGCACGATTTAAGCCAAGGCTTGTGCGCAGCGGGCTATCGAATGTCTGGCCGATTGCGATCTCGGGCCTAAATGACGATCGCATTAAACGTCTGTCGTTAAAGGCCCATGCCGTCTTGGTGGATGCGCCTTGTAGTGGCCTGGGCACTCTGCGCAGAAATCCCGATTTAAAGTGGCGCATTGGGCCGGAGTCTGTCGCCACGCTTCAGCAGCAACAGGAGGCAATTCTTCGGGCAGCATCACGGCTGGTCAGACCAGGCGGCCGATTGATTTACGCCACCTGCAGCCTCTTGCCGCAGGAAAATGAAGCGCTGGTTGAGCGATTCTTATCGGGTTGTCCCGAATTCAGTCGGGTTCCCGCCGCCGAGGTCTTGGCGCGTCAGCGGATCAGAATTCCATCCGACTGGCAGTCTTTAAATGCCGCCGGCGATCTCATGCTGTGGCCCCATCGGGCGGGGTCTGATGGATTTTTCGCCGCTTGTATGGTCAGGGCTGGAAGTTAAGGCAGGGGGGTGGGATAATCCCGAGGTTTTGATAACAGAAGGCCCGTTTGCCGTGGATTTTTCGGCCCCGGGCATCAAGGGAGATCTTGTTGGACGCAATGACCGCATTTTTGGAACTGCCAGCTGTCGCTGTGCTGTGGGATTTTGTTCGCTACGGCCTCACAGGCTGGGGCGCTGGCGCAATCGTGCTCTTTACGCTGGCGGCGACCCATCTCACCATCATTGGGGTTACCGTCTATCTGCACCGCTGTCAGGCCCATCGCGCGCTGGAGCTGCATCCGTTGATCTCGCACCCCTTGCGCTTCTGGCTCTGGATGACAACTGGAATGGTGACCAAGCAATGGGCGGCAATTCACCGCAAGCACCACGCCAAATGCGAGACCGAAGAAGATCCCCACAGCCCGCAGACCCGCGGCATTGATACCGTCTTATGGCGGGGTGCCGAGCTTTACCGTGTGGCGGCTGCGGATCGTGAGCTTGTGGAGCGCTATGGCCACGGCACGCCCGATGATTGGGTGGAACGCCATGTCTATTCTCAGCACAGCGTACTCGGCGTATCGCTGATGTTGATTGTGGATGTGATGCTTTTCGGAGTGGTCGGCGCTGCTGTCTGGGCGGTGCAGATGGCCTGGATTCCGTTGTTGGCTGCAGGTGTCATCAATGGCATTGGACACTTCTGGGGCTATCGCAATTTCAAAAGCCCCGATACCAGCACCAATATTCTGCCCTGGGGCATTCTGATCGGCGGCGAAGAGCTGCATAACAATCACCACACATTTGCCACATCGCCAAAGCTGTCTTCGAAGTGGTATGAGTTCGATATCGGGTGGCTCTACATCCGATGCCTGGCGATGCTCGGCCTGGCCAAGCCACGGGCGCTGCCAGCCGAAATGTTTCTTGATCCCGCGCGCAATCAGATTGATGCTGACACGGTGGAGGCGGTGATTTCACACAAATATGAGCTGATGGCCATGCTTTCGAAATCATTTAAAAAGCATGCCCGTCGTGCCCAGTTTCAGCCGGCAGTGGTCGAGAAATGGACCGAGCTTCGAAAAGAGTTTGAGACCATGTGGAGCCTTCGGCATCTGTCGGTCGAGCAGGCAGTGGCGGGCCTGCAGTCGTGGTGCAATCGTGCCGAAGCCTCCGGCATTGCAGCCCTTGCGGATTTTTCAAAGCGGATTCGAATGGTGAGCCCGCGTCGCACCGCCATCGCCGCCTAGCAGGAGTCCGCGCGCCGGCGTAATGTGCGCTAGGAGCTTGCTCTTGTCTCAGAACTGCCCGGTGATTTCGCCGGGCTTTTCTTTTGTTCCGAGGATTTTTTCTTCTCTGGACTGGCTTTCTTCTTCTCAGGGTTTGCTTTTTTCTTTTCCGTGGCTTTACGCGGCGGTGCTTTTTTCGCGGCAGGATCAGCTGGTGGAAGGTTGGCTGCCTCGGCAGAAGACAGTACCGTGCGCTTGCCGCGCTCATCGGTCACCACGGTCTGGGTCCGGGCGGGCCGAATCAAAAGCCGCTGCCCAACAACAGGTTCGCCCTCGAGCTGATTGGTGGACTTCAGATCACTGGCAGTAACGCCATAGCGCTTTGCAATTTTCGCAAGGCTATCTTTCTTGGTGACCCGGTGATAGACCGGCCCCAGAGTTTCTTTTTCAATCACACGCGATCCGGTGAAGCGCGCCAATGTGGTCTCGATGGCAGGCTCAGGACTATCGAGTGCCATGGGTGCCAGCAGCACCGTGCCGGGCAGCGGCCGCGCATTTTGCTTCAGGCTATTGGCGCGGATGAGATCCTGCGTCGCGATGCCGGCCCGCTTTGCCAAGGTCAGCAGGGTGTCATTTTCTTTGAGCGTGTAGGGCTTCCAGGTCACCAGGGGCAGGCCGCGGGCGATATGGTCCTGCAGCTGCTGCTGAAAGTCGGCCGCCCGATCCGCAGGCAAGATGATGCGGTCGGTTCGGGTCACCGTGATGACCGGACGGTTCAGCGACGGATTGAGTTCGGTGAATTCCGCAATCGTCATGCCGGCAAAGCGGGCCGCCAACGATAAGTCGATGGACTGTTCCTTATCAATCACCACAAAAAATGGCCGATTCGGAATCACAGGCAGCGTGAGTCCATGTTCATTGGCCCGTGAAAGCACATTGCGAAGGGCAATCAGCTTGGGCACATAGTTCTGTGTCTCTTTGGGCATTTTTAGGCTGGCGTAATCGGTGGGCCGGCCTGCCGCAGCATTTCGCTTGCGGGCCCGCAAGACGGCATTCTCGCCCCAGTTGTAGCTGGCCAAAGCAAGAAACCAGTCCTTGTCTTGCAGTTCATAGAGCCGCTGCAAATAATCAAGCGCTGCCCGGGTGGACTCGATAACATCGCGACGTTGGTCCATCCACCAGTTCTGCTCTAGGTCGTAGATGCGGCCAGTTGAGGGAATGAACTGCCAGAGGCCAGCCGCTTTTGCTTTGGAGAGCGCATTGGGCACAAACGCGCTCTCGACAATGGGCAGCAGCGCAAGCTCGGTCGGCATATTACGGGTCTCGAGCTCTTCGACAATGTGATACAGATATTTTCCGCCGCGCTCTAAGACACGCTTTAAGTATTCCGGATTCCGCAAAATCCAACGCTCGTGCTGCTCGACCAAGGCCAGCTGCAAGGGCGGCATTGCAAACCCGGCAACGATGCGGTCGGTCAAGACCTCATAGCGGGCGGTCTGAAGAATTGGCATTGCAGCAGCGCTGCCGCCCGCAGTCTGGGATGATTCATCACGGGGGGCTGATGCCACGGGTGCTGCGGCCCGCTCGGCTGGGCCGCGGGCCGACGGCGGCTTTTGGGCCGTGGCCGCCGAGGTCACCGGGGCTGAGCCGCTAGCAGGGGCGGGGCCCGGCGGTGCAACCACACAGCCAGAAAGCGCAAGCGAGACCGCCAAGAGGGTGAGAAGTCGCATTGGCCCCGATTATCCGCGAAAGCTGTCTTTTTGCTGCCGCAGTTCGGCAAATGCCTGCGCATCGGCGCACAGCAGAAACGGGTTGGTGCTGCGCTCGACTGCGATCGTGCTGGGCAGTGTGATGCGCTCTTGATCACGAAGCGATTTCACTTCGGCCAATCGATTGGCGATTGCACGATGATGCGGATATGCAGCGCATGCAAAACGCAGATTGGCAAGGGTGTACTCATGGGCGCAATAGACCGCAGTCTGCTCGGGAAGGCTCGCAAGCTTTTGCAGTGAAGTCCACATCTGTGCGGCGGACCCCTCAAAAAGCCGGCCACATCCGGCCGCAAAAAGTGTGTCTCCGCAAAAGAGCACCGGCGCAGCCTGATGTTGACCATAAAAGGCGATATGGCCCCGCGTGTGACCCGGAACCTCAATGACCTGCAATCTGCAGTCGAGCCCGTCGAGCACAATTAAATCGCCCTCACGTAGTGGATCGGTAATGTCGGGAATCGATTCAGCGGCCGGCCCATAAATCCGCAGCCTCTCTGGCATGGCGGCGCTCTGATGGGCAGCCTTTAGGCCAGCGATTCCGCCGGTGTGGTCGCCGTGGTGATGCGACACCAATATGGCAGCAAGCCGCAGCCGATGGCGCTGAAGAAAGTCGAGCACTGGGCCAGCGTCACCTGGATCGACCACCGCCGCAAGGCCCTGTTGGTCATCGGTAATCGCCCAGATATAGTTATCGGCAAATGCCGCAATCGCCTGAATCACTGATCAATCCTTTTCAAGACTGGGGCCCATGGAGCGAGACCCCCTTGGGCCGGCGTCTCATCCAGGAGGAGCAGGCCTGGCTCGATGGCAGCCTGCAGGATGTGTTTGGATACAACGCGGTCCAGATCGGCCCACTGCCACTGGACGCCCTGAGGGCGAATCGTATGTCATGCCGGGCCCGGATGGTATGGCCCAAAAGCGGCCAGTGCCCGCCGGCAGAGGATAACGACGATGCTGGCACGATCTCGGCGGTCGCGGGATCGGCCCATGAGTTGCCCTTTCTGACGGAAAGCCTTGATTTATTGGTCCTGCCTCATACATTGGAGATCGCCCGTGATGCCCACCATCTCTTGCGAGAGGCTCAGCGCGTGCTCATCCCTGAGGGCCGGATTGTCATCACGGGGTTTAATCCGATGAGCCCATGGGCACTGCGAAAAAGTTCGCGCTCCGTGACGCGTTTTCCGCCTTCTGGCCATTCGTGGATTTCGCTGCCACGCCTGAAAGATTGGCTGCGACTCCTGAACTTCGATCTGGGCGCTGGCGGTGCGAGCGCTTTTGGGGCCTATGTGCCGCCTTTTGAGTCGGAGCGCTGGCTGAATCGAATGCAGTGGATGGATCCAGCGGGCCGCCGCTGGTGGCCGATGGCCGGCGGCGTTTATTTTCTAATGGCCGTTAAACGCGTGCATCACATGCAGCTCATTGGCCCCAGCTGGCGTGATCGCAAGGCAGTCACGGGAGCCAAAGCGGCAACGGCTTCCTCAGTGCGGCTGCATCGGAGTGATTCATCCGATCAGGGTGCGGCATCCAATGAATGCAGGGGCGGCTAGCCATTGAGTAATTCCGCTGAAGTCGTAATCCATACCGATGGCGCCTGCAGGGGCAACCCCGGCCCTGGCGGCTGGGGTGCACTGCTGGAGTATGGCAATCAAGAAAAAGAGATATTCGGTGGAGCGCCAAACACCACCAATAACCGGATGGAGCTGACTGCGGTCATCGAGGCCCTGCGCTGCCTGAATCGCTCCTGCAGGATTTTGATCGTGACGGACTCGCAGTATGTGCAAAAAGGCGTCCAATCCTGGATGGCCCAGTGGAAGCGCAAGCAGTGGAAAACCTCGGCCGGTAAGCCTGTCGCAAACAAGGAGCTCTGGGAGGCCTTAGACCATGAGCTCGCCCGCCATACGGTCTCCTGGGAGTGGGTCCGGGGCCATCAGGGCCATTTCGGCAACGAAAGGGCCGATGCGCTGGCCAATCGGGGCGTCGAATCCATTACCCTAGCGGCATTGGATGCCTCTGCTTCCGAGAAATAATGCCGACTCCTCAATCCGCTCGCCGCTGGGCCGTGCTCGCAATTGTTATTGCAGGCCTTGTCGCAGCAAGCCTGGCCGGCATCAAAATGAATAGCCAGAGTCAGGCCCCGGCACCCAAGGCCGCTGGCGGGCCTGTGGTGATTGAGGCCGAGCCGGTCCGGGTGGCCGAGCTGCTGGACGCGGTCACGGCCGTCGGAACGCTGCGCTCTGCAGAGTCGGTGGTGCTGAAATCTGAAATTCCGGGCCGAATCGCACGGGTCATGTTTGCAGATGGCAGTGAGGTTGCCAAAGGCGATGCGCTGATTGTGTTTGATGCATCCGTACAGCAGGCGCTGGTCAATCAGGCCCGGGCCGAGCGCGATCTTGCCGCCGCAAAACTAAAGCGCACAGAAGAACTCTTTCAGAAAAAATTTCTCTCAGCAGCGGCCCTTGATGATGCCAAGGCCACTGAAGAGATTGCTGCCGCCAAACTTGCGCTGGCCCAGGCCAATCTCGACAAGATGACGATTCGCGCACCCTTTGCGGGCCAGATTGGCATTCGGCAGGTCAGCGTTGGAGATTATTTGAAAGAAGGCGTTGAGCTGGTCAATCTTGAAGACCTCAGCTCAATGAAGGCAGATTTTCGCGTGCCCGAGCAGATTAGCGGCCGGCTCGCAGTGGGCCAGACCGTGCAGCTGCAGTCCGATGCATTTGCAGGGGCAAGCTTTCCAGCGAAAGTCGTCGCGATTGATCCAGCCGTTGACGCGGCGGGCCGATCGCTGCTGCTTCGCGCAGAGCTGCGCGATGTCTCTCGCCGTCTGAAGCCCGGCATGTTTGTTCGCGTGCGGCTGGTGCTGGAGTCGCGCCCGAATGCGATCGTGATCCCCGAGGAGGCTCTGGTCACCGCACAGAATCGGCTCACCGTGTTTAAGGTCGTGGAGGGCAAGGCGGTCGCGACACCAGTAGTCACGGGGCTGCGCTCGCAGCTTGATCAGCGTGCTGTTGTCGAAGTGATCAAGGGCCTGGCCCCTGATGATGTAGTGGTCACTGCGGGCCAAATAAAAATTC
>Ga0194119_10003572_pt1 | contig 24880 bp, 26 predicted proteins | sample TA2MahC100mmetaG_FD_148620 | JGI IMG/M metagenome (GOLD analysis project Ga0194119, IMG submission 148620) | Freshwater microbial communities from Lake Tanganyika, Tanzania - TA2015018 Mahale Deep Cast 100m | ecosystem: Environmental > Aquatic > Freshwater > Lake | place: Tanzania: Lake...
CGCAGCGCACTTCGCAAAGCCCTCAACCAGACAAGGAGGTTGAAAAGCCCGCCCTTTGGCTTTACATTCTCACATATCCACGTGTCTCGTGGCTTTTCTAGCAAGGAGGTTCTACGATGACCAATCCATCCAACTCGCCGTTTGGCCATTCGGCCAACGCGCAAGCACCACTTGGCTCTGCGGCCAATGCCCGGTCCACCGACACCCACCCTGTGACTTCGCAGCAGGCCTACGGTCAGTCGGCCCAGTTGCGGCCCCATCCTGCACCTGTACCCGTAACCGCATCCGTCGGAAGGCCTGGCTCGCTCTTCGACCAGGTCGCGAGCGGCCAGGGTCGCCTTCCTTACGGGGAACAAGGCTTTGGCGGCCAGGCCGACCTCTCGCAGCAGCACAAGGTGTTGCGAAACACCTATGGCCTTCTCGCTCTTTCGATGATTCCCACGATCGCTGGGGCATGGATCGGGGTGCAGACGCAATTCAGCGCAATCTTCTCGGGCAGTCCCTTCATCGGCGCCATAGCCTTTCTCGCGATCGCCTTTGGTTTCTTCTATGTGATCGAGCGCAACAAGCACAGCGCTGCGGGGGTCTGGCTGCTTCTCGCCTTCACCTTCTTCATGGGGCTGATGCTCTCAGGCCTGATTGGAAGTATTCTGGGACTGCGCAACGGGGCCACCCTGATCATGACCGCGTTTGGGGGCACCGCGTCGATCTTTGCGGTGATGGCGTCGGTCGCCACCTTCTCCAAGCGCGACTTCACGGGCATGGGCAAGTTCCTGATGGTGGGCGTGCTCGTGCTGATCGTGGCAAGCCTGGCGAACATCTTCCTGCAACTTCCGGCCTTGATGCTCACCGTATCGGTATTGGCTATTGCGATCTTTTCGGCTCTGATCCTCGTGGACGTCCAGCGTGTCTTGCGCGGCGGTGAGGACAACTACATCACAGCCACCCTCGCAATCTATCTCAACGTCTACAACATCTTCGCCAACCTTCTCGCCATTCTTGGCATTTTCGGCGGCGACCGCGACTGAAGGCAGGCTCACGAAGGCCCGGCTGCCTGATCAGGCGGCCGGACCCTCGCGCTCGAAGACCGCCATGGATTCCACATGGGAAGTCTGCGGAAACATGTTCATCACGCCCGTACTGCGGAGGCGGTAGGGTCCCTGGTGCACGAGGATCGCGGCGTCTCTCGCAAGCGTTGCCGGATTGCACGACACATACACGATCCGCGCCGGGGGATTCGTTTGCCGCGCAAAGTGTTCACATACCCGTTGTGCGCCCTCGCGGGGAGGGTCAACAAGGGCCTTGTCAAATTCACCGAGCGACTCCCACTGCGGCATGGCAATCTCGAAAAGATTTGCAACAGCGAACTGCGCGATCGAGCCAAGCGCATGGCGTTGCGCCAGGTCCTGAGCGCGACCGGTGAGCGCGGCGCTCAGCTCAACCCCGAGAACTTCGCCGGATAAGCGGGCGAGTGGCAGGCTGAAGTTGCCAAGGCCACAAAAGAGATCCAGTACCCGATCTCCGGGGTGCGGGTCGAGGAGCCTGATGGCTCTCCAGACCATCCTCGCGTTCATGGGATGGTTCACCTGGGTGAAGTCGGTTGGCCGAAAGTCCATCCGGAGGCCAAAGTCGTCAAGCGTGTAGCCCAGGCTCGAGCGCTCCGGGTGCAGCAGTTCGATCGTGTCGGGCCCCTTGGGTTGCAGCCAGAGTTCCAGGCTCTCGCGCTCGGCAAATTGGCGCAACTTCGCACGATCGGCTTCACCGGGATACTCCAGTACACGCAAGACCAGCGCCAGCACCGAATCTTTTCCTGGATGCCGCACCCCGGGCTGCGCGTCGCTCCACCCATCAACCTGCCCTTCAGCCCGCCCATCAGACTGACCGACGGCTTGCGGGATGCCCCGAGCCTCCCGATACGCATCCCCTTCGGACACTTCGATCTGGGGGATACGATCGCGGATCGACAGCGAAGCGACAAGTTCACGAAGCACAGGCAGCAGCGCCGACATCCGACGGCTCAGCACATGACATTCGAGCATGTCCGCCACATAACGCGAGGATCGCTCGTGAAAGCCCACCAGCACCTTGCCCTTGCGCACCACATGCCGCACGCTGAGCCGCGCGCGACGCCGATAGTTCCATGCGCTGCCCATGATTGGCGCAAGCAGATGATCGGGTCGGATTCGGGCGAGGTGCCAGAGCTGGTCCTCGAGCACGCGCTGCTTCACCGCGAGCTGGGTTGCCGCGTCGATGTGCTGCATGCTGCAGCCGCCACAGACTCCGTAGGACGGGCACGGGGGCATGACCCGGGAGCTCGAGGCCCGCAGGATTTCGAGCGTTTGCGCCCGGTCGTAGCGACCGCGTCGCTTGACCGTTTGTGCAACCACCCGCTCGCCGGGAAGTCCATCGTCAACGAAGATCACGCGGCCGTCGAGACGCGCCACCCCGCGGCCCTCGAGATCGATGCTTTCAACCTCCAGCAGCAATCGCCTGTCTTCGCTGGATTCCCCCGCCTGCGCAACGGCATTGCCGCCGCTCATGCCTGCGGCCAGGCCTGCAGCAAGTTCTCCCAGCGCCGATCGCCAGTGTCTTCCACGACCTTGCGCGCCAACTCGAGCTCCCGTCGGTACTGTTCGTGAGATACCTGTCCCCGAACGAGCTGGAAACGGCACCACATCAGCCAGGTGTTGAGCACATCCCCCTCGCAGTAGTGCCTGATCTCCTCAATCCGTCCTTCGCGAAAGGCTGACCAGACCTTCGAGCCGTCCATGCCCTGCTTGCCGGGAAATCCGCACAGGAGTGCAACTTGATCGAGCGGTGCGGCAGACCGGGGACTGTAGAGGCTCAGCATATCCATGAGGTCGACATGCCGGGTATGGTAGCGACCCAGATAGTGGTTGAACCTGAACTCGCGATCGCCCTCACCCATCTCCCAGTAACGCGAGGCGCTCACCCCGTGGAGCAGCGAGCGGTAGTGGAGCACCGGAAGATCGAAGCCTCCGCCGTTCCAGCTCACGAGTTGGGGCGTATAGCGCTCGACTGCGCGGAAGAAGTCACGGATCAGACGTTCCTCGGAGTCCTCAGGCTGCCCCAGGCAGCGCAACTGCAGCGCGGGCTCCTTGTTGTCATCGCGTCGGAACAGGCAGCCAATCGCCACGATGCGCTGGAAGTGCAGTGAAAGAAACCGGTTGCCTGTCTTTTCCTGCCGGCGATCGAGCACATGTCCGACCAGGGCATCCTCGTCGTTGATATCAAGTTCGGGAGGGAAATCTCCCCAGGCACGACGCAGCCCCTCAACGTCGGGCACCGTCTCGAGATCGAAGACCAACACCGAAGCCACGGCGTTGACTCAGCGCGGCGGCAGCGTTGTCCGGGGATCGATCGGTCGGCCGTTGCGCCGCAACTCGAACCCGAGCTGGGCTCGGTCAGCCCCGCTGTCGCCCATCTCCGCAATCTTCTGGCCCTTGCGTACCTGGCTCCCCTCCTGCACGAGGAGCGCCCGGTTGTGCGCATACACCGAAAGCAGTTCCCCCTCGTGCCGAACGATCAGCAGGTTGCCGTAACCCTTGGGCCCCTGGCCCGCAAAGATCACCTTGCCATCGCCGATGGCCACGATCGGGTCGCCGGAGTTACCCTCGATGCGCATCCCGCCCTTGCCAGCGCTGAAGGTGCTCACGATCTTGCCATCGGCGGGCCAGATCCAGTCGAGGTCCGGTGCCGGTTCAGGGCGCGCAGGTGGCGGTGATTCGGGCCGCGCCATGGGCGGTGGCTCGGGTGCGCTCACTGGCGCAGGCTCCGGTCTTGCCAAAGCGCCGCCGGGCGGCCGCGGCAGGGGCGCCGCCTCGGTTGGACTCGAAGGCGCAGACTCCGGTCTTGCCCCAGCACCGCCGGGCGGCCGTGAGTCAGACCTGCCCGGTGGGCTTGCTCCAACTGTGCCGGACGAGCCCGACTCAACTCTGCCGGATGGGCTCGACTCAACTCTGCCGGGCGAGCCCGACTCAACTCTGCCGGATGGGCTCGATTCGAGTCTGCCGGACGGGCTCGATTCGAGTCTTCCGGACGGGATGGCTCCCCCGTTGCCAGGCGCTGCAACCTCCCGATGGACCGACACAACCTCCGGGTTGCGAATCGGCCGGACGCTCGCGACTTCCTTCGCGGAATCCCTTGCGGGGTCCTTGCGCGCATCCCCGGTTGCGTCTGTGGGTACTTCCCTCGGAACGTCGCGCGGTGCGGGTTTCGCTGCATCCCTTGGTGGAGGGCTCTGGGCGAGCTGCGGTGCGGAACCGGTCGACGGCCTCGCCGTGTCGGCGGGCCTTGCCGCAACCGCCGGTGCCTGGTTACCTGCGACCGGACGGTCGCGGCTCGGCGGAAGGATCACAACCGGAGCAACCGGCTTTGAACGGTCAACAATCGGCGCAGGCGGCTTCGTGGATGAACACGAGGCCAACGTGCCCACTGCAACGACCGCCATTGCCGCTGCACGGGCTGCCCCGAAACAACGACGTTTCACCGGGTGCCCTGCAGAAGCGGAACGAAGCGGACCTCGTCGAGGGTTGTGGTCTCGAATTGGTCCAGCGCAAGGCGCACAAACTGCCTGAGAACCTGCGTGGACCCGCTGGTCACCGGTGTAAGCAGGATGCCCCCTGGAGCCAATTGTTCCATCCAGGGCTGAGGAACAAGCTCGCCGCAGGCGGACGCAATGATGGCGTCAAAGGGTGCGGCGGCTGCCAAGCCCTCCTGGCCATCGGCGAAGACCATGCGCAGGTTGAAGCACTTGAGTCCGCGCAGATTGCGCTTGGCCGCCAGGTGCAAATCCTTCACGCGTTCGAGCGAATACACCTCGCCGAAGAGACGCGACAAGAGACCCGCCTGATAGCCGCAGCCGGTACCGATCTCCAGGACACGGCTCCGTCCTCGCTTTTCCAGGCTCATGAAACGCACAAGACGGTCGAGCATCATGGCTACGGTCGAGGGCCTCGAGATCGTTTGCTGGTGGCCGATTGGCAAGGCCACGTCCTCGTAGGCCCTGCTCGCGAGCCCGGGGTCCACGAAACGATGCCGGGGAAACTCGCGCATTGCAGCAGCAAGCGCATCGTGAAGCCTGTGCGCAACCACCAACTGGTCGACCAGATGATGCCGCGCGCGCTCGGAATCGAGCCCGAGGCCAGACACGCTTGGGGGCCTGACCGCTCGAGGAATCGACCGACCGTTCAGCCCCTCGCGGGGGAGTGCCGGTCGGCCTGGTGAACCGTCCCGCCCGAGCATGGAGCGACCGCTCAGTCCTGGCCGTGCAGCCATTGGGCGAGTGCCCCCAGTTGCCGGTGCGCGGTAAGGTCAATGTCGAGCGGCGTGATCGAAGCCCTGCCCTCGCTGAGCGCATGGAAGTCGGTGCCGGGTCCCGCATCCTTTGCGGGGCCGGCCGGACCGATCCACCAGATGTCCTCGCCTCGCGGATTGGTTGCGGCAATCACCGGTTCGGCCACATGCCGCTTGCCCAGTCGCGTCACCAGCGGCGTCGCATCACCTGCCGCTGCGGCTTCACCGGGAATGTTCACATTCAGCAGGTAGGGCGGCGCAAAAGGGTGGCGCCTGAGAACCATTTGCACCACCGATGCGGCAAGGTCGCCGGCGCGATCGAGACCATGAAACGATCGCGACTGCAGCGAGAAGGCGATCGAGGGCACGCCCAGAAGATAGCCCTCCATCGCCGCCGCCACGGTTCCGGAATAAATCGTGTCGTCGCCCATGTTGGGCCCGTTGTTGATCCCGGAAACCACCAGATCCGGTCGGTGCTCGAGCAGGCCAGTGATCGCCATATGCACACAGTCGGTGGGGGTGCCATTCACAAAGTGAAAGCCGTTGGCCGCCTTGCGCACCGTGAGTGGCGCATCAAGCGTGAGAGAGTTGGACGCGCCGCTGCGGTCCCGATCGGGCGCCACAACCGTGACACTCCCGAACCGGGCCATGACCTCCGCAAGCCTGGCCAGACCCGGCGACAGGTAACCGTCGTCGTTCGATACGAGGATACGCACGCTCTCAACCCTCCGTAGGCCAGTCCTTGATATACGCCTTGAGCATCCTGTTCTCGAAGCTTTGCGAGTCGAGAACGGCACGTGCCACATCGTAGAACGAAATCACCCCGAGCAGCAATGGGCCGTCGATCACCGGCACATAGCGGTCGTGGTGCTCGAGCATCATCAGGCGCAAGGCATTCACGTCCATGTCGGGCGTGGCAACCCGGGGATTGGGCTCCATGACCTCGCGGGCACGGGTCTCCGCCATGGTGGGCGTGGGTCCCACGCGGTGCTCGCGTTGCCGCTTGGCAAGTACACGGATCACTTCGCGGAAGGAAAGCATGCCTGCCAGGCGGCCCTGCTCCATCACCACGAGCGAGCCGATGTCGAGGTCGGCCATGGTGGTCACACACTCCGAGAGCAAGGTTTCGGGCGCCACTGCGTAGAGCGCCCGGCCCTTCACCCGAAGTATGTCGCGAACATGCATCACTCCCTCCAGGTCGACCCCGATGCCCTCGCGCTACACAAAGATCGTGGTGCAACGTGGATGCTGCAGGCACGGGAGGCTGCGAAACCCTCGCCAGACCTTGTCCAGCGACGCACCAGATTCTCTCCAGCAACTCGCCAGAGGCTATCCAGCAACTCACCGGACGCTATCCAGCAACTCACCGGACGCTATCCAGCAACTCGCCAGAGGCTATCCAGCAACTCGCCAGAGGCTATCCAGCAACCCGGTGGATGCTAGCATCCAAACTGGATCCCGACTTCGTCCGCAAGCCAAACCGATGACCGCTTTCCCCGACTATTTTCGTTTTGACACCTTGGCGGTTCATGCCGGTGCAACGCCGGATCCTGTGCACGGTTCGCGGGCCACGCCGATCCACCTGAGCACCGCGTTTGTTTTCCGCGACTCGGACGCGGCCGCCGGTCTTTTCAACATGGAGCAATCGGGCCATGTGTACTCCCGCCTGAGCAACCCCACAGTGGCGGTGCTCGAGGAACGCATGGCTGCACTCGACGCAGGCGTGGGTGCCATTGCCACGGCCAGCGGCCAGGCAGCGCTGCATCTGGCGATCGCCACCATCGCTGGAGCAGGCTCGCATCTGGTGGCCTCCACAGCGCTCTACGGCGGCTCGCACAACCTGCTGCACTACACGCTGCGTCGCTTCGGCATTGAAACAAGCTTTGTTGCACCGGGTGATTTCGAGGCCTGGGAGCGCGCAATCAGGCCTGCGACCCGATTGCTTTTCGGCGAGACCCTGGGCAACCCGGGCCTCGATGTGTTGGATATTCCGCGACTGGCCGAGATCGCGCACCGGCACTGCGTTCCTTTGCTGGTGGACTCCACCTTCACAACGCCCTGGTTGATCCGACCGGTTGAATGGGGAGCCGACCTTGTCTATCACTCGGCCACGAAGTTTCTCTGCGGTCACGGTACGGTCCTCGGCGGCGTACTGGTTGACGGTGGGCGCTTCGACTGGGAACAAGGCGGCCGGTTCCCCGAACTGACCGAGCCCTACGAGGGGTTTCATGGCATGGTCTTTGCCGAGGAATCCACGGTGGCCCCCTTTCTGCTTCGCGCCCGCCGCGAGGGTCTGCGTGATTTCGGCGCCTGTCTCAGCCCGATGAACGCATTTCAGATCCTCCAGGGCATCGAAACACTTCCTCTACGCATGCGTCGTCATGTCGACAGCGCCGTGCAGCTTGCCGAATATCTGCAAGCCCATCCTCAAGTGACGCGCGTGGCGTATCCAGGCCTAGCCTCCCACCGGGACCATCTGCGCGCAAAACAACTCATGCCGCGCGGTTGCGGCGCAGTGTTCAGCATCGATCTCGCCGGGGGGCGCGAGCAGGGCCGACGTTTTGTGGAGGCGCTGCAACTCTTCTCGCACCTCGCCAATGTCGGCGACAGCCGCTCGCTGGTGATCCATCCAGCCTCAACCACCCACTTCCGTATGGACGAGGCCGCACTGGCCGCAGCCGGCATCGGCCCGTCGACCCTGCGCTTCTCGATCGGGCTCGAGGACCCCCAGGATCTGATCGACGACTTGCAGCGCGCCTTTCGCGCAGCCTTTTCCGCAAAGAAGTGACATGCGCATCCAGGTGCGTGGAGTCGAGACCTATCTCTACACCGGAGGAAAACCGTTTCAGGAGGTGGCTCGGGGGCAGGGCACTGCCGCCGTGGAGTCAAGGCCTCCCGGAAGCGAGGCTCCATCGGCCACTTCCGCCGGGCGTGGCACGCTCCACCCGGTACCACCAGCCGTGCTCTTCATCCACGGCGCGCAAAACGACCACAGCGTCTGGATCATGCAGTCGCGTTGGATGGCTCACCACGGCTACGCAGTACTCGCTCCGGATCTCCCCGGCCACGGTCGGAGCGCTGGCGGGCCTCTGCCGAACATCCACGCGCTTGCAGACTGGTGTGTGGACCTGCTCGATGCACTCAAGGTCACCACGGCGGCCTGGATTGGTCACAGCATGGGCTCGCTGATCGCACTCGACGCTGCAGCACGTTACCGGGAGCGAAGCTGGGCCAACATCCTCCTCGGCAGCGCACTTCCGATGCGGGTCTCGGATGCGCTGCTCGAGGCTGCCGAAAACAACGAAGCCCGCGCCTTCGACATGATCACGCGCTGGTCGCACAGTGGAATTCACCATCATCCAGGCACGCCTGGCCCCGGTTTTTCGATCTACAACCAGGCGCGGCGCCTGATGGAACGCCAAGTCAGGGGCGTGCTTGCCGTCGACTTCGGAGCCTGCCATCGCTACGCCGACGGTGCCGAACGCGCCCGCGCAATCGTTCAGCCCACGCTTCTCGTGTCGGCCGACCGCGATGCGATGACACCCCCAAAAGCGGCATCGGGATTGCTCGCGGCAATACCTGGGGCAAAGTCCTGTCTGATCGGGTCAGCGGGGCACCAGATGATGGCAGAGCAACCCGACGCAGTTCGACGAGCACTTACCGACTTCCTCAACGCCCATCGGCCGAACCCGGAAATGCGCCCCATGGCATGATTGTCCCTGGACTTGGGCGAGGCACCGGGATGCTGCTTGGATTCATTTCTCCACCTCAGGCGCGCAAGAGTGCTGCGGCACTCGGAGCGTTGATCTGTGTGCTCGGTTTCGCCTGGGAGGCTTGGCTGGTGCCGCTTCGGCCAGGGTCGCTGCTTTGGCTCAAGGTGGTGCCCCTGCTGATCTGCCTCCCCTGGCTGTGGCGAGGCTCGATCGTGATGCACCAGTGGTGGTCGATGGCGGCGTTGCTCTACTTCACCGAGGGGGTGGTTCGCGCCACCACCGAAGAGGGCCTGAGTCGCTGGCTGGCCTCGATCGAGATCGCCGCTTCGCTCGGGATGTGGATCGCCGTGCTCGCCTATGTTGCCTCGGTTCGCTGGACCGTGAGAAACCGTTCCACCGCCTGATCGAAGACGCCGAGGTCTCCGGCGCGCAACGCCTGCGCGCAGGAAAGGTCCTGGCGCCAGGCCCGCGCCCCACGAAAACCCTGAAACACGCCGAGTAAGGGACGGGTCATCGCTCCGAGGGATGTGCCCCGTTGAAGCTCCTTCTGCATGTAGTTCCGATAGCCCTCGAGTGCGTGCAAAAGCGGGTTGAGGCTTTCGGAGGCAGAGCCGGAGGGGCGCGCCGCAGCTTTGGTCTGGCACTCCTCGCCAAACCACAGGCGATCCACTGCGGCAAGCATCGCGGGCGTTCTGTAGGCTGCGCGGCCGATCATCACCCCGTCGAGCCGCTGCACTGCAACGCATGCACTCAGGTGGTCGGTGAGCCCACCGTTGATCACGAAGCGCGACTGCGGGAAGTTCGACGCGAGCCTGTGCACGTCGGCATGTCGCAGCGGTGGAACATCGCGGTTATCTTTGGGGCTCAGCCCCTCGAGCCACGCATTGCGCGCGTGCACGATGAAAACCCGGCAGCCAGCACGCACAAGACGCTCCACAAAGGTACACACCAGCTCGAGGCTCGAGTTTCTGCCGAGCCCGAGTCGATGCTTCACCGTAACCGGCAGATCCACCGCAGTGCTCACGGCCTCGAAGCAGTCAGCCACCCGTTCGGCTTCGCGCATCAGGCAGGCGCCAAAGGCGCCGCGCTGCACCCGTTCGCTCGGGCAACCGCAATTGAGGTTGATTTCGGCATAACCGAAACGCGCACCGAGTTGTGCAGCCTGCGCGAGCGCTTCCGGTTCGCTGCCGCCGAGTTGAAGTGCAACCGGACCGTCCAACGGATGCTGCTCGAGATGGCGGACCGCATCGCCGTGGAGCAGCGCTCCGGGCGTGATCATTTCGGTGTAGAGCCTCGCCTTCCCGCTCAGGAGACGATGGAAGCGCCTGCAGTGGCGATCGGTCCAGTCCATCATGGGAGCAACGCAGAAGTTGTAATCCTGATGCTTCATGGCAATAGGCGGACCGTCAGGGCATTGGGCCTTGTTACCGTGAAACCATGCAGCTGTGCAATCGTGCAACCATGCAGCAGTGCATTCGTGCACCCGACGACCTCCCTTGCGCGGCCCAATCTCGCAGCCAGGTCAGCGAAAACGAACCACCTCGAGGGCTTCGATCCGGCGCGGCAAGACACCCCCGGGAGCCAGGGTTTTGGAAGGCGGTCGCAGCTTGAAAGCGCCACTTGCGGGGACGGTGCCCGCTTCCCCTCGCAATGGCGGATTGCGCCATTTGCCCCTCCAGCACCGGTGCCAGGCAAACCGCCTGGCGCCCTCGCACAGAGGTACCACTGCAGCGTGCCTCTCGGCAGCGTGCCTCATCGAAGCGCGGGCGCAGCACGCCCCCGGTCAGGGTGCGTGCTGGCGAGCGCCGAGGGCAAGCTCGCGCAGCAAAGGTCGGGGCAGCAGCGTCCCGCCCAGGGACAATCCCCGGAATTGCCCGCGCAATCGGGCAAAAAGCAGCACCGAATCACGGTCGAAGGGATGCGGCGCGTGGCCGGGTTCCGATCTTTCCGAAGCCGGGACCTGCTGCCTGCCTTGCAAGGCCGAGCGGCCCGCGACGTTGTCATTTTGATGTCTGCCCATTTCCTCCCCCCTTGAACTCCCTGCGGAATGCATGCGTAGTCGGCACATCCCTTTTTTTGTCCTGGACATGATACCGAGCCCCTGAGAATGCTGCAACTGTGTGTGACTCTGCCAGCGCCAGTGCCCTCGCCTGGGCCAGTGCCTCTTCGGGTCGCCACGCAGATCAACGCGGCCGTGCGGCCTGATACTGCGATGCGAGAGAGAGCGAGAGGGAGAGGGAGAGGGAGAGGGAGTTGACTGGGTAATCCGCGTTTACTAAACTTCACTAAGCGGTTTCTCTCCTCTCGTTGCACCCGTGTCATGTTTAGTCCGCACGCGGATGAATTCCACGCAGAGTGCAGCGTCGGGTGGGTGTGCCGCCACCAACAACCACCATTGGAGACATACCATGAAGAGTTTTCGTCACCGCATCGCTGCGGCCGCAGGCGTTGCCGCGCTTTCCGCACTTGCGACTTCACAGGCCTTTGCGCAAAAGACCATCACACTGTGCTGGGCCGCCTGGGATCCGGCCAACGCGCTTGTGGAGCTTTCCAAGGACTTCACAACCAAGACCGGGATCAAGATGAAGTTCGAGTTCGTTCCCTGGCCGAATTTCGCCGACCGCATGCTCAACGAGCTCAACTCCAAGGGCAAGCTCTGCGACCTGATGATCGGCGACAGCCAGTGGATCGGTGGCTCGGCCGAGAACGGTCACTACGTGAAGCTCAACGATTTCTTCAACAAGAACAACATCAAGATGAGCGACTTCCTCCCGGCCACGGTGTATGCCTACAGCACCTGGCCCAAGGGAAGCCCCAACTACTATGCGCTGCCCGCGATGGGCGACGCGCTGGGCTGGACCTACCGCAAGGACTGGTTCAACCGTCCCGAGATCAAGGCCGAGTTCAAGAAGAAACACAACCGTGATCTCGCTCCTCCCAAGACCTGGACCGAGCTCAGGCAGGTGGCTGAATTCTTCCAGGGTCGCGAGATCGACGGCAAGAAAGTGTTTGGCGCCGCAATCTTCACCGAGCGTGGCTCCGAGGGCATCACAATGGGGGTTACTGCGGCCATGTATTCCTGGGGCCTCAAGTACGACGACCCCAAGAAGCCCTACTCCATGGCCGGCTTCACCAACAGCAAGGACGCCATCGAGGCGCTCGACTTCTACAAGGCGCTCTACAAGTGTTGCACCCCTCCGGGCTACACCAACGCCTACATGCAGGAAGGACTTGATGCTTTCAAGTCAGGGCAGGTCGCGATGCAGATGAACTGGTTCGCCTTCTTCCCGGGTCTCTTCAAGGATGAGAAAGTTGGCGGCGACCGCATCGGGTTCTTTGTGAATCCGCGCCAGAAAGTTGCCGCTTCAACCCTTGGCGGTCAGGGCATCTCGGTGGTGACCCATTCGCCCAACCAGGCCGAGGCACTTGAATACGTCAAGTGGTTTGCGCAGGCCGACGTCCAGAAGAAGTGGTGGGCACTCGGCGGATACTCCTGCCACAACGCGGTACTGAAGGATCCGGGCTTTGCGAAGACCGCGCCTTTCGCCGCCGATTTCCTGGAGGCGATGGGAGGGGTGCAGGATTTCTGGCAGGAACCCGCCTACGCCCAATTGCTGCTGGCGATGCAAAAGCGGGTGCATGACTTTGTGGTCGCCGACAAGGGCACGGCCAAAGAAGCGCTCGACTCGCTCGTCACCGACTGGACGAAAGTTTTCAAGGAAGAGGGAAAGCTCAAGTAGGTCGCGCTGTCCCGTCCGCGGCGCGCCAGTTCCATCCGGGAAAACCCGGATCGGCCGGAGTAGTCCTGCTCCGGCCGACGGCGCGTTTTCGCGTGCTGGATCCGCAACCCCATGGCCCAGCCTGAAACCCTCGCTGACCGGGCGGCAGAGCTTACCCCCGCGCCCATCGCCGGAACGTTGCGCGGATTGAGCGACCGCGCGCTGGCCTGGATCTTCATCACCCCAACGATCCTGCTCCTGCTTGCGATCAACATCTTTCCACTAGTCTGGACGATCCGGCTTTCCTTCACCAACTACCGTGCCAACCGGCCCAACGCCGAAGTACGCAACGTCGGGATCGACCACTACCTGAGCATTCTCACCGACCCGGATATCTGGGCCGCGATGCAGGCGACTGCGCACTTTGTGTTCTGGACGCTCCTGCTGCAGACGCTCATCGGCTTCGCACTGGCGTGGCTCATCGATCGTCGCTTCCGCGGTCATGATGTGGTGACCACGCTGATCCTCATTCCGATGATGCTGAGTCCCGCAGTGGTGGGCAATTTCTGGGTCTTCCTCTACCAGCCGCAGATGGGGCTCTTCAACTATGCGGTGTCATTTTTCACCGGCATACCGCCCTCGAGCTTCGAGATGATCGGCTCGGTGAAACTCGCCCCCTGGGCCATCATCATCGTGGACACGTGGATGTGGACGCCCTATGTGATGCTGATCATCCTTGCCGGGTTGCGGAGTATCCCCGAGTACCTCTACGAGGCTGCCGAAGTTGACCGCGCCTCGGCATGGCGGCAGTTCTGGCGGATCACGGTACCGATGGTGCTGCCCTTTGTGATGCTGGCGGTTCTGTTTCGCGGAATCGAGAACTTCAAGATGTTTGATATGGTGAACCTGCTCACCAACGGCGGACCGGGTTCCACCACCGAGGTGGCCTCGATCACGCTCAAGCGTGAGGCCTTCGAAAAGTGGCGGACCGGCTACTCCTCTGCGTTTGCGATCATTCTCTTCGTGGCGGTCTTCGGGCTTGCCAATGTCTACGTGAAAGCACTCAACGCGGTGAAGTCCCGATGAGCGGTCTCACAACAGCCCACTCGGTGGTCGAACCCTCGCCAACCACCCGCACTCTTGCCGGCGCGGTCGTACTGATCTATGCCCTGGTGTCGCTGATTCCCCTGGTATGGATCGTGATGACGAGCTTCAAGAGTCCGCCCGACTCGATCAGCTACCCGCCCAAGGTGGTGTTCGAACCCACGCTGGAGGGCTACTGCAACCTCTTCACAACGCGGTCGCGGCAGACGCAGGACTACATCGATGCACTGCCGTCTGCCGATGACCTGTGCGAGCGCATCGCGCGGGATCGCAACATGGTGGTGGTGAGTCCCAGCAACTACCTGCCACGTTTCCTGAACTCGCTGATCATTGCCTTTGGTTCAACGCTGGTCTCGGTGGTGCTTGGCGTGATGGCCGCTTACGCCTTCAGCCGCTTTCGGGTACCCGGCAAGGACGATCTGCTCTTCTTCATCCTGTCTACGCGCATGATGCCGCCCATTGCTGTGGCGATCCCGATCTACCTGATGTACCGGGAACTTGGCCTCTCGGATACCCGGCTGGGGATGATCCTGCTCTACAGCGCGGTGAACGTCTCGCTCGCGGTGTGGCTGCTCAAAGGATTCATCGACGAGATTCCACGCGAATACGAAGAGGCCGCGCTCGTGGACGGCTACACCCGCCTGCAGGCCTTGCTCAAGGTTGTCCTTCCACAGGCCACCACGGGGATCGTGGCCACAGCGATCTTTTGTCTGATCTTCGCCTGGAATGAATACGCCTTTGCAGTGCTGCTCACGAGCGGCGAGGCACAAACCGCCCCACCCTTCATCCCGATCATCATCGGCGAGGGTGGGCAGGACTGGCCCGCAGTGGCGGCGGGCACCACCCTCTTCCTGGTGCCGATCCTGGTCTTCACCGTCTTGCTGCGAAAGCATCTGCTGCGCGGCATCACTTTTGGTGCGGTGCGCAAGTGAGCCGCTGGTTTCGCCGCAAGCCCTGGGAACTTGCCGCATCGCTGGTGATCGGCGCCGGCGTCCTGATGCTGCTGCAACCCTTCTTCCTCGCGCTCTACACCTGGTCCTTCCTCACGATGCTGCTGGGCGTCGTGATGTTCACGATTGTCTCGAAGTTTCCCGACGACTGAGTCGGGCTGCGGCTCAGCACCCCTGCCTGCAACGCTCCCTCAACCCCGACGGGCTCGCCCCCAACTTCGCAACCGCTTGTACCGTGGCTGAAATCCGCATCGAGAACCTGCATAAGTCCTTCGGCAACTTTGTTGCTGTGCGCGACTCCAACTTCGTGGTGCACAACGGCGAGTTCGTTTGCCTGCTCGGGCCGTCGGGCTGCGGCAAGACGACCACGCTGCGCATGATTGCCGGACTCGAGCTTCCAAGTACGGGGCGGATACGGCTCGACGGCGAGGATGTCACGATGCAGCGCGCCTCGCAACGCGACATCGCCTTCGTGTTTCAGCTCTTTGCGCTCTACCCGCACCTCAATGTACGCGCCAACATCGCCTTTCCGCTGCATTCGCAGGGCATGGTGCGCTCCGAGGTGAAGCGCCGGGTCGAGGCTGCCGCAGCGATGCTCAGGATCAGCCATCTGCTCGACCAGAGCGTCTCCGGACTCGCCGCAGGCGACCGCCAGAGGGTGGCCCTCGGCCGGGCGCTGGTGCGCGAACCCAAGGCCTTCCTGATGGATGAGCCGCTCGGCGCGCTCGATGCGGAGTTTCGCGAGTTGATGTGCGACGAGTTGCGCGGACTGCATGACCGCATCGGGGCAACCACGGTATACGTCACGCACGATCAGGCCGAAGCGATGTCGATGGCCGACCGGATTGCCGTGATGAACGAAGGGCGTATCGAGCAACTCGCCCCGCCGCAGGAGATCTACGACCGGCCGGCCACAACCTTCGTGGCCGACTTCATCGGTTCGCCACCCATGAACCTGCTTGCCTGCACTGCTCCGGGCGGAGGGTTGGCCGAAGGCGCCTCGAGCGTGCTCCTCAGCGGTCAGCCGGTGCGCGTTCCCCGCCTCGCACGCGAGGTTCGCAATCCGAACCTCACGCTCGGTATCCGGCCCGAGCATGTGGTGCTCGATGCACACTCGCCGCTTCGTGCGCGGGTAACCGCCAGCGAGTACCTGGGCACGCTGCAGATCGTGTACCTCGTGGTCGGCAGCGAGGAAAGCCCACTGCGGGCCCGGTTGCGCTCCGACCTCGAATTCCGCGTGGGCGATCAACTCGGCATCGCACTCGATCCCGCCCGGATCTCGCTCTTTGATGCACAGGGGTCAGCCCTTGCAACCACCGGGTCACCGGAGGGCGCGCGCAGTGGCTGAGTTTGCGTTGCGCGGCGTCACAAAGCGCTTCGGAAAGATCGAGGCCGTTCGGGCGCTCGATCTCGACGCCGCAGACGGAGCCTTTGTTGTGCTGCTCGGGCCCACCGGTGCCGGAAAGACAACCACCTTGCGGCTCGTTGCCGGCCTGGAGCGCGCCGACGCAGGCGAGGTGCTGATTGCTGGACACGAGGTGGGTCGGCTCGAGCCTGCCGCGCGCGACGTGACCTTCGTGTTCCAGCAGTACTCGCTCTACCCTCACCTCAGCGTCTACGACAACCTTGCCTTCCCCCTTCGCTCGCCCGCCCGACGCTGGGACGAGGCACGGATCAGCGCCAAGGTGAACGAGGTTGCCGAACTGCTGCGCATCGCCGACAAGCTCGATAACCGCTCCACCCGGCTGTCGGGCGGCCAGATGCAGCGTGTTGCGATCGGACGGGCACTTGTCCGCGCCCCCCAGGTCGCGCTGATGGACGAGCCACTGTCGTCGCTCGATGCCAAGCTGCGCGCTGAACTGCGCGTGGAACTCAAGCGTATTCAGCGTGAACTGCGCACCACGATCCTCTATGTCACCCACGATCAGACCGAGGCAATGACGCTTGCCACCCGGATCGGGGTACTCGACCAGGGAAGGCTGGCGCAGATCGGAACCCCTCGCGAGGTCTATGAGCGCCCTGCCAGCACCTATGTCGCCTCGCGTCTGGGCACCCCACCGATCAACCTGCTGCCGCTTGCGGCGCTGCCGCCCTCAACCTTCCCGCAGCTTCGCGTCCCGGAGCATACCGCCTTGCTCGGCGCGCGTACCGAGCACGTGAGGGTGCGCAAGACCGCCGGCGCTGGCGCTGCCTTTGTGCGCTGGATCGAGCACCTCGGCGATGCCAACCATCTCCACCTGCGGCTCACCACCCCGGGCGACAGCCCCCCGCAGGAGCTGATCACGCTGGTTGACCCCGCAATTGGTCTCGAAGTGAACGACCGGGTCGACATCGACTTTTTCGCGCCCCTTTGCTTTGACGCCGAGGGGCGTCGGATCAACGCTTGAAGCCTGAAGAGGAGGCCCATGGCCAGCACCCAACCCCACGCAACGCAAACGCAGGGCGCACTCCTGAGGTGCATCGTGCTCGCGGTGGCCGACCGCGTGATCGAGAGCGCCGAGGAACTCACGCGGCTCGATCAGGCCATTGGCGACGGTGACCACGGACTCAACATGAAACGCGGCTTCGAGGCGGTACGCGCGGCGCTCGCATCAGACCCGACGGATGACTGCGGAGCGCTTCTTCTCGGGGTTGGGCGCACGCTGGTGATGAAGGTCGGCGGCGCCTCGGGCCCGCTCTACGGCAGCTTCTTTCTGCAGCTTGGAAAGGACTGGGCCCAGATCTCCGATCGGGCCACCCTGATCGCCTGCCTGCGCAAGTCGGTGGATGCGGTGGCCTCCCGCGGCAAGTCGCACCCGGGGCAAAAGACGATGCTCGATGTGCTCTTTCCTCTCGTCGATGCGCTCCCTGGCGTGCTCGAAACCCAGCTGCCAGACCTCGCCCGGCTCCGCGATCTGGCCGCCGAGCGGGCGCAGGCCACGATCCCGATGCTGGCCGAACGCGGCCGCGCCTCCTTCCTCAAGGAGCGATCGATCGGTCATATGGACCCCGGTGCGGCATCGAGCAGCCTGATGGTTACAGCCGTGTGCGAAGTGCTCGGTGAAGCATTTCGCGCTTCCGGCGCACTCCTCACCCCTGCCGGAGACCAGCCGTGAGCAATGTGGGCATCGTGATCGTTTCGCATTCGCCTGACGTGGCGAGGGGTGCTGCCGACATGGTGCGCCAGATGGTCGGGGCTGCAGTCCCGCTTGCCTATACCGGCGGCAACCCCGATGGTGGCCTCGGCACCTCGGTGGAAGGCATTCTCGAGGCCATCGATACCGCCTGGTCCGAAGCAGGCGTTGCCATTCTCGTCGACATGGGCGGTGCAGAAACCAACAGTGAGATGGCCATCGAAATGCTCCCCCCTGAGCGACGTTCGCGCGTTGTGATCTGCAGCGCACCGGTCGTGGAGGGTGCGGTGATGGCCGCCACTGAAGCCTGGGGCGGCTCCGACCTCGACACGGTGCGCCGAACCGCCGAGGAACTTGGCGGAGCTTCGAAATGAACAGTGTCAACGCCGCCGATTCCGGCCAGGCCCAGGCAAGCGTGCTCCTTGCGCACGAGGGAGGACTGCATGCGCGTCCTGCGGTCACCCTCACCAAACTCGCCAAGACCTTCAACGCGCGGATACTTCTGGCCTCCGACGCAGCTGGGCCATGGATCGACGCGAAGAGCGTGGTGAAGGTCATGGCAATGAAGACCCGACGCGGCGCGCAACTCCATATGCAGGCGGCAGGCGCCGATGCGGCGCAGGCAGTGACCGCGCTGGTGAAGCTGATCGAGGACGACTTTGTTGGAGGCCCTCCGTGAAGCCACCGACGCCGACCGTGCTGGCTGCGCCGGATACCCCCGCCCCTGCACGCAGCCGCACGCTCCGGGGACAGGCGGCATCGCCCGGCACAGCGCTCGGCGAGGTCGTGCTGCTCGATGACGCCATCGACGATGCCCGTTTCACACCGGTTGAGCAGCGTTTTGCCAGCCTCGCCGAAGCACTGGCCGCAGCTGCACAGCAACTCGAGGGCATCCGCAACAGCCTCGATCCCTGTGATCCGGCGCGCGGCATGGTTGACTTCCAGATCGAGTTTCTCGCAGACCCGGCGCTCCTCGAGTCCGCCGACAACCCATCCTCGGACCTTCCAGCCGAGGAGGAAGTATGGCGGCCGATCATCGAGGCACACATTGCCGACTTCGATACCGCCGAGGACGAGTACTTCCGCCATCGCGCCTCCGATCTGCGCGACATCCGTGACCGGGTGCTCAGGGTGCTCAGGCGAACCCGGGCGCCAACGATTCCTGCACTGGGAGATCACGCGGTTGTGTTCGCGCACGACCTGAGCCCGAGCCGTTTTCTTTCAGCAGCCTGGAAGCCAACGCAGGCTCTCGTCCTGCGCGGCGGATCGCCGCACGCACACATCGCACTGCTGGCGCGCGCACGCGCGCTCCCGATGGTTGTTGCAGTGGGAGCGGCCCCCGTGGGTCCGGGTGAACGCGCGCTGGTGGATGGCGCCGCCGGAACTGTGGAACTCAACCCCGAGCCTGAAAGGGTCCAGATGCTGATGCAGGCGCAGCAGCAGCAAACCCTGCAAAAGGCGCTCGAGGCTGAAAAGCTCTACCTGCCGGCCACCACGGCCACCGGTGAAGTGGTTTCGGTGATGATCAATGTGGCCTCGCTCAGCGAACTCGATCAGGTGAACCCGGCGTGCTGCGACGGCATCGGTCTGGTGCGCACCGAATTGCTCTTTGCGCAGGGAGTGCCCTCGGAGGAGGAGCAACTCCACTTTTATCGACAGCTCCTTCTCTGGGCCGAAGGCAGGCCGGTGGTTGTACGCACGCTCGACGCGGGAGGCGACAAACCGGTGCCTGGCCTGGGAATGCCGCAAGAGACCAACCCCTTTCTCGGCGTGCGCGGCTTGCGGCTCTGCCTGCGCGAGCCGGAGGTCTTTCGGTCGCAGTTGCGCGCACTCCTGCGCGCCGCTGCCGAGGGCGATCTGCGCATCATGCTGCCGATGCTTACCAGCGCGGCCGAACTCACCGCAGCACGTGAGCACCTCGAGGCCTGCGCACAGGCCTTGCGCAAAGCCGGCACCCGGCACCGCACTCCGCCTCTCGGCGTGATGGTGGAGGTCCCCGCGCTGGCATTGGCACTCGAGTCCCTGGGCCCGATCGACTTTGCCTCGGTGGGCTCCAACGATCTGCTGCAGTACACCATGGCCGCCGCACGCGATCTGCCCGAGGTCGCCCCGCTCGCCGACCCGCAACATCCGGGCTTTCAGCGCCTGATGCACATCCTGACCGAGAGCGCCCGCGCTGCGGCGATACCGCTCTCGATCTGCGGCGACCTGGCCGGGCAGCCAGTGCACATCCCGGCCTTGCTTCGACAAGGGCTGCGCAGCCTGTCGGTACCGGTTGCAACCATCGGTCTCACCAAGTTGGCGGTGGCGGCCTGGCCCCTGCGGGCGCCGCATGGATAAGGATCGGCCCGGGCCCGTCGCAGCGGAGGGCGCCGAGCGCTCGCCCGAAGAGACCACGCAGGCGCTTGCGGGCTACAAGCAGATCCTGCGGCAGGCGCTCGAGCGGCGACCTGCGGGCATACGCCGGCGACTCGCCGACGTTCTCGGCAAGAACCGCAGCTTCATCAGTCAGCTCTCCAACCCGGCCTACTCCACGCCCATTCCCGCGCCCTATGTGGAACCCATCTTCGCTGTTTGTCATTTTTCGCAAAACGAAAGGGACGCCTTTCTGCTGGCCTACGAGCGCGCGCATCCGGGGCGTCTCGCCCGACCGGCCCCGGCCATACCCTTGAGACGTGTGGAATTCCAACTGCCCGATCTCGGCAGCGACGCGCGCAACGCCGACCTTGACCGCATGCTGCAGGACCTTGCCTTTCGTCTTGCCAATCTTGCCGATCTTGCCCAACCGAAAACCACCCCCGCGAACGGAGCCTTCCCATGAAGAAATTCCTTGACCATCCCGATCAGCTGCTGCCCGACAGCCTCGCAGGGTTCTGCGCAGCGCACGCCGACCTCGTGGCGCTTGGTGATGGCGCAGCCTACATCCGCCGAAGCTCACCCCGGCCTGGAAAGGTTGCCCTGATTTCCGGCGGCGGCTCGGGCCATGAACCGCTGCACGCCGGCTTTGTGGGGCACGGCATGCTCGATGCTGCATGCCCTGGGCAGGTCTTCACCTCGCCCACCCCTGATCAGATGCTGCATGCCGCTGCGGCGGTTGACGGCGGAGCAGGTGTGCTCTACATCGTGAAGAATTACGAGGGTGATGTCATGAACTTCGACATGGCTGCGGAGACGGCGAGCGTGCCAGTGGCACGGGTGCTCACCGACGACGACGTTGCCGTCGAGCGCTCCACCTGGTCAACCGGCCGACGCGGGGTTGCCGGCACGATGGTGGTGGAGAAGATCGTTGGCGCCGCAGCCGAGGCGGGTCTGCCTCTCGAGGCCTGCAAGGCCCTCGGTGACGAAGTCAACCGCGCCACCCGATCGATCGGCGTGGCACTGACCAGCTGTACGGTTCCCGCTGCAGGAAAGCCCACCTTCGACATCGGCGTCACCGAGATGGAGTTTGGCGTAGGCATCCACGGCGAGCCGGGCAGGAAACGGGTTGCGCTTGGCTCCGCTCAGCAGATCGCACAGGACATGGCCGAGGCAGTGCTGGCTGATCTTGGCAACAGCCACGCGGCGGACAGACCGGCGTTGCTCCTGGTGAACGGTTTTGGTGGCACGCCTTTGATGGAGCTCTACCTGATGTACCACCACCTTCGCCAGCGTTTTGCAGCGGCCAGGCTCCACATCGTGCGCTCGCTGGTTGGCAACTATGTCACCTCGCTCGACATGGCGGGCTGCTCGGCCACGATCACGCTGCTTGACGGCGATCTCCTGAAGTGGTGGGATGCACCAGTGCACACGGCGGCCTTGCGCTGGGGCGTCTGAGCCCCCGCAACCCGTCACCCTTTGACAACGTGAGGAGATCGTCGAATGGAAACCGTACTTTTTCGTCAGGTCAAGGTCATTGATGGAAGCGGCGCTGCCCCGTTCACGGGCGACGTGCTCGTCTGCGGCTCCAGGATTGCAGACGTGGGAGAACGCCTCGAAGCGCCCGAGGGCGCCCGGGTGGTCGATGTTCCCGGATCCACGATCATGCCCGGATTGATCGAGTCGCACTCGCACATCACATTCCTCGACACAGCGGATCTTGAAAGCCTCGGGTATGTGCCGGTTGAGGAGCACCTGCTGCGCTCGCTCAAGAACGCACGCCGCATGCTCGACCAGGGGTTTACGGGATGTGTGAGTGCTGCGGCGGCCAAGCCGCGCCTCGACATCGTGCTTCGCCGGGCGATCGACAGCGGCGACCACCCAGGTCCCCGCACGCTTGCCGCAACGCCCGAACTCACCGTGTCGGGCGGCCTGGGCGATGTGAACCTCTGGCACATGCAGCGCTCAACCTTTGCGATCGTGTGCGATGGCCCCGACGCCTTCCGCAAGGCGGCGCGCGAGATGGTGCGCGAAGGGGTCGATACACTCAAGATCAATCCGTCGGGTGATGAGTTCGTGCCGCATGCGCGCGCAGCGCAAACGGTGATGACCGAGGCCGAGATCGCTGCAGTCTGTGAGGTTGGTCATGCCCACGGAAAGCCGGTCGCTGCGCATGCGCGGAGTGCTCAGGCGGTGAAACTCTGTGTCAAGCATGGCGTGGAGCGGATCTATCACGCCACCCTCTGCGACGAGGAGGCACTCGCCGCGCTCACCGACGCACGCGAGCACGTTTTCGTGTCCCCAACGCTTGGAATCACGGTGGCCACGCTCTACGAGGCCGGCCCCTGGGGTCTCAGCACCGCGCAGGCCGAGTCGATGGGGATGAAGGCGGAACTTGACGCCGGTATCGCCAACATGAAACGTCTGAAGGCGAGCGGAGTGCGGGTGCTCCCTGGCGGAGACTATGGGTTTGCCTGGAATCCCATCGGACGCAATGCCCGCGACCTTGAGCATTTCGTGAAATTGCTCGACTTCACCCCGCTCGAGGCGATCCGCGCTGCCACCGAATTCGGTGGCCAACTGATGGGCCGCGGCGATCTCGGGCTTGTCAAACCCGGCTATCTGGCAGACCTGATCCTGGTTGCGGGCGACCCCTCGCAGGATGTTTCGGTGCTGCAGCACGCCGAAAGGCTCACGGCGATCATGAAGGATGGAAAATTCCACAAGCCACCGCCGAGCACGCACAGCGTGAACCGCTAGCAGCGCTGCGGACCACCGACACGAGTGCAATCCTTCCACAATCGGCAGATGATCAGCAGGTCCCTGGTGCGATCGTCAGGCAGTCAGTGCGGCAGTCGGTAAAGGAATCGGTAAGGCGATCGGTGGGCGGCGGTACTTCGATCGCCCCCGCCTCAATCCCCCCGGTCTGCAAGCCACCCCGGAGACCCCGATGCCAACACCAATCCTGCTCCTTGCACCCACGCCTGCGGTTTACAGAAGCCTGCGCAGGCAACTTCGCGGCCTAACTCCTGAGTCCATCCTCGCGCCCGGTGGGCGCTTCCTCAGGGCCCTCCCGAGGCCGCTTGCGCGGCGGGTTTGCGCTTTCAACGGCGCGGAAGGTCGCGCGGTTCGCGCCACACCGCAGTTTGAGGTGAAGCCCGAACTGATGCCGGAGGCGAGTTCCGGGGCGAAGCCGGAGGCGAGTTCCGAGGGGAGTTCCGGGGCGAAGCCCGCGCGTCCGCCCACAAAGCCCCAACTGAGTCGCCGCCAGCTTCAGGTGCTGGAGCAGTTGCGACTCGGTTTGCCCAACAAGACGATTGCCTCGAGGCTGCACCTTTCCGAGGCCACGGTGAAGTCGCACGTGAGCGCGGTCCTTCGCATACTTGGTGCAGCCAACCGTACCGAGGCGATCTACAAGGCCGCTCGCGCGGACCTCGACTCGCGTCTGGCAATCCACACGGTCGAGGCCAGAATCACTGCAGCGCCGAGCCAGGTTGCAGTTGAGGGCCATTCGGAAAACAGCAGCCATCCCAGGATGGTGGCCCAGACCAGATCCAGGAACTTCACCGACTGGGTGGAGGAGATGTCGCTCACGCCGAAGGAGCGGGTGAGGCAATAGTGCCCTGCGCTTCCAAGGGCGCCGCAAACCACGAACCAGATCCATTGCGTCACAGAAAGCGGAGCCCACACCCACAGCGCAGCCGGCATGCTGAAAAGCGTCACGGTGATCGACTGCCAGACCACGATCACCTCAGGCCTGTCGTAGCGGGTGAGGACTTTGGTAAGCAGAAACGAGGCAGCAAACACCGGTGCACTCGCCAGCATCACCAGGTGGTAGATGCCGCTGTCGCCCGAGAGTTGAGGGCCCACCACAACCATCACGCCGGTCAGGCCCATCACGCCGGCCACCCAGCGATCCCAGCGCGCGGGTTCCTTCAGGAACCAGATCGCACCGATCATGATGAAGATCGGCCCGGTAAAGCCGATCGCCGTCATGTCGGCCAGCGGGATCCTCGGTAGCGCGATGAACCACAGGCAAAGGCCTAGCGTGTGGAGCGCACCGCGCCAGAACTGGCCGGTCCAGCGGGTTGGGTGATAGGCCACAAGCCCGGCGCGAAGGATCAGCGGAAGCATTACCGCCGCTCCGAACAGATAGCGAAGAAACTGCGCCTGCAGGGGGTGCATTTCGAGTGCCAGACCGCGCATCACTGCGTTGAGCACGGAAAAGATGAACCCGGCGAGGATTGTCCAGATCATTCCGCGCACCGTGGGATCGAGTCGACGCAGTCCGCGGGAGATGCGGCGCAACCTGAGGCGGGAGGCGCGCAGTGCGATCACGGCGCGTGAAGACGAGTCGTCGCTGGACAGCATTGTGTCTTGGCGTCCCGTAGGGGATTCGAACCCCTGTACTCACCGTGAAAGGGTGATGTCCTAGGCCTCTAGACGAACGGGACAGGCGTTGCGTTTCGCGCGCCGAGGCGGGCTCGACCCGGGAGAGCCCTTGAGTATAGCGGAACCGCACCCGGATGGGCTGCTGCCACCCGGCTCTGAAGATGCTGACCCCGCTGACCCTGCCGACCCTGCTGACCCCGCTGACCCTGCTGACCCTG
>Ga0194119_10003574_pt1 | contig 24875 bp, 24 predicted proteins | sample TA2MahC100mmetaG_FD_148620 | JGI IMG/M metagenome (GOLD analysis project Ga0194119, IMG submission 148620) | Freshwater microbial communities from Lake Tanganyika, Tanzania - TA2015018 Mahale Deep Cast 100m | ecosystem: Environmental > Aquatic > Freshwater > Lake | place: Tanzania: Lake...
TCAGTAATGCCCGCTACCATCCCGTCCTCCAGGAATGGCGCGCTCACCGCGGCATAGACTATGCGGCCCCCATCGGCACGCCCATCCGCGCCATCGCCGATGCCCGCGTGCAGTTTGTCGGCAGCAAGGGCGGCTACGGCAATCTGGTCGAACTCCAACACAGCGGCCCGTACAGCACCGCCTACGGCCACATCTCGCGCTTCGCCAAGGGGCTGCGCCGGGGCGGGCAAGTCAAACAAGGGCAGGTCATCGGCTATGTCGGCCAAACCGGCCTGGCCACCGGCCCACATTTGCACTACGAATTCCGCATCAACGGCGAGCAACGCAACCCGCTGGCCCTCAAGCTACCGACCGCCGTGCCGCTGGAGGCCCGAGAGCGTGCGGCGTTCAATCTGGCTGCCGCCCCTCTGACGGATCAGCTCCGCCTGATCCGTGGCCACAACCTCGCTGCCTTTGACTGATCTCTACCTCGGCTTGATGTCTGGCACCAGCCTCGATGGGGTGGATGCCGCGCTGGTCGATTTCTCGCAGCCGCGCCCGAACCTGCTGGCGACCCACTGGCTGCCGTACCCGGAGGCGATCAAGACCACCCTGCTGGCCTTGCACGAACCCGGCCTGAACGAACTGGACCAGAGTTGTTGTCTGGCCAATCAGCTCGCCGAGCTTTATGCCGAGGCCACGCACGCCGCCCTCGCCCATGCCGGGGTCAACGCAACGGCTGTACGCGCCATCGGCTGTCATGGTCAGACTGTGCGTCACCAACCGGCCCGGGGCTACACCCTCCAGATCAACAACGCGGCCCGTCTGGCCGAGCTGACGGGCATCACCACCGTGGCTGACTTTCGCAGCCGCGACATCGCGGCCGGAGGCCAGGGCGCGCCCTTGGTGCCCGCTTTCCACGCCCATTGTTTCGGCGATCCTGAAGAACACCGCGTCATCGTCAATATCGGCGGCATCAGCAACCTCACCGACCTGCCGCCGGATGGGATCGTACGCGGCTGGGATTGTGGCCCGGGGAACCTGCTCATGGATGCGTGGACACGCCGCTGCTTTGACTGCGCATACGATGCAGGGGGAGCCATTGCCGCCCGGGGCCGCCTCGACGCAACACTCCTGTCGCGCCTGCTCGCCCACCCCTTCCTCTCCGCCCCACCGCCGAAAAGTACCGGCCGGGAAGACTTCAGCCTGGACGGATTGCTCGCCCTGACGGCGCCTGCGACCGCGCCGGAAGATATCCTGACCACCCTGACGGAACTCACCGCTCGAGGCATCGCCGATGCCATCAAGGCGCATTGTCCGGGCACACGAGCCGTTTATCTGTGTGGAGGCGGCACCCATAACCAGACCCTCGTCACGCGCCTGTCGAGCCTTCTTCCGGCCGTGCGGATCGAGCCGACGGACGCTCTGGGTATTGCCGTTGACTGGGTCGAGGCCGCTGCCTTTGCCTGGTTGGCAAAACGCACCCTGGAAGGCCAGAGCGGCAACCTGCCCGCCGTAACCGGCGCTCGCGGCGAGCGCATCCTCGGCGCCATCTACCCGGCCTGACGGCGGGTTTACAGCATTAGTTCAAAGGGAACATCCTGCTCGCAGAGGCGCGGGCGATGTTGCTTGTCGATGGTCACAAAACGCAGATTGATGGCGTGTTTCCCGGCGCTAATCTCCGGCACACAGGGCAAGTCTGAGCGTACACGCACGGTCAACATCATCGGCGTTCGACCACCCAGATTGATCTGATAGAGCCCCTTCTCGGCCTGCAAGACCGAGCGCTGCCGCCCCTCGCGAAGCAGACGCATCACCAGCAGGACGGCCTCCCGAATCGGATCCAGCACCGCGAGCCAACCCAGCAAATCCGCGCTGCGTTCTTCGACCGAACGATTCAGCCAATAGTGATAACTCGGGATGTCAAAACTGCACGAGGCCCCGGGAATAAAACTGCGATTGCGGATGGTCGCCAGCCACTCGTTGTCGCGCAGGGCCTGACATGGCTTCCCGGAGGTCGCCAGAAGTGCCTCGCGAAGCGCCTGCATCTGGGCCAGAACGGCCTCCAGCGCCTTGCTATCGACGGCAGGATTACTGCGCAGCGGCTCAAACACAAGGCGCTGGCGTTCAATCTCCTGCAACAATTCCGACTTCAGATCAGGGCGTGCGGTCACCTCGACCAACTCGAAAATCGCCTGCATGGCCGCCTGGTGGTCACGCGACTCGGTGCGCGCCATGAACTCAGAGGCCTTGGCGAACAGATCCTCAATGCGCAGCCAGGTGCGCACTCGTTCGTTGAGCGGATATTCGTAGGCGATCATGGAGGATCAGGGACGCAGGCAGACGACGGTCATAATCCAGCCTTTTGCCACATTTATGGGTGTTATGCAACCACTAACGCCTTGTAACCAATGCCTTGTAATGCCTATCCAGGGCCGTCACTTGCAGGGCAAGGCCCTTTTCATCCCCATTTGTCTCGTTGTTCAGAATATCGTCGGCAATCGCCAGACGGGCCGCCCGAGAGGCCTGCACGCCCAGCATGGCCTGCGCCTGTTCTACATTCATCCCGTCGCGGCGCAGCACGCGTTGCAACTGCCGCTCCGGGCTGCAATCGACCACCAAGACCCGATCCAGTAGATCCGCATAGGCAGGGGGTGTACTTTGGGCCTGACTTTCGGCCAGCAGGGGAATGACCAGGATGACATAGGGGCCCGTCGCGGAATGCACACGCTCTCCGGCCAAGGCGCGAATCCGCGGATGCAGGATGGCCTCCAGCCGCCGCCGCGTCTCGGGCTCGCCAACCATGCGCCGACGCAGGGCCGCGCGATCAAGCCGCCCATCCGCGGTCAGGACCTCCGCCCCGATCTGCGCCACGATCTCAGCCAGCGCCGGCTGCCCCGGCTCGACCAGTTCGCGGGCAAGCAGATCCGTATCCACGATCTCGGCACCCTGCTCGGCAAAAAGGGCCGCGACCGTGCTCTTGCCGCTGCCGATGCCCCCGGTCAGCCCAACACAAAAGGGCCGTCTCAGCCCAACCATAGTGCCCCCCATTTCTGCCCCCAGATCATGGCCAGGCCCCCGGCCAATGCCAGAAAGGGGCCAAAGGGCAAGGCCGTATGCCGGTCGGCACGCCCGCGCAACAAGGCCAGCCCCCCGACCAGCAAGGCCAGTAGGCTGGCCAGCAAGACGATCAGCGGCAAGACCATCCAGCCCAACCAGGCCCCCAGCGCAGCCAGCAGTTTTGCATCGCCCAGACCCATTCCTTCGCGCCCAGTCAATCGGGCATAGCCCCACGCCACCGTCGCCAGGCTCGCATAGCCGGCGGCGGCACCAAGCACCGCATCAGGCAGGAAAACGCCGCCCCCGTAGCCCGCGGCGTTGGCCAGCAGGCCAACCCACAACAACCCCAGAGTCAGACGATCGGGCAACAACAGGGTCCGGACATCAATCACCGCCAACGCCAACAGGGTCCACAGAAAACCCATGACCAGCACCGCCTCCAGCGTCAGGCCGAAGGCCCTCACGGCGACCATCGCCAGACCTGCCGCCGCCAGCTCGACCAAGGGATAACGCCAAGGAATGCGCGTCGCACAGGCCCGACAACGGCCACGCTGAAAGATGAAACTCAGCAAGGGGATGTTCTCGAACCAGGCTAACGCATGTCCACACTGGGGACAGTGCGATCCCGGCAGAACCAGGCCAGGACGAGGATCTGGCGGCGTTTGCCCACACTGGAGCGCCCAATCGTGTTCCATCTGTTTTGGCAGCCGATAAATAACCACATTGAGAAAGCTGCCCATCACCAGGCCCAGAATAACCGCCAGCCCCTCCATCACAACACGCTCCCCATGCGGAACACCGGCAAGTACATGGCGATCACAACCCCGCCGATCAGGAGACCCAAGACCACCATCAGCACGGGTTCGATCAGATTCGACAAGCGCGCGACGGTCTCTGCAAGTTCCTGTTCGTAATAATCGGCCACCTTGGCCATCATCCCGTCCAGTGAGCCACTTTCTTCGCCAACGGCCGCCATCTGCACCAGCATCGGCGGGAAGACCCGCGCCCGCGCCAAGGCAACTGACACCGTCTGTCCAGCCGTCACATCCGCCTGCAAGGACACCACAGCCTCGGCATAGACCGTGTGACCGGCGGCACCACCCGCCGCCTCAAGGGTCTGGCGCAAGGGAATACCCGCCGCGAACAAGGCCGCAAAGGTTCCAGCCCAACGCGCCAGCGCCGCCTTGCTGAGCAGACGGCCCAACAGCGGGATGTGTAAGGCAAACCGGTCCAGAGCGGCACGCCATGCCGGCCAGCGCGAACCGAATCGAGCCACCACGCCCCCTACAAGCAATGACAGAAGCAGCGCCCAGAGACCATACGCCATCAGCCCCTCAGAGATGGCCAGCACGACCCGCGTCGGCCAGGGCAGAAGCGCCCCGGCATCGGCATACAAACGCGCAAAACTGGGGATTACAAACAAGAGCAACGCCAAGGTCAGCAACAGCGCCATCAGGAGCACCATGGCCGGATAAAACAGGGCCGTGCGGACCTTGTCGCGCAGATTCAGCATCCGCTCCTGATAACCGGCCGCACGGTCACACATGACATCCAGGGCCCCGGACAGCTCCCCCGCCGCCATCATGCGACAGGTCAGCGCATCAAAATGCCGTGGGTAGGCCTGCATCGCCGCCGACAAGGCCTGCCCACCCTCAAGTCGTTGCCGCAGTTGGACAATGACCCGGCGCAGATCAGGGCCGGTCTGGCTCGCCTCGGTCACCCCCAAGGCCGGCAACAGCGGAACCCCCGCCCGCAACAAGGTCGCCAGTTGGCGCAGAAACAGGACATGATCGCGGGCCTTTGCCTGCCGCTGCCGCCCGGGCCGGAAAGCAAACCAGGAGCCGTTCCGGGCCGGCCGCACAGTGTCCACCGCGACCCCCTCCTCGGCCAGAGACCAGCGCAGGCTGGCGGCGCCCGTCGCAAGCCGTTCACCACGGATGAGCTGGCCCTGCGCATCCCGCCCGCGCCACACGAAGGGGCGCTGCTCCGGCACCTCCCAGAGCACAGACCCGGTCTCAGTCATTGGTCACCGCCATGACCTCGGCCAGAGAAGTCACCCCGCGCAAGACCTTCAAGAGGCCGGCCTGGCGCAAGGTCAGATGCCCCTCGCGGAGCGACTGCGCGCCCACCTCCGCCGTAGAGGCCCCAGCCAGAATAAGGCCGCGTATGGCCGGGCTGATGGGCATGACCTGAAAGATTCCGGTCCGCCCACGATAACCCGTGCCCCGACAGTGCGGACACCCCGTGGCCGCATAGACCTGCGCCCCGGCGACCCCATCCGCCCCCACCAAATCCGCCTCGGTCAGGCCCGCCGCGCGCACGACCTCCATTTCCAGCGGAACCGGCTGCCGACAATGCAAACACAACTTGCGCACCAGACGCTGAGCCGTGATCAGCAACACAGACGAGGCCAGGTTGTAGCCCGCAACCCCCATGCGCACCAGGCGCTCCAGTGTGGCCGGGGCATCATTGGTATGCAGGGTCGAGAGAACCAGATGGCCCGTCTGCGCGGCCTTGACGGCAATATCGGCGGTCTCGGCATCGCGCACCTCACCGACCATCATGATGTCCGGGTCCTGGCGCAGAAAGGCCCGCAGGGCCGTAGCAAAATCCAGCCCTGCGCGTTCATGCACATTGACCTGATTGACCCCCTCCAGATGGATCTCGACGGGGTCCTCCACCGTACAGATATTGGCCCCCTGCCCGTTCAGACGCCGCAGACACGCGTACAAGGACAGCGTCTTTCCGCTCCCGGTGGGGCCCGTCACCAGGATCATGCCATAGGGCCGTTCGATGGCCTCCAGCAGCGCCGCCATCTGTCCCGGCTCGTAGCCCAGATCCTCAAGGTCGCGCCGCAAGGCCACCGCCGAGTCGAGGATGCGTAACACCACTTTCTCGCCGTGCAGGGTCGGCAGCGTGGAAAGGCGCAGATCCACATGCAGCCCGCCGGCCCGGCGATGTTTGAAATGGCCGTCCTGCGGCACCCGCTTCTCGGCAATATCCAGCCGCGCAAGGATCTTCAACCGCGAAACAACCCGAAGATGCAGATCCAGGCTCAGGCGTTGCGTCTCATGCAGGAGGCCATCGAGGCGATAGCGGATGCGCGCCTCGATCTCGCCCGGTTCGATGTGAATATCGGAGGCCTCCTCGGCCAGGGCGGAGGCCAACAGGGTCTCCAAGGTGCGAATAACAAGGGCATCCTCACCCCCGCCGTCTCCCGGTGTCTGGCCGCTGCGGCGCTCCGCAAACTCATCCCAGCCTGCCATCGCCGTAGTGTCCATATCCCGTCAATCCGGGCGCGGGTAAATCCGGGCCGTCTTGACCATGCGATCCTGAACCTGCAACAACTCAATCGGATAGCCCGCGACGAGCAGGGTGACATCAGGCTCTGGCATGGACTCCAGGTGCTCCAAGATCAGCCCGTTCAAGGTGCGGGAGACCTCGGTCGGTAGTTCCAGGCCCAGCTTGCGATTCAGGTCGCGCAAACTGGCGCCCCCTTCAACGAGATAACTGCCGTCCGGTTGTGCGATCCATTCCGGGTTTTCCAGAGAATGCTCCAAATCAAACTCGCCCACGATCTCCATCAGGATATCGGCCATGGTCAGCAGACCCTCGAGTTCTCCATACTCATCCACCACCAACCCGATGCGATGCCGATTGTGTTGAAACTGGGCCAGTTGCGAAAGCAGCGGCGTCCCTGCGGGGATGAAATAGGGCTCACGCAGGGTCGCGATGAACTCGGCTCGATCAAAGGGCTCGTCACGCAACCTGGCCAGCACACTACGCACCGACAAGACGCCACGCACATCGTTCAGATCGCCGGCATAAACCACCAGCCAGGCGTGGTGACTGGTCTCCAACTGGTGAACAATTTCTGCGTCGTCCAGTTCCATATCAATGGCCTCGATCTGGCTGCGCGGATGCATGACATCCTCGACGCTGATCTTCTCCAGCTCAAACAGGTTGAGCAGGATGCTGTGATGGGTGGGCCGTAAAAACTGGCCCGATTCCGCCAATAAAGTACGCAGCTCTTCAATCCCCATCCGGTTAGCCGAACTGGCGTCCGGCAGGCGAATACGCAGAAGAGCGATCAGACCGCGAACGAACAGGTTGATGAACCAGACCACCGGACTCAGCACACGGGTCAGCAGGGTCAACGGAAAGCTGACCCAGGGCGCCACGCGGTCGGCATGCGCCGCGGCCAGCACCTTGGGTGTCACTTCCGAAAAAACCAGGATCAGGAAGGTGACCCCGAGGGTAGCAATCGTCAGTGCCAACTCACTCTCGCCCAGGACGCGCAGGGTAATGACCGTGACCAGGGTGGCGGCCGCGGCATTAATCAAATTGTTGCCCAACAGGATAACGGCCAGAAGCTGATCCGTACGCGCCAACAAGGCCTCGGCCAAGCGAGCCCCGCGCTGGCCACTCTTGGCCTGATGACGCAACCGGTAGCGATTGACCGCCATCATGCTGGTCTCGGCCCCGGAGAAGAAGGCCGACAACAACAGCAAAATGACCAGCGCTACGAGAAGTGCATTCAGCGATATGTTGTCCACGGCTTAAAATGGGCAGCGTCAGACGCGTCCCAACACAATCTCAAGGACAAACTCTGCGCCCATGTAGGACAGGAAGAGCATGGCAAAACCTGTCAGTGTGCCGTAGATGGCCCGCTTGCCACGCCAGCCATAGCGGTGACGGCCCAGCAACAACGCCGCAAAGATAATCCAGGAGGTAATGCCGAACACCACCATGTGGGTGAAGGGCAAATGCTCACCGAAGGCCTGTTTGGAAAACACAATCCCCGTCAGCAAGGTCAGGGTCAGGACCGTAAACCCCACCTCCAGGAAACGGAACAGCAGGGCCTCGATGGTCAGCAGCGGCAACATTCCAACCGGGGCTGTGGAAGGTCGCTGCAACGCCTGTTCGGCCACAGCAAGAAACACCGCGTGCAGGGCCGCAATCAGGAACAGGCTATAGGCCGTAATCGACATCAGCAAATGGGCGCGGAAGGCGGGGTTTTCGCTTTGCGGGATAAGATGACCCCCGTCCATGACGCCCTGTACCAGGACGGCCACCGCCGCAATGGCCAACACCACGCCCTGCATTCCACCCAGGCTATAACGCCAGGAAGCCACCCCATAGACCAGCACCGAGAGGGCGGCAATCGCAGACAGCATGGTTGCAAAGCCCAAACGCACTCCGTCGGCACCGAAAAAGGCACCAATCAGCAGGGCAATATGCAACATGAGAGGTACCAGAGGCACCAGTCGCCAGTATCCAGGGCGTTGCGAAGTGCTTCGGCCAGGCCAAAAAATGACGGCCTGAGCCGCATAGGCGGCCGCGCAAATCAGAAAAGGCAAAAGATCAGGCATCCGGGCGGTTCTCGATTTGTTAGACTAGCGACCGCCAGTTTAGCCTAATTTGCCCCAAAACCCATGTTCGACAACCTCACTCAACGCCTCGGCTCCGTCGTCAAAAATCTGCGCGGTCAGGGCCGCCTCACCGAAGCCAACATCCAGGACGCCCTGCGTGAGGTGCGCGTCGCCCTCCTGGAGGCTGATGTCGCCCTGCCGGTGGTGCGCGCCTTCATCGACCAGGTCAAAACCAAGGCCATGGGCCAGGAGGTTATCGGCAGCTTGACGCCGGGGCAGGCGCTGATCGGCGTTGTGCACAAGGAGCTGTCGGCATTGATGGGCACCCAGGTCGTGCCCTTGTCCTTCGCCAGCCAACCGCCTGCCGTGTTCCTGATGGCCGGTCTGCAAGGCGCCGGCAAGACCACGACGACCGGCAAACTGGTGCGCGTCATCCGCGACATGGGCCGGAAAAAGATTCTCGTGGTCTCGGCCGATGTGTATCGCCCCGCCGCTATCGACCAGTTGAAGACCGTCGCCGGTCAGGCCGAGGCTGAATTCTTTCCCTCCAGCGTCGGCCAAAAACCGGTCGCCATCGCCTTGGCCGCGCTGGACTACGCGAAGAAGCATTTCTTCGATGTCCTGATCGTTGATACCGCGGGTCGTCTCGCCATCGACGCCGAGATGATGGCCGAGATCCAGGCCATCCACGCCGCCGTCAAGCCGGTCGAGACCCTGTTCGTGGTCGATGCCATGCAAGGTCAGGACGCCGTCAATACGGCCAAGGCCTTCAATGACGCCCTGCCTCTGACGGGCGTGGTGCTGACCAAACTCGATGGCGATGCCCGGGGCGGCGCGGCGCTGTCCGTGCGCCACATTACCGGCAAGCCGATCAAGCTCGTCGGCATCGGCGAAAAACTATCCGGCATCGAGCTCTTCCACCCCGAGCGCATGGCCAGCCGCATCCTCGGCATGGGCGATGTGCTGTCCCTGATCGAAGAGGCGCAAAAGGGGGTTGACGAAGCCGCGGCGCGGCGCACCGTCGAGAAACTGAAGTCTGGCAAGGGCTTCGACCTTGAGGACTTCAAGGAGCAAATGCAGCAGATGAAAAAGCTCGGCGGTCTGGGCAGTCTGGTTGACAAGTTACCGGGGACCCAAAAGATCGGCGCCAGCGAACTGGCACAAGGCGAACAACAAATGCGCCGCATTGAGGGCATCATCAATTCCATGACCCCGCTGGAACGGCGCAAACCCGAACTCCTCAAAGCCAGCCGGAAACGCCGCATTGCCGCCGGTGCCGGGCTCCAGGTGCAAGATGTTAATCGCCTGCTCAGCCAATTCGAGCAGATGCAGAAGATGATGAAGTCGATGGGCAAAGGCGGCGGCATGGCCAAGATGATGCGGGGCATGGCCGGCAAGTTGCCGGGGCTGCGCTAAGTCTGTCGCAACAACGCTGTGAAACTTTCGCCCAGTGCCTGAACTCACCAGCCTCACATGGGCCGTGCCCATTCTGCTCGCGGCCTATTTCATCCGCGGCATCACCGGTTTTGGCTCCGGCCTCATCGCCGTCCCGTTACTGGCGCTTAACCTGCCCCTGACCTTTGTAGTGCCGCTGGTTTTGCTGACCGACTTTACCGCCTCGCTGATTCTGGGCGGTTTGAATTTCGAAAAAGTGGCCTGGAGCGAGATTCGCCGCCTCTTGCCGGCCGGATTGCTGGGCATCGCACTCGGCGTCTATCTGCTGGTGTCGCTGCCCGCCGGGCCCATGCTGATCGGCCTGGGCGTCTTCGTCATTGCGTACGCCCTGCGCAACCTGCTGCTCGACACCGATCACCCCAAACCCGTCAGCCCGCGCTGGGCCTGGCCAGCCGGTCTCATGGGCGGCGCCGTTGGCGCCCTGTTCGGCACCGGCGGACCCCCGTATGTGATTTATCTCTCGCACCGCCTGTTTGACAAAGGAATCCTGCGCGCCACCTTCTCCGGCCTGTTTTTCATCGAAGGCTTCGCGCGGATCACCACCTTCGCGGTCAGCGGCCTCCTGCTGCATCGGGAGTTGCTATACGCCTATCTGGCGGCGGTACCCATCACGCTCAGCGCCTTGTGGATCGGAAGCCATGTGCATACCCGCCTGACGCAGGCCCAGATGATTCGCCTGATCAGCCTGATCCTGCTCGGCAGCGGCGTGTCGTTGTGGGTCAAGGCAGCCACCGGATAAAGGCTGGCTGAGCCGAGCGCCTCGTCAGCTCAGCCAATCCTCGCGTGCGGCCGTGCTGATGGCGACGATGGCGGGATGGGTCAGCCGCCGCTCTGGCGTAATGACATACAGAGGTTCGCGCACCCCCACCAGCCGACCTAACGCCACCACCTGATATTGCGCGCACACCGCCTCGGCGATGGCGCTGGGCGCCACAAACACGCCGGCCCCCGCCTGCCCAAAGGCCTTCAACAAGGCGCTGTCATCAAACTCCCCCACCGCGCGCGGTTGCACCGAGTGACGCTCAAACCATTGCCACAGCGCCGGCCGCCAGGTCACATCCTCGCCCGGCAACAAAAACGGTGCGCCATCAAGACAGGCCGGAAACTCGCCCACCAAACTGGCACGCAACCCCGGGGTGGCAAAGGCGGTGAGATCACTCTCGCCCAGGCGATGGCTGTAACCGCGCACATTCAGGTTTTCAGGCAGCGGCCGATCGGCAACCACGCTATCAAGACGATGCACGGCCAGATCGGCCAGCAAGGCTGCCAGCCGTCCCTCGCGACAAATCAAACGCACCCCGCCCACCGCCAGCGCAGGCGCCAGCAAGTGATAAACCATGGACTTGGAGACCGAGTCAGCAATGCCCACCCGCAAGGGTTGCACAGCCACCGCGCGAATATCGCGCACAGCCTCCAACAACTCACCTTCCAGCGCGAAGATGTTTTCGGCATAACCCAGGATGCGCCGCCCGGCCTCGTCGATCTCGAGCCGCCGCCCGACCCGGCGAAACAGGCGCACGCCGAGCTGCGTCTCGAATTCGCTCAACTGGCCGCTGATCGACTGCGGCGTCAACTGCAACTGCTCGGCGGCAATGGCGATGCTGCCCGTCTTGGCCACCATCCAGAAATAGCGCAAATGTTTGAAATTGAGGCGAGTTGTCATCACTTTGGAGAGAAGAGCAAAAAGAGCATACGCAACACTTTAGCAATATTTTTCGATGTTTTCATAAAAAACATTCGACTGGTTCGATGTGTTTGTTTCGCGTATGCTCGCCACCATTTCGCATTCTCGCGTCCTGTTGGAGAGATTTGAGCCATGAAACGCATCGTCCTGTTCCTCGCCACCAACCTCGCCATCGTCCTGGTGCTGTCGGTCACCATGCGCCTGTTGGGGGTCGAGCCGTATCTGAACGAAAACGGTCTGAACCTCAACGCCTTGCTGATCTTCGCCGCCGTGATGGGCTTTGGCGGTTCGCTGATCTCGCTGGCGCTGTCGAAATGGACCGCCAAGATGTCGGTGGGCGCACAGATCATTACCCAACCGCAAAACGCCGAAGAGCGTTGGCTGGTCGAGACGGTCGCGCGCCAGGCGCAGGCGGCTGGCATCGGCATGCCTGAAGTGGCGATTTATGACTCGCCGGATGTCAACGCCTTCGCCACCGGCATGAATAAAAACAACGCCTTGGTCGCCGTCTCCACCGGCCTGCTGGGCCGCATGACCCGTGCCGAGGCCGAGGCCGTCTTGGGCCACGAGGTCTCGCATGTCGCCAACGGCGATATGGTGACGCTGGCCTTGATCCAGGGTGTGGTAAACACCTTCGTGATGTTCTTCTCGCGGGTCATCGGCCATTTGGTTGACCGCGTCGTGTTTAAAACCGAGCGCGGCCAGGGCCCCGCCTTTTTCGTCACCATGATCGTGGCCGAAATCGTGCTGGGCATCCTCGCCTCGATGATCGTCATGTGGTTCTCGCGCCAGCGCGAGTTCCGTGCCGATGCCGGTGGTGCCAGCCTGGCCGGCCGTCAAGGAATGATCAATGCCCTGCGCCGTCTGCAATCCCTGCACGATCCCGTACCGTTACCGGACAAGATGGCGGCCTTCGGCATCAATGGCGGCCGGCCCTCCGGAATCCGCGCCCTGTTCACCACCCATCCGCCGCTGGAAGATCGCATCGCCGCGTTGGAAGCCGCCCGCTAAACGCACCCCCTTGCCAGAAAGTTCCACATGGAAATAACCACCGTCAGCACCGCCGTCCCGCCCCTCTTTTGGGCGGGTTTTATCGCCTTCGTACTCGCCATGCTGGCGCTGGATCTGTTTGTCCTCGGCGGCAAAAGTGCGCACAAGGTTTCGGTGCGCGAATCGCTCGGTTGGACCGTGGTCTGGATTTCGCTGGCGCTGCTTTTCTGCGCCCTGTTCTGGAGCTGGCTAGACAACACCGCGGGCCGCGCGGTCGCCAACACCAAGGCACTCGAATTCCTGACGGGCTATCTCATCGAGCTGTCGCTCTCTGTCGACAACATTTTCGTCTTCATCATGATCTTCACCTTCTTCGCGGTGCCCGCGGAGTATCAGCGCCGGGTCTTGGTTTACGGCGTGTTGGGCGCAATCGTGATGCGCGCAGTGATGATTCTTGGCGGTGCCTGGCTGGTGCAGCAGTTCCACTGGATTCTTTACCTGTTCGGCGCCTTCCTGGTCATCACCGGCTTCAAGATGCTGATCTTCGCCGAGGCCGAAAGCGATCTCGCCCAAAACCCGATCCTGAAGTGGATGCGCGGCCACCTGCGTATCACCCACGAATACCACGCCGAGAAGTTCACGGTGATGCGCGACGGCGTGCGCTGGTTCACGCCCATGTTCCTAGTGCTGGTGCTCATCGAGACCTCGGATGTGATTTTCGCGGTGGATAGCATCCCGGCCATCTTCGCGGTCACCACCGACCCGTTCATCGTCTTCACCTCCAACATCTTCGCCATCATGGGGCTGCGCTCGCTGTATTTTCTGCTCGCTGATCTCAATGGCCGCTTCCACCTGCTGAAATACGGGCTGGCCTTCGTGCTGGTGTTTGTCGGCACCAAGATGTTGATCGTCGATTTCTACAAGGTGCCGATTGGCCTGGCGCTGGGTATCGTCGCCCTGATTCTCCTGAGTTCGATAGCTGCCAGCCTGATCGCAACACGCAAGCGCACGCCACCGTCGCACTAACCCATGCGGCGCTTCATCCCCAGCCGTGAGCGCATCCTCGCCAACCGATGGTTGCGCTGGCTGGTACCGTTTCTCGGTCACCCGCGGCTCTGGCACTGGTCGCGGCGCGGGGTAGCCGCCGGCGTCGCCATCGGCGTGTTTTTTGGCCTCCTGATCCCCGTCGCGCAGATTCCGCTCTCTGCCGCCGGCGCCATCGTCTTGCGCGCCAATGTCCCGGCAGCGGCGGCCAGCACCCTGGTAACCAACCCCGTCACCTTCGCACCCATCTATTACGCCGCCTATCAACTCGGAGTCTGGGTCACGGGCGCTGAAGACTCGGGCCCACCGCCCGCGCAAACAACGCAGATGGCACAAGGTCCAGAAAGCAAAGAAGGGGCGCAAGCGGCCCCGGACGGATTCTGGCAACGCCTCGGCGCCATCGGCCTACCGCTCGTGGTCGGCCTCGCCATTACCGCCAGCGTCGCCGGCCTCACCAGCTATGCGCTCATCAGTATCGGCTGGTATTGGCTCGTCAAATACCAACGCTGGCGCAAGCGCAAAGGCCTTCGCGGGCGCTGAACCACTCACCCCCGCGGATGGTGTTGGGCGTGGAGTTGTTTCATGCGTTCACGGGCGACATGGGTGTAGATCTGGGTGGTGGCGATATCGGCATGGCCGAGCAGCATTTGCACCGCGCGCAGGTCGGCGCCGTGATTGAGCAGGTGGGTGGCGAAGGCGTGGCGCAGCGTGTGCGGCGACAGCGCACTGCGAACGCCCGCGCACACAGCGTGGCGTTTGATGAGGTACCAAAACGCCTGCCGGGTCATGGCGCCGCCGCGGGCGGTGACGAACAGGGCCGCGCTGACCCGCCCGTTGAGCAGCGCATTACGCGCCTCGCGCAGATAGCGGGCGAGCCAGTCGAGCGCGACTTCGCCGAGCGGCACCAGCCGTTCCTTTCGGCCTTTGCCCATCACGCGCACGACGCCCATTTGCATCTGCACGGCGGCATACGGCAACCCCACCAGTTCGCTGACCCGCAAGCCGCTGGCGTAGAGCACTTCCAGCATGGCGCGATCGCGCAGCCCTTGCGCTGTGGCCAACGGCGGGGCCGCGAGCAGGGCCTCAACCTCCGCCTCGCTCAGGTTTTTCGGCAAGGGTCGGGGCAGACGCGGGGCCTCGATGTTGAGGGTCGGATCATCGCTGCGCGCCCCTTGGCGCAACAGCCAGCGGTAATAACGACGCAGGGCCGTGAGCTGGCGGGCCAGGCTACGAGCGGCGATTCCCTGTTGCAGGGTGCGCTCGGCCAAGAAGGATTGAATGCTGACGGCATCGGCTGTCTGCAAATCCGCACCGCGCCCTTTGCTCCACAACGCGAATTGGGTCAGATCGCGGCGATAGCTTTCCAGGCTGGTCGGAGCCAGGCCGTCCTCCAGCCAGAGGGCGTCGCAAAAGGCGTCGAGTTCAGGAAGGACAGCAGCCTTCATGCGTCAGCAGCCAGCGTTTTACGGTCAGAGGAAAGGGGTCTTGCCGCGGATCCCGGGTGTGCATGAAACCGCCCAGCCCGGTCGCAGACAGTACGCGATGGCATGGAATGATGAGGGGAATGGGGTTGTCGCCCAAGGCCTGCCCGACCGCCCGGGCGCCGCTGCCAAGCTGCCGCGCCAGGCTGCCGTAGGTCGTGGTCTGGCCAGCCAGAACCGTGTTCAACGCGGCCCAGACCCGTTGCCTGAACGGGGTGCCGACCAGGGCCAGTGGCAACGCAAACGGCCGCGCCGGATCGTCAAAATAGGCCTCCAGCGCTCGGGCTACCGGACGGATGGCCGCCGGGATCTGTTGGCGCCCCGCAGGCAGAAAGACCAGTTCGGCCAGCCGCTGGCCGCTCATGCGCACGCCCAGAGCCCCGAAGGGCGCCGGGACAATCCCGTCAAAGCGCAGCGGAGAGGGCGCGGCGATACCAGTCATGGAAGTGCACCATGCCATCTTCGGTGGGCGATTGATAGGGCCCCGCCTCATTCAGGCCCTGACGATAGAGGGCGTGACGACCGCGATGCATGCCGTAACAGATGTCGTCGTCCTCGACGGCCGTTTCGCGATAAGCCGCCTGCTCAGCCGCAACGAACTCGCGCTCGAACAAGGCAATGTCCTCCGGGTAATAGAACTCGACCACATTGAGGCAGGACTCCACGCCCGTCGGCACGATGTGCGAGACCACCAGGGTATGCGGATACCACTCCACCATAATGTTGGGATAGAGGGTCAGCCAGATCGCGCCCTGTTTCGGCTCGCGTCCCTCGTTGTAACGCTGCACCTGCTTGCGCCAGGTGTCGTACACCGGCGAGCCGGCGCGGTTCAGATGGTCATACACGCCCACCGTCTGCACGGACCAGTTGGCCCCGTATTCCCACTTCAACTGGTCACAATCGACGAACTGGCCAAGGCCCGGGTGATACGGCACCACATGGTAGTCCTCCAGATAGACCTCAATGAAGGTCTTCCAGTTGAAGGCGTATTCGGTGACGGTCGTCTTGTCATAGACAAAACCGCTGAAATCGAGATCCGCCGCCGCCCGCATTCCGGCCAGGTCGGCATTGACATTGCGCGCGCCCTCGAAGAGCAGGCCATGCCAGTTCTGCAAGGGCTTTTTGCCCAGATGCAGGCAGGGGTTGTTGGGGAACTGCGGGGCGCCCATCAACTGGCCTTCGAGGTCGTAGGTCCAGCGATGGAAGGGGCAGACAATGTTCTGCGCCTGACCGCGGCCCTTCAACATCAGGGCCTGGCGATGCCGGCAGACATTGGACAGCAGCTCCACCCCGCCGGAGTTTCGTACCAGCATCTTGCCGCCCCCGGCATACCAGTCAAGGACCTGGTACTGCCCCAGTTCCGGCACCATGTGCTCATGACCCACATAGCCGGGCCCTGGACGGAACAGGCGTTCCATCTCCAGTTCGTAAATCTCTGGGGCAAAGTAGCTCTCCACCGGCAGGGCCTGGCCCATTTGGCCCAGCGTGGAGGCTCGTATCAATTCGGACATGAGTTGAAACACATGGAAAACACTGGAATTGGACGGATTATCCCCTCGCTAAACCGCCCGGGCAACCGCGCGCAGGCCCTTGGAAATGACTTTATCGGCTATCATCACCGGGGTACACGCACCCTGCCGATCATGAGCAAAACCACTAAGACCACCGCGCCCAAAGATTTTGAGACCGCCCTCGCCGAGCTGGAATCTCTGGTTGCCACCCTGGAGGCGGGCGATCTCGCCCTGGAGGCCTCGCTGACAGCCTACAAACGCGGCGTGGAACTGACCCGCTTCTGCCAGCAATTCCTGTCTCAGGCCGAGCAACAACTCGCCGTACTGGAAAACGACAGCCTCAAACCCCTGATTCTGGATACCGCCGGTGATGCCTGATTTTGCCGCGTGGTCGCGTGCCCTCCAGGCACGCATGGAATCCACCCTTGAACACGCCATTCCGGCCCATGTCGCGCCCGAGCGCCTGCACGAGGCCATGCGCTATGTCTGCCTGGGTGGTGGCAAGCGCGTGCGCCCGCTGCTCGTCTTTGCCGCCGCCGAGGCGGTGGGCGGCGACCCGGTCCGTGCCGAGGCGGCTGCCTGTGCGGTTGAACTGATCCATGTCTATTCGCTCACCCATGACGATCTGCCCTGCATGGATGACGACGACCTGCGGCGCGGCAAGCCAACCTGCCATGTGGCCTACGACGAGGCCACCGCGCTCCTGGTCGGCGATGCCCTGCAAGCGCTGGCCTTCGAGCAGCTGGCGCGCAAGGGGCTGCACGAAGACGCCGCCACCCAGATCGAGATGCTGCACCTTTTGGCCCACGCGAGCGGCTCACGCGGCATGGCCGGCGGTCAGGCAGTTGATCTCTCCAGCACGGGAAAACAGCTTGATCTGGCTGAGCTGGAGTTTATGCATATCCACAAGACCGGCGCCCTGATCCGGGCGGCCACCCTGCTCGGCGGCCTGTGCGGGCAACCCCTGACGGCCGCGCAGCGAAGCGCCCTGGAGCGTTATTCCCACTGTATCGGCCTCGCCTTTCAGGTGATGGATGATTGCCTCGACGCCGAGGCGGATACGGCCACCCTAGGCAAGACAGCCGGCAAGGACGCCGCCCACGGCAAGGCCACTTACCTCACCCTGATGCCGGCGGCCAAGGCTCGCGCCTATGCCCACACGCTGGTTGAGGAGGCCTGCACGGCGGTGGCCCTCTTCGGCAATAACGCCCGGAGACTGGTCGAGATCGCCCACTTTGTTGTCACGAGGGCTTATTAAGTGAGCGCCCCGGCCACCCCCCTTCTTGACCGCATCACCAGCCCGGCCGACCTGCGCAGCCTCAGCCTGGAGGAGCTCCGCGCCCTCGCTGGCGAGCTCCGCAACGACATCATCCACAGTGTCTCGAAGACGGGCGGGCATTTTGCCTCCAACCTCGGGGTAGTCGAACTCACCATCGCCCTGCATCGGGTCTTTGACACGCCCGATGAGCGCCTGGTCTGGGATGTAGGCCACCAGACCTACGCACACAAGATCCTCACCGGTCGCCGCAACCGGATGCCCACCCTGCGCCAAACGGATGGCCTCTCGGGCTTTCCAAAACGCGAAGAAAGCCCATACGACAGCTTTGTGGCTGGCCACTCCAGCACCTCGATCTCTGCCGCGCTGGGCATGGCCATCGCCGCAAAGCGGGCGGAATCAAACCGCCGCGCCGTGGCCATCATCGGCGATGGCGCCATGTCTGCCGGTATGGCCTTCGAGGCCCTCAACAATGCCGGCGCGGCCGATGCCAATCTGATCGTGGTGCTGAACGACAACGAGATGTCGATCTCGAACAATGTCGGCGCCCTGTCGAATTACCTGACCCGTCTCCTGTCCGGGCGTTTTTACAATACGATGCGCCGCCAGGGCGAAAAAATCCTCGCCACGCTGCCGCCGCTCTACGAGTTGGCTCGCCGAGCCGAAGAACACATGAAGGGGATGGTGACTCCCAGCACCCTGTTCGAGGAATTTGGCTTCAACTATTACGGTCCCATCGACGGTCACGACTTACCGACCCTGATCACCACGCTGGCGAATCTGAAAAAGCTGGAGGGGCCGCAGCTACTTCATGTCGTCACCAAGAAGGGCAAAGGCTACGAGCCGGCCGAGTGTGAGCCGACCTTATACCACGGCGTGGGCAAATTCAAGGTCGAGGCCGGCTTTGAGACCACCACCGGCAACCAGCCCACCTATACCGAGGTGTTCGGCCAATGGCTTCTTGATCAGGCCGCGGCTGACCCGCGCCTCTACGCCATCACGCCCGCCATGAGTGAAGGGTCCGGCATGGTGGCCTTTGCCGAACGCCATCCTGGCCGCTATTTCGATGTCGGCATCGCCGAACAGCATGCGCTCACTTTTGCGGCCGGCCTTGCCTGCGAAGGCGTCAAGCCCGTGGTGGCCATCTACTCGACCTTCTTGCAACGCGCTTACGACCAGCTCATCCACGACATTGCCCTGCAAAATCTGCCGGTGCTGCTCGCCGTCGATCGCGGCGGCCTGGTCGGCGCCGATGGCCCGACTCACGCCGGGGCGTTTGACCTCTCCTTCCTGCGCTGCATCCCCAACATGATCATTGCCGCACCATCTGATGCGGCCGAGTGTCGGCGCCTGCTCTCAACCTGTTATCAACACCCGGGTCCGACCGCCGTGCGCTATCCGCGTGGTGCCGGCCCTGCCGTCGAGGTCCCCGCCGATCTTGACACTGTGCCGATCGGCAAAGGCGTTGTCCGTCGCCACGGCAAAGAGATCGCCATCCTCGCCTTCGGCAGCCGTGTTGCCGCCGCGCTGACCGCTGCCGAGGCCGTCAATGCCACCGTGGTGGATATGCGTTTCGTCAAACCGCTCGACATCGACCTCATCCTCGCGCTGGCCGAGACCCACCGCACGCTGGTGACCGTTGAAGAAAATGCCCTGGCCGGTGGCGCCGGCTCGGCCGTAGCCGAGGCCTTGACCGCGAAGGGCATCGCCACCCCGGTCCATCATCTGGGCCTGCCCGACCGCTTTATCGAACATGGTGATCCGCAAACCTTGCTGACGCGTTGCGGGCTGGATGCCTCCGGGATCGAGAACCGGTTACACGCATTACTTGACTAATTTACTTTGGTATTGGTCTCAGGTAGAATTCACGCCATACCTTCCTACGGAATTGCCCCAATATGTCCCAGAACGACCGCAACGCTGACTGCCAGAGCGCCTGCAACACCGATGCCCCTTGTCCGGCCACCGAGACCATCGCCGATGTGCAGAACTATGCCGACACCCGTCAGATTGCCATCGACAAAGTGGGCATCAAGGCCATTCGCCACCCGATCAAGGTCGCCGACAAGTCCCAGGGTGTGCAACATACCGTAGCCAGCTTCAACATGTATGTGTACCTGCCGCATCACTTCAAGGGTACGCACATGTCGCGCTTTGTGGAGATTCTCAACAGCCATGAGCGGGAAATCTCGGTCGAGAATTTCGAACAGATGCTGCGTCAGATGGTCGAGCGTCTGGAGGCCGAATCCGGTCATGTCGAGATGAGTTTCCCCTACTTCATCAGCAAGGCCGCGCCGGTATCGGGCGTACAGAGCACGATCGACTACGATGTCACCTTCATCGGAGAGGTGGACAAGGGCGAATACCGGCAGTGGATCAAGGTCGTGGTGCCCGTCACCAGCCTGTGCCCCTGTTCCAAAAAGATCTCGGACTACGGCGCCCACAACCAGCGCTCGCATGTCACCTTGACGGTACGCACCAACAGCTTCGTCTGGATCGAAGAGATCGTCCGCTTTGCCGAGGACAACGGCTCTTGTGAACTCTGGGGCCTGCTGAAGCGCCCGGATGAGAAATATGTCACCGAGCGCGCCTACGACAACCCCAAGTTCGTCGAGGACCTGGTGCGCGATGTGGCCGCCTCCCTCAATGCCGATACGCGCATTGATGCCTATGTCGTCGAGGCCGAGAACTTTGAGTCCATCCACAATCACTCGGCCTACGCCCTGATCGAGCGCGACAAGTCCCGCTAGACCAAACGAATCGACCCAACAAATCGGTCAAACAAATCGACCCGAAGGCTGGCCTACAAAGTCGGCAGGAGTTACTCCGGCTCCCGGCGCCGCCAATAATGCGCAAAACGCGGGATTCCCTCGCTTGTGCGCCCCGTATAGCGATAGGTCACCGTACTGCCAACCGGCGGCGGATCCTGCCGAACGGCATCGCTAAACCCGGTACCCAGATTGAACTCCAGCCCCTCCGGCGAACGCACCCGCAGCGCGCCCATGCGCCCGGCGTGTTTGCCCTGGCCCGGTTGATGGGCAATGACAACCGCCTCGGCATCCTGCCAGGGTTTCAGCTTCAACAAGGCCTCTGAACGACCGGTGACATAGACGGCATCCGCCCGGTGCAACATCAAACCCTCACCGCCCTGTGCAACCACGGCCTCCAGACGCTGCTTCAACTCGGCCCGATCGGCCACCCGGAACTGTTCCACTGTCTGTATCCAGTACCGATTAACATGCACCACGAGGCGGCGCATCGCCGCGATCCGCGTTGTGAAATCCCCTTCGGCGCCCGGGATCTCAAAGATCATGTAACGCACGGCCCGCCATTCCTCATCCAGCGGCACCGCGCGCCGCACGGTCGCGGAGAGTCGTTCGAAGGCCCCGCGCCCCATCCACAACTCGCCGTCGAGCGGGATCTTGGGCAGGCTGGCGACAAACCAATCCGGCGCGGCGATACGCCGCCCGCTGCGAAACATCAGGGCCTGACCATCCCAATAGGCCCGCACCCCATCCATCTTCTCGCTGACCCAGTAGTCTGCCGGATCCACCGTGTCTGAATAGACCTCGGCCAGCAATAACTCGGCGGCCCACGCGGAGGGCATGACCCACCCCGCCAGCATGGCCAGACAAAATTTCCGTCGCTCCATTTAACCCCCTTGTTTTCGTCCTTGCTTTCGTCAAGACCATCCGTTTATAGCGATGGCATAATGGCGCAAATTTTCGCCTGCCATCATGAAACCCGTCACCATTTTCCGCCATACCCCCAGCGAGGGGCCCGGACATATTGCCGAATTCCTGCGTGCACAGGGCATTCCGTTTGTGCTTCACCTTGTTGATCAGGGCAACCCGATACCCACCTCCGCGACCGACAGCTCGGGCCTGGTCTTTATGGGCGGGCCGATGAGCGTCAATGATGACTTGCCCTGGATCGCCGACAGTCTGGCCCTGATTCGCGCCGCCGTCACCGCCGACATTCCGGTGCTGGGCCATTGTCTGGGCGGCCAGCTCATGGCCAAGGCGCTCGGCGGCACGGTATCGGCCAACCCGGTCAAAGAAATCGGTTGGGGCCCCGTCACCCCCCTTGGTGGCCCGATTGCGCAACACTGGCTGGGGGATACCCAACCATTCGACGCCTTTCACTGGCATGGCGAGACCTTCTCGATTCCCGATGCGGCAACACGCATCCTGGAAAGTGCCTACTGTCCCAACCAGGCCTTTGCGCTGGGCCCGCATCTGGGCCTGCAGTGCCATGTCGAAATGACCGCGCCCATGATCAACGAATGGTGTCGCGTCGGGGCCGACTATCTGGCCGGGGCGGCAGACAGTCCCGCCGTGCAAAGCGCCGCTGTCATGCAGGCCGAAACACCCGCCAAATTGCCCGCCATGACGGCCATCGCCGACCGACTGTACGGCCGCTGGATTCAGGGGCTCCGGCCATGAACCTCCTCGTCGGTGATATTGGCGGCACCCACACCCGCCTCGCCATTGCCGAGGTTGGCATCGGCAACAAGGTTCGCATCTCTCCGGTCGAGCGCTTCCTCAACCAGACACACACCAACCTGACCATTACGCTGCGCGACTATCTGGCCACCCAGAAACGCCTGACCCGTGCCAGTCTGGCCGTAGCTGGGCCTACTGATGGCCAATCATGCAACCTGACCAATCTGGGCTGGCAGATTGATGCGCAACAACTCGGTGACGAACTCGGCCTGCGTCTCACCCTGCTCAACGACTTTGCCGCCGTTGGCTGGGGCGTGAACGCACTGAGCCCGGAAAACATCCACAGCCTGCAAACCGGCAACCCAAAGCCCAGCGCCGCCCGTGTCGTACTGGGTGCCGGCACCGGGTTAGGTGTCGCCCTCTGCGCGCCGCAAGGCAAGGTCTGGCGACCGCTCCCTGGCGAAGGGGGGCATATCGCCTTTGCACCTCTGGATGCCGAACAAGATGCCTTGCTCGCCTTCCTGCGCAGCGCCCATCATGGCCGCGTCTCCGTGGAGCGCATTCTCTCCGGCCCCGGCATTCTGTCGCTGTATCGCTTCGAGTGCACCCGACTCAACCAAACCCCGGCGCTCCAGGACTCGGCCGCCATCAGCGCCGCCGCCCTGACCCGTTCGGATACCGCAGCGGAGGCGGCACTCCAGCTCTTCGCACGCATCTACGCGCAGACCGCTGGCGATCTGGCGCTGGTGGGCGGGGCCCACGGCGGGGTCTATCTGGCCGGAGGCATCGCCCCGCAGATCCTGCCCTTTCTGCAGACACCGGCCTTTCTGGACGCCTTTCTGGCCAAGAGCCGATTCTCCGACTGGATGCGCACCATCCCGCTGTCTGTCGTCCTTGACCCCGACATCGGCCTCAAAGGTGCCGCACTCGCGGCGTGCGAGACATGAAGATCCTCGGTATTGCCGGCTACAGCGGCGCGGGAAAGACCACCCTGGTCGAAAAACTGCTCGCGGCCTTTGGCGCGCGTGGCGTCACCGTCTCCGTCATCAAGCAAAGTCACCACGATGTCGAGGTCGATCGGCCCGGCAAGGACTCCTGGCGCCACCGCCAGGCCGGTGCGCACGAGGTCATGCTCACCTCGCCCCATCGCTGGATGCTGGTCGGCGAATTGCGCGGTGCGCCGGAACCGGGTCTCGACGCCTTATTGGCTCGACTCAGCCCCTGCGACCTGGTCCTCGTCGAGGGCTTCCGCCATGCCGACCTGCCCAAGCTGGAGGTCTGGCGTAGCGCCAACGGCCAGCCTTGGTTACACCCGACGGATGCCCGGGTCATCGCGATCGCCAGCGACGGCCCTCCACCTGGCGACCTGCCCCACTTTGACCTTGATGACAGCGCCGCCATCGCGGCCTTTATCCTCGACACACTGGATATCCCATGCTGAGTATTGAAGAAGCCCTGCAAAATCTGCTTTCCGCCTCTCGCCCCGTTGCGGACCTGGAATCGCTGCCCCTGGCCCTGGCCCAGGGCCGTGTGCTGGCCACCCCGCTGATGTCCAAGGTCAGCGTCCCGCCCCTCGATAACTCGGCCATGGATGGCTATGCCGTGCGTTGGGAGGAGTGGGCCGAGGATCGCCACTTCACGGTCTCCCAACGCATCCCCGCCGGACACCTGGGCACCGACCTTGAGCCCGGCACCGTAGCGCGCATCTTCACTGGCGCCCCGATCCCGCCCGGTGCCAACAGCGTGGTAATGCAGGAGGATTGCGTCGCCGTGGGTGAGGCGATCCGCATCTCGCGCCCACCGCGGCCGGATGAGCACATCCGCCGCGCGGGTGAGGATTTTGCTGAGGGGCAGACCATCCTCGCGGCGGGCACCCGCCTTGGCCCAGCCCAGCTTGGCCTGGCCGCTGCGGCGGGGGCAGCCCTTCTAAATGTCTTCCGTCCGCTCAAGGTCGCGGTATTTTTCACCGGCGACGAGCTCAAGGCCCCGGGCGAGGCGCTCGGCCCGGGCCAAATCTACAACAGCAATCGCGCCAGCCTCACGGCCCTCCTTCACCAGATGGGATGCCATGTCATTGACCTGGGCGATGTCCCGGACACCCTGGAAGCCACCCACGCGGCCCTGGAACAGGCCGCCGCCAGCGCCGATGTCATCGTCACCAGCGGCGGGGTGTCCGTCGGCGAGGAAGACCATGTCAAGGCGGCGCTAATCCAGATCGGCCGCCTCGATATGTGGAAGGTCGCCATGAAGCCCGGGAAACCACTCGCCTTCGGGCGCATCGGCAACACCGATTTCCTCGGCTTGCCGGGCAACCCGGTCTCTGCCTTTGTTGTGTTCTGCCTGTTCGCACGCCCCTTCCTGCAGGCTCGCATGGGCATGACCCCGGAGGCCCCGACCGCCTTCACGCTGCCCAGCGGCTTTGACAAGCCCAAGCCCGGAAACCGGCGCGAGTTCATGCGTGCCCGCATTCAGAACGGCCAAGCGGTGCTCTACCCGAACCAGAGTTCCGGCGCCCTGTCGTCCCTGGCCTGGGCCGAAGGCCTGGTTGACATCCCCGCCGATGCGCCGATAAAACACG
>Ga0194119_10003579_pt1 | contig 24837 bp, 36 predicted proteins | sample TA2MahC100mmetaG_FD_148620 | JGI IMG/M metagenome (GOLD analysis project Ga0194119, IMG submission 148620) | Freshwater microbial communities from Lake Tanganyika, Tanzania - TA2015018 Mahale Deep Cast 100m | ecosystem: Environmental > Aquatic > Freshwater > Lake | place: Tanzania: Lake...
TCCTCCCACCGTCTCGGAACCCATAGTGTCTTTCTTTTCTTCCATTACGTTCAGTCTCCTTGGATCTCGGTCAATAAGCCAACTTCGTGTCCAAGAAAATCGGGTACCCTATAGGCCCAACTCTTTGTGAATGTGAATGACGCGCCCGTCGACCGCGGCCTTGCGCCGCTTCTGTATATACACGATTGCCGCCGAAAGCGGGTTGCCCGGTGAGCCCGTATACGGCGCGCCCAGTACCACCGCATTGCAGATGGCCTTGGCTTCGGGGTCCGGCACGCGCTTGCCCGCCGCTTTGAAGCCCATCTGCTCCAGATTGACATCATCTGGTTTATTCGGGCACCCGGCCCCACGTGCGCGTCGACGTTCCAAAAGAACTCTTTGTTCTCGGCTTGCCACAATCGGCTTGCCTCGAGTTTCCTCCTGCGACCAACAGAGCGCAATCCGGCCGCCCGATTTTTCACAGCCGGCGTTGAGGGTGTAGCTGAAGCTGCCCTACATCAGATGGCGTGCGGGGGGCGGGAGCACGGAGGTGAGAATCGCCGGGTTACTCAGGTCACCCAGGATGCGCACCATCGGCAGAGGGCGCAGACGGAGGAGTGTGGGAGTGGCCAGCACTTTGAACTGCTCAGCCTGGTCCGCTTGGACCGATACGTCCACTACTTCCAGGCTCACCACGCCTTCGCCTTGATTCTGACGGAAGGCCTCCAAGTGGGCCATGGCGGTGGCCGAACGCGGGCTGCCACCGTGTTTAAAGAGCTTCAACTGGACCAGCAAGTTTTCAGTCTATCTCGGCCTAGAACACCAGGCGCAGGCCATCTCCAGGCGCCGTGGTTGGCGCCAGATTCGGGGCTGAAGATCGCCGTGGCGTAGAAGAACTCGCAGCGGTAGGTCAGTTGCTCACTCAGCGGAAGCGCTTGGATGGCGCGGTGGCACAAGGTGTGTGCGCGACTCGCGGCTTTGCGTGGTGTATCAGATCGACTTCTGAGCGGGCTGTCTAGTCTTCGAAAATGTCGCGTACGGCGATGCGAAAATCAGGGATGACGACAGAATCGATGTGGCCGTTGATTTCGTAGACGCTGGCCCCAGCGCGCGTGGCGACTTCCACCTGGAGCAACTTCGGGTAGACGGTCCAGTACTCCAGGCATCCGGTTCTGAGGTAGAGATGCTTGAGTTCCTGTAACTCGTCAGCGGTGTTGGATGGTGACACCGCCTCGACAACAAACTCGGGTGAGCCGTGGAGGTTGTCGTCCAGATCGGTCTGCCGCCAGCGAACTGGGTTCACCCAAGCAAAACCCGCCACTCGTAGTTCGTGCTCTTGCATGGGCCGGAACGTGAATTCCCTCGCGGCCAAGCCGAGTTTTCTCGCCTGTGGAGACAGCGCGTCATGAATGCCATGCGTGCAATCATAGTGAAGTTTTTTCGGCCGCGTCATCCGGACCACCTCCCCATGATGGAGCTCGACAATATGAGTGTCGGACTCCGGCAGGCGGCGGAACTCCTCGACGGTCATCATCGCGGTGGCGGCGGTGACAGGCATACTCATCCTAATTCTACGCGCGGCGATGATACAGTATGAGGCGATCCGCCATGATGCGTCTTTGTTGTCTCTCGCTCAGTTTCCAGAACCAATTCAAAGCCGGCAAGATGGAAGTCTTCAAGTTCATCGAGCATTGCCGCGCCCTCAACTTCGATGGCGTGGACCCGCACTTTCGCGACCTGCCGCCGTCGCAGGACGGCATGAAGCGCCTGCGCCGCCTGATGCTTGACACTGGGCTTTCGATGGCCAGCATGTGCGTGTCCACCGAGTTCGGCCGCAGCGCCGAGGCCGTGCCCGCCGAGATCGAAAAAGCGCGCAAGGCAATGGAGGCGGGGCTGTTTCTCGGTGCGCCGATTCTGCGCGTGTTTGTCGGCTCGGCGCCATCGCCCGATAAGACCGAAGAGGCGTTCAAGCGGGGCGTCGACGCGCTGCGCAAGTGCGCGGAGATTGGCGCTGAGCTGGGCATGCCCGTGGCGCTGCAGAATCACTCGGGACTTACGTCCACCGGCGACGACATGTTGCGCTTCCGGCGCGAGGTGAATCACCCCAACTTCACGCTGCTGCTCGACACGGGCCATTTCACAGGGCGCGAGGGGCCGAACGGGCCCAAGCAGGCGGGGCACACTTACAAGGATTACTACCACTCGATTGAGCAAGTGGCGCCGCTCACGCAGTTCGTGCGCGCGAAACTCTACGAGGTGGACGCGAGGGGGAAGGAGAAGTACATCGACTACAACCGCGTGTTCAACATCCTGCGCGGCGTGCACTACAACGGCTTTGTGAGTCTGGTGTACGAAGGCAAGGAAGACGAGATGGCCGCCGTGCCGCGCGGGGCGCGCTTCCTGCGGTCGTTTGTATCGGCGTGCTGATCGGGCGGGTCCGTCCTCACATCACGCGCTTGGCGAAGTAGCCGCGGACGGCGCCGGAGCCGAGGATAACCGTCGCGGCGGCGAGCAGAGCGGACGTGGGTACGGCGATCCACCAGCGCACCGATGCGGCAAGGGCGGCAGCGGTAAGGAGCACCGCGCCGGCGATGCCGGCTGCCGCGTTCCACCACCATGCCCCCGCGGCCATGGCGATCCACGCGGCGGCGAAACAGAGCGCGGCGTCGGGGCGTACGGGCATCAGGCGGGCGAACGCGGCGATCACACACACGCAGCCCACTGCGCCTGGCACGGCCAGGCCCGGGCGGCACATTTCCCAATAGATGAGGAGCAGTCCTGCCACGAAGATCAGCCACGCGGCGTTCGGATCGAGCCAGGCGAAGGAGTGGATGCGCACGCTACGCGCCGCCGCCCGCAGTCAGCCGGAAGCTCACTTCCAAGGTGGTGACGATCTCGACGGGTTGGGCGTTCAGCCGGCCTAGCTCGTAACGCCACTGCTTTACGGCGGCTTCGGCGGCGGCGAAGCCGGTATCGGCCGTGCCCGCGATGACCTGCTGCACGTTCAGCGCCGCGCCATCGATGCCGATCACCGCGCGTAGTGCCACGTTGCCTTCGCGGCCTTCGGCGCGCGCGGCTTCGGGATACACGGGGCGGCGCGTTTGTTGCAACAGCTTCACGGGCGTTACGTGGCCGCCCACGCGGACGGGGCGCGGCGCGGCGGGCGGGCGGTGCGCGGTTGGCCCGCGGCAGAGATGTGCAGCGTCTCCATCACCGTGCGGCGGCCCTCGGCGATGTTGCGCCCGCGGCGTTGATAGAGTGCGAAGCCGGGGACGCGGACTTCCAGGTCATACGTGCCCGCGGCGAGAGTGTCGAAGCGGAAGCTGCCGTCGCCCATGCTCCTGGCAATGAAACTCCGGTCAGCGGGGCGGGTATTTGGAATCACCGTGGCGCCGGATATCACCGCTCCGGAGGGACCGTAGACTCCACCGGTCAATTCTGCGGCGAACATCGAATCGGCGAGGAGAAAGAGCAAGAGGAGCAGCATATAAGAAGCGCGGCAGCGCCGCGACGGAGGCGGGCTGAAGCCCGCCGCAAGCTAAAGCTTACCCTACGAAGGCCGGAGGCGCTTCTTCTTCTCGAGACTGCGAGCGGTGAAGCCGAGGCCTGGCCGATCGAGGCGGGCGATGGCTTCAGACTGCTCGGCGCTCAAACCCGCGCGTTGGGCTTCGCCGCGCGGGTCAGCCATGACACGCTCGCGGAAAGCAGCGTCGGTGTAGAGACGCGCCAGGAACGCTTCAAATGGCGGCGTGGTCATGCAGCACCTTCCTTCCCCGCGCCACGGCGGCGCGCGCGAGATCGAGTTCGGCGAGCAGATCGGCGGTGGGCGGAAAGTCGCCGTCGCGCTCGAGAATCACCGTGAGCGGCCGCGGCGCGCGCGCGGCGGTGAAGGCGAGCAGATCGTAGACCGGGCCTGGCACGGGATGGAGATGATCGTCAAGGTAACGGCGGTTCTCGGCGCGGTCTTCAATCCACTTGCCGCCGGCGAGATGAATGGTGTGGACGCGATCAGGCGGGAGCGAAGCGAGGAACTCGCGCGCGTCGAAGCCGAAGTTGATGGCGTTGGCGTAGACGTTATGCAGATCGAACAGCCAGCCGTTGGGGCAAGCCGCAAAGATCGCCGTCAGCCACGCCTGCTCCGTCATGGTGCTGCCCGGCGGCTCGATGAGTGTGGCGATGTTTTCGATCTCCGGCGCGGTGCCGGTGAGGCGGCGAATACGGTCGAGATTTGCAAGCGTGCCGTCCACAGTGGCCGCGTCACGCGGCGGCGCGGCGAGGTGCCCGACTTCGATCCCGCCGGCGCGGACGAAGGCGACGTGTTCCGACCAACTCTCCGGGCGGATGCGGTCCACCAGCCGCGCGAGTTTTTCGATGGGCGCGTCTTCCACGCGCGAGGTAGTGGCCGGGCCGAGGTGGATCGAATGCAGCAGCACGGGCAACTCGCGGCTGAGCGCGACGAGCGCGCGCACGCGCTTGGCGTCCGCGTCGAGATAGTCGTCCGAGATCACCTCGATACAATCCACGCGCCCGCGATTCAGCAGCACGCCGGCGGCGAGTTCGGGCCGCCAACTCAGTCCGAAGCGGTCTTTGTTAGCTTCCACAGCCACCGCACCATCCTCCTCCACAGCCACCGCCGCCTCCGCGGCTTGCGCCGCCGCTCCCGTCTCCGCTGCCGCAACTGGACATGAATGTGCCGCAGCCCGAGGCGATGATCGTGCCGCGCATCGTCTTTGCGGCGGGCGATCCGCCGGCTGGGCACGTCGGCAACGCCATGCACTGCCGCCAGCATGTCCAACTCGTCGGGTGTTTCGCGCGGCAGGATCGACAGCGGCGACTGATACGGGAACAACTCCTGCAACGCCGAGAGCGCCGTTTCGCCATCGACGGTTTGCCGCGGCCACAGGTGCACGAAGCCGACGGCGGCGCAGGCGAGCAGCCACAGCAGCACGAGGAACACGACGCTGAACCGGCCGCGCGAAAGCGCCAGGGAAATCTTGATCCACGCCACAGGCGTGAGGAGCGTACATGACGCCGCGATGAGCCAGCCTCGCTCGTTTCAGCGGGGCAGGAGGCCGGCGCGGCGCAGCGCGGCGGATTGCTCTTGTGTCGCCGCTTGCAGCGTTTCGTTGCGCAGAGCCTGATCGGCATATTCGCGCTGCGAGAAGAACACTAGCAGCTCGTGTTCAATTGCCTTGAGTCCCAGCGGAGGTTCGGCAGCGCGGCTCAGTATACCGGTTTCTTCCTTCAGCAATCCGCGTCCCAGCAGCGAAAACATCGCCACTGCCAACGCGCCGCGCGGGCCGCCGCGCAGGTAAGCGATCTCGTACGGGTCCATCGGCAGACGCCTGGAGAAGGCCGCGCTGCCGAGCCTGTGTCCCCGCGCCCGGCGCACCAGAAACGAAGCACTGACGACGGCGAGCGCGAAGACGAAGTAGAACCAGAGAAACTCGGGGCCGGGCCAGTTGAACGGGTTCATGCCGTTTACCCTCCGCAGCCACCACATCCGCCACCGCAGCCTCCGCCACCGCCGCAACTGCTGCCGCAGGAGGAGCCGCACCCGGAGCCACTGTCGCCCGCCGCCGCCGCGCGCGGGTAGAGATCCGCCGCGTAGGGCACCGCCATCGCCGGGAGCGCCCCCATGCCGAACACGGCCGCCACCATGATCAGGTCGTCCAGCGACGGCCGCAGATGCACGCGATGCTTGACGCCTTCGAAAATCGATTGGATGTCTTCCATCGCCGCGTCCCCCTGCGGGGTCCGCTTGGCGTGGAACACCATCGTGACGGCGAAAATCATCGCCATCACGGTGAGGATCACCAGGAACCAGATGTTGCTCCGGCCCTGCGAAACCGCGAGCGCGATCTTGAGCTCACTGACGGCCGCCAGCGCAGCGCAGCCGATCAACGCCAGCGTCAGGCGCTGGCCCCGCACCTCGACACTCGGCATCAGGCCCGCTTTTTCTAGCGCCGCGCGCCGGGTGTCCAGCACGCTCTCCCATGCCGTGGTGTTCTGCTTTAACGCATCGGGCGCTTGCTTGCGGATACTGAAGAACCGCAGCACCTCGGCTTCCAGCAGATCCGTGCCCGGCGCAATCTTGCGGCCCGTTCCCGTGACCACGAGTTCGATCTTGTCCCGCACCCGCAGCAAGCCGCGCTCGATCAGCCCCACCACCGCGACGCGGATCGCTTCGTTCCGACCGCCGCGCAGATAGGCAATCAGGTACGGGTCTGTCATCGCGAGCCGCCCGCCCGCGCGCCCGGCTTCCACCCACCGCCGCACGTGCCACAACACCAGTAACACCACGGCGGTGAAGCCGGCAAAAAACAGCAGAAACTGCGGACCCCTTAACAGGAAGGTATTCATGCATTTCTCCTTCGCATCCAGGCGATGAGCTCGACGGTTTCCTGCGGCGCCTTGCTGGCAGAACCCGGCTCCGCCGCCTGTTCGCGGAGCCGCGAGTAATACTGTGGGAGATGCGTGAACGAAGCCGCGGCCGGTTCGGCCAGCAGTGCTTCAAGCGCCGCCTTGGGCGATGCCGCCGGGTGCCCGGAGAGCGCGAGTATGCTGTGTGCACAGCCGCGAAGCGGGCCAACCGCGTCAGCGAGCACGCGGCTCAGCACGTCTTGGCGAGACCAGTTGCGCGCCATCTGCTCGCGCAGCTGGATGCCGAGGTTGAGCAGCACCTGCTCCACCTGCCGGCGGTGCGCCTCGGGCGGCACAACGAGCGCGGCGAACGGGTCCGCGCCGTAGATCACCAGGCGGCGCGTGGAGATGTCGTGGAACTTCTGCGCGAAAGCGTCGGCCGCGGCGGCGAGTTCCGAGCGCAGCAGGAACATCACCTTCAGCCGGATGGCGGTTTCAGCGAACCGCAACGGCTGTTCGAGGCGGCTGGCGGCGGTGGCCGCGTCGAACGAAGACAGTACCAGAATGAGGTTGACGTCCGACGTGGCCCGGAGGCGGCCTTCCGCAGCGCTGCCAAACAGCACCGCGGCTTCCAGCGCCGTGCCGCAGGCCTCGCGCGCCGACTCAAGGAATCCCTCCAGCACCTTCTTCACTGCCTCGGGCAGATTCGTCTCAGCCAGCCGGATTGCGTTCATAGTAGGAACCTATTGTATGTTCGGCTCTTCAGTTCCTTTGTCGCAGGGAGGCAGCTTCGATTTGGTGACGGAATTGTTACAGTGCGGTGACGACGATACCTACTTAGTTTCGCCGCCTTCCTGCAATTCCTGCGCGGGCGGCGTGACGGCGATGATGCGGTGGAGGATTTCTTCGGGCGTGGCGGGGAGTCCGGCGAGGAGCGTGGCGAGTTCGGGATCGGCGGCGAGGATGGACGGCGGGTCGTCGAGGTGGGCGGCGAAGGCGACCATACGCTCACGCACTGCCGGAGAGAGTTGAGCGAGCGACGCCTCGATCCGCGCATCGATGCCACGGCAGTGACGCCAGGCGGGAATGCCCGTGGTGAGAGCGAACAGAGCCAAGCCCGCCACCAGGACGGCGGCAAAGGCGCCCAGGGTGCTGAGCGCCGCCCACAGCGAATAGAGAAGTTCGGAGAGCAATTACGCCCAGGGTTGATAGAGCTCGACGAGGCGCTGGATTTCCTTCATCTCTTCGGGCTTCACTTCGCACAGCGGCGCGCGCGACGGTCCGCCGGGGCGGCCCTGCAGTTCCATCATCTTCTTCATGACGGTGACTTCGTAGCCGCGCATCTTGTCCCGCAGCGCATAGAGCGGATGCACGTACTTTTTCAGCAGCGCCGCCAGCTTGTCCATCTCGCGCTTCTGCCCGGCTTCGGCGATGGCGAGCGAGAGCTTGGGCGCGACGTTTGAAATACTCGACGTGTAAGCCTGCACGCCGATGCCGAAGTAGCCGCCCGCGCAATCGTCGCCAATGCCGCCGATCCATGCCAGGCGATCGCCCACGTTGTTCATCAGGCGCTGGAACTTGCGCGTGTCGCCCTGGCCGTCTTTCCAGAAGGCGAGGTTGGGAATGCCGTCAGCGAGGCGCGCGGCGAACTCGGGGCTGAAGGCCGCCCAGTCGCGCGTATAGAGCGACACGGGAATGCCCACTGAGCCTGCGATCTCCTGGTAGTAGCGCACCAGGCCATCGGCCGGAGCGTTGATGTAGTAAGGGGGCATGATGAGCAGCGCCGCCGCGCCGGCCTTTTCCATGCCCTTGGCCATCTGCACGCCGAGCGGCGCGCTGTAGCCCACGCCCGCCACCACTGGCATACGCTTGGCCGTTGCGTCCACCGATACGCGCACCGCTTCCACGGCTTCTTCTACAGTGAGCGAGTAGATTTCGCCCGTGCCGCCGACGGTGACTTGCGCGCAGAACGGATATTGCGTCATCCAGTCCACCAGCTTGGCGAGGCCGTCGTAGTCAACGGAGTGATCCGGCTTCATGGGTGTGATGGGGAAGCCGAAGACGCCCGTGAGTTGCCGGGCAAATTCGCGATGAGCGCTCATTGATGTAGTTCCTTTTTCGATGCCGCTGCTACCAGCGGGGGAGAATGCGTTTCCAATTTGGGTCGACGTGCTGGCGCATTTCCGCCTCGTCGTCCCGTTTGCGGTAGGGGAGTTTGGCGTAGCGTTCGCAGCCGCGCGCCACTTGATCGTAGTCGAGTTCGACGCCGAGGCCCGGCTTGTCGCCGATCTCAACGCAGCCGTTCACGATCGGCACGCGCCCGCCGAGCACCACTTCGTCCACTTCGGTCTGCCACGGATAGTGCGTGTCGCAGGCGTAAGTGAGATGGGGGCACGCGGCCGAGGCGTGGGCCATGATCATCATGCTGACGCCCAGGTGATTGTTTGAGTGCATCGACAGGCCCATGCCCAGCACTTCGCAGAATTTCGAAAGATGCTGCTGGTTGCGGATGCCGCCCCAGTAGTGAGGGTCAGAGAGCACGATCTGCACCGAGTCCAGGCGGCGAGCCACGGGGAGATGCTCAAATGCCGTGGTGGCGACGTTGCTCGCCAGCGGGGTGTCGTTGCCTTCGGCGAGCAGCCGGCGGCGCACTTCGGCCATGCCGTCCAGGCCGGCCGCGGGGTCTTCGAGGTACCCGCCGTCGGAAAGCTCTTCCCTCAACTCTCGGCCCACCTTCACGCTGGTTTCGACGCTCCAGGCGCAGTTGGGATCGATGCGCAACGGGTACGCGGGACCGAACTCGGCTCGCAGTTGCTTGATCGTCTCAATCTCGGCGTCCGGGTCGAGCACGCCTCCCTTGAGCTTGATCTCCTTGAACCCGTAGTTGGCGATCATCTGCTTGCACTGGCGCACCATCGACTGCGGGTCGAGGCACTCGCCGTACTCGTCTTCTCGCGCATCCGCGCCGAGTCCGCCGCCACCACCGTGCTTGTAGAAAAGGTAGGCGGAGAAGGGCGGCGACGAACGCGCGCGCCCGCCGACCACATCGCAGATAGGCTTGCCCACGGCTTTGCCGATGATGTCCAGGCACGCGACTTCGATCGCCGCGAGCGTGCGTGTGTGTACGTCCATCGGGTTCTCGCCGGGTACGAGGTGCGTCTGGCTGCGATCGCCCGTGCCCTGCCGTTCGAACTCGGTGCGCTGGCCGAGGCTCATCCATAGCGAGGTGAGCTGAAACGGATCGCGCCCCACCACAAGCGGACGCACGGCCTCAAGCGCCGCCAGCGGCCCATCGCCGCCGTAAGTTTCGCTGATGCCGGTGAGCCCGTCGGTGGTTTTCAATTCGACGATCGTGCGCAGCGCATACGGGGCATGACGCCCATAGGAGCTGCGCAACGGCCCGTCGGCGACGGCAAGGGAATGTAGCCGAAACTCCGAGATTTTCACGCTGTTGGTTGGACTAGCGGCGGGCGCCGCGTTGCGGGTTCTTCACCTTGGTCTGGCGCTTTTTGTGTTCCTTGCGCTTGGGCTTGCTGATGGTGAACGTGCCGCTGCCGTGGTACACGGCCCGATAAAGCTTATCTTCTGCCAACGGAATTCTCCAGTGGGGTTGAGAGTGTGCACACCGAGGGCGCAGGGGCGCGTCTGGCGGCCACCTCCTATTGTAGCGCGGTTACGGGGCGGGATATGTACTGCGGGGCCCGCCCCTCGGATGCAAATAAGCTACTGGATTCTTTATGCGTCAATGCCGTAGAGTATCGGTAGGGGATCGCCGAAATCGTCAGCCTGCCTCGGTACGAAAAGCAGGCGGCCACGCTGCTCGACGAAGAGGGACTGGAGACCATAGAGTACTTTATTGCCACGGCACCGGACGACCCTACCGTTATTCCCGGCACGGGCGGATTTCGGAAAGCGCGCTGGCGGCAGCGCGGGCAGGGAAAGAGCGGCGGGTTCCGGGTGATCTACTTTTTCATCTCGCCGCCAGGGCGGATTTACATGGCGTCCATCTACGCGAAGGCGCGGCGGAAGAACCTCTCGGAACGGGACCGGAACCATCTAGCCTTTCTCGCAGCGGCGATCAAGAAGGAGACGCGCGCATGAAGACCAAAGCAGCAGCCGAGCGCACAAAGTTCGGCCGGGAACTCGCCGAGAGCGCGCGTGAAATTCTGGCTCACCTCAAGGGTGAGACGAATCTGCCCGTGCTCCGTATCGTGATGCCCGATGAGATTGATGTGGCCGAAGTGCGTGGCGCCACGGGGATGTCGCAAGCCGAGTTTGCGCGGGCTTTCTGCATCAATCCACGGACGCTGCAGGAATGAGAGCAGGGCCGCCGCAAACCGGACGCCACCACGCGCGCCTACCTGGCGGTGATTCGCAAGAACCGCCAAGCCGTCCTGGACGCGCTCGCTTCCTAGACCTAGACTAGGGCAGCCGCCGCACGCGGACGTTTCGATACCAAACCGGCGTGCGGTGATGCGTGATCACAACCGGCGACTCGCGCTTAGCCAGCGCGCGCCACGCAGTTGAGCCTTTGCGCGTGTCGAAAGCGGCTTCGAGTTCGGGCGAGCCGAGGCGCGTGTGCATCACCAACTTGCCGTCCAGGTAGTGCTCAATACGGTCGCCATCCACTACGATGCGGCCGCGATGGAACACACTCGGCGTCGCAGGCGTGTCATTCGTGGACGGCAGCAGTTGGTAGAGCGCCGCGGTCTTGGTCTTCGGTTTACTGCCTTCGGGGTTGGCCGTGTCGTCCAGAATCTGGTACTCCAAACCCAGCGAGCTTTCATTGATAAAATCGCCGGGCTCGGTGGGAGTGTCCGCGGCCGGACCCACGTACTTGCCGTTTCGGCTCCGGCTGAGGCCGCCGCGCTGAATCAGATACTTGATGCCGCCGTTGGCGCCGGGCGCCGTCTTGAACTCAAACTCCAGTTCGAAGCTGCGAAACGTCTCGGCGGTCCAGATGTCGGACTTGCCGCCCACCGTCATCTCCGGCTTGAGCGCGCCGTCTTCCACGCGCCAGCACTCGGCGGGAAACGCGCGCCCGCTGGGCGTGCGCCATCCGGCCGTTGCTTGGCCGTCAAACAGCGAGATCCACGGGCCGGGTTCCGCGGCCAACGCCGCGCACGAAGAAACGACGACGGCCACCACGAAGCGAGCAGACCTACCCGCTATTGCAGACGCCGCGCCTGCTATCGGACGAACCACTTCCTCTCGCCGCCCCTTTCGGATCAAACTTTCTCCAGCACCTCGCGCGTCAACGGCGAGTCCACGCCGCCGGTGTGATGCGTGGACGCTGGTTCAAACAGCAGTATCTCCGTCTCCACGCCGGCCACCGGCCGATGCTCCACCCCGCGGGGCACAATCAGAAACTCGCCGGGCCGCAGCACGATGGGGTCACGCCCGCGCAGTTCCATGCGCATTTCTCCGCGCAGAATGAGGAACAACTCGTCTTCGTCCGCATGGGCATGCCATACGAATTCGCCCCGCACTTTCACCAGCTTCACCTGCTGGCCGTTCAGTTCCCCGGCGATGCGCGGATGCCAGTGGTCTTGAAACAGCGCCAACTTCTCCGCCAGATTCAACTTTTCAATCGTCACCGCAGATCCCCTTCGGCGAACACGGCGTGATTCACCACCTTGCGCCCGTCCGAGGTATAGACGAGATGAATGCGGCCATCGGCGCCCTGCAGCACCACAGGATACGCGAAGGAGTTGTTGCCCGTGGCCAGTTCCAGTGCGCGCGGCCACGTCTTGCCGCCATTGGTGGAGAGCACGGCGCGCAGCGGCGTGCGGTCATGCATGGAGTGGTTGTAGACCAGGAGCAGAGAGCCACTTTGCAGCTTGATCAGATCGATGGCAGAGTTCGGATTCGGAAACTCGCTATCCACGCCGCGCGACCAGGTGCGTCCGCCATCAGTGGACTCGGCGCGCACGATGTAGCCGCGCGTTTCCGGCCCGTAGCCGCCCCCGCGCCGGCACATCGCCAGCAGCCGCCCGGGCGACACCTCCGCCACGCCCGGCTGGATGTTGCCGTTCGCCGAATGGATCGCGCCGCTCCGCGTCCACTCCTTTTTCTTGGGATCGAAGCGCAGGAAACGCGATGTCGACTCGGGCCCTACAATCTCGCGATCCTCGCCCGTCTCGTGATAAACCGGCAGCAGGTATTCGCCCGACGCGAGCACAATGGGCCGGTTGCGCACCATCGTGCCGGGTTCGAACGACACCACCGAAGAGTCGCTCCACGTAGCCGCCCGGTCGCGCGAGACCTTCACATGAATACGCGAAGACGACCATGTTTCGCCGTAGCGCACCACATAGAACAACCACACGAGGCCATCCGGCGCCTGCCAAACGACGGCGTTGCCGAGTGAGCGGAACGGATCGCTGGCGATCTTCACGGGTGTAGACCACGCTTTCGCCCCGCCGCGCCGCTGGCGCGAGCCGAACACCGCCGTGGCATCGGCATACTCGCCGCCGCCGCCGTAGTAAACGAGGTACAGGTCGCCGTTGTCGAGTTCGCTAAGCGAAGCCGGATGCTTGTACGGCCCTGTGGGAGTCTCCGGTCCGAAGACGCGTGTGGCAGCCACGGCGGCCGCCAGCAGAGCTGTTTGCCAGATCATGAAAACACCCTAGCACGAGGCCCCGGCAGGCCCCTGGCGCTCCAGGTTCCTGTTGACGTATGATCTAGGCCAGTTGTCTGGGTAGGGTTTGCCTGGATTGGGTGAACTCAGAAAGAACAAAAAAATGAATGCGAAAAAGCTCCTAATCGCCTTCGTCGACGAACAGGACCGCTGGGGTAACGAGCCGCTCTACCAATCGCTGCTCGACCGCTTTAGCGAACATGAACTGGCCGGTGCGGTGGCTCTCCCCGGCATTGGCGCGTTTGGCTCCGGGAAGATTGTAGAGGGAATCGAAGGCTACGCCCGCTCGCGACCGATCGCGGTACTGGCCATCGACTCGGAGGAGAAGCTGTGCGAAGTCCTTCCCGAGATCCGCCCGATGGTGGCCGGATCGATGATGATCCTTACCGACGTCGAGATGCTCGCTTCGGCTTCGCCGGCTCTGGTGTCCCAGTAGGCACGACGGGCGGAAACGACCCCGGCGGCAACGGATAGTCGAGGCTTTCCGCCAGCCATTTCCCGTTGCGCGTCACGTCGTTCTTGAGGCGCCCGCACAGCTCTTCGCGTTGTTCGAAGAGCCGGTAGCCTTCGCGCGGGCGCAGGTAGCCCCGCGCCTTTGTTTCTTCCTTGAATAACGCTTTCTCGCCGCGCTCGGCAGCCATGCGCTCATAGCGCGCGCGGTTATCGAGGAGCGCTTTCACGACGAACGGCATCACCAGCGAGTAGTCCGATTGCAGGCTCTCGGTGGTTTGCATGTAGGTGTCTTTATCCACCTTGCCCCAGGTGACAGCTTCGGCCGGGAAGCAACTGGAGAGTGACCCGTCCGTCACCGGCGCCGTGACAATCTGCACGTCGAACTGGTAGCCGCGCACGTTGGGCAGCCCGAGAATCTGGCCGAGCGCGGGCTCCGGCTGCAGGTTGTAGTTTTTCGGCACGCCTCCGCCGAGAATGAGCGTGGCGAGCGCTTTGCTGGGCTGATCGAACAACCCCCAGCGATGATAGGCGCAGGCTTCGAACACCTCGGCATGCATGTCGAGCGCGAACCGGTAGTCGCCGATCAACCCCGCTTCGCGCATTGCCCAAAGCTTCATCGAATTGAGGAACACGCTGCCGTCGGCCGGCGCGCCCACGAGCACGGGGATGGACAGGCGGTGGCACGACGACAACAAACCGGGCGTCACGCCGTTCTTCTCTTCCAGCGCTCCGAAGTGCCGGCCCAGGCGATGGCGCATCTCGGTGCCGGTCATCGTGTGCTGGAACTCGGGGAGTTGCAGCAGCGCGCTCAGATAGCGGTCCTGATCGAGCAGCACCTGCTCGGGGAACGCCATGTCGGTAACGCGGATGGTGCCTTCGTCGCGCAGAGCGGCGTCGTTGCCGAAGATCGGCACTTCATGCACGGGGCCGTAGGAGAACGCGTTCAGGCTCCGATGGCCGTCGTGATAGCAGACGGCGTCGGTGGTGCTGAGATACGCTACCCACCCGGATTCGAGCAGCGGCAGCAACCATGTCTGATGCTGGCCAGACACGGTGATGGGCCCCGAGATGGAAAGCGTGAGCGGACAGCCCGCGCCGATCGCTGTATCGAGAATGTTATAGACACGGCGCAGGAACGCCCCGCCGAACGCGGGCAGACAATGCTGGAAAATCTCGTGGAGCGACGAGCATTCGTCCACGCGGCGGACGCGCACCGCGCGCGGATGCGGAGCGTGCTTCGGCTGCTTTTTGGCCATTGTTATCTTTTATTGAAGCACGCACGGGCCATCTGGCAGAGAGCATCCACGCAGCCTGACGGGTTACGCGCCGGTTGGGATGCCACGCCGTGAAAGATGCTCGCGCAAGGCGGCTTCGCCGGTGAATAACTCCGCGTCCAGGCCCGCCGCGCGCGCGGCGTCCACGTAGGCAGGGCCGTCGTCGGTGAAGAAGCACTCGCCCGGCGCGCAGCCGGCGAGGCGCACGGCTTCGTCGTAGATCTCGCGCCCCGGCTTGGCCTGCCCGAAGCGGTGCGAGAGAATCACGTGGCGCATGTGATTCAAGTGGCGATAGCGCGGGCCTACCCAGTTGAAGTGCGTTTCGTTGTTGTTGGAAAGCGCGAGCACCGGATAACGCGCGGCGAGATCGGCAATGAAGCGCTCGGGCAAGATGCCCGCTGTGGCCGCGGGATCGAACAGCGCGTTCCACGAGTCTTGGTACTCGGCGTGCGTCAGCGCGATGCCGAGACGGCGGTTGAGTTCGCCGCGAAACTCAGTTTCGGTGAGGCGGCCGCACTCAAACTCCATCACGAGGTTCGCGTCGGTGAGCCGCGCGCGGATTTCCTCGCGCGTGAGGCCGGAATGGGCTTCAAAGCGCAAGTAGACTTGCGTGAAATCGATGGGGACGATGACGCCGCCGAGGTCAAAAATGAGGGCCTTGATCATAACGTGGAGCCGAGCTTGCGAAGCCGCACGAATTTTTGCATGATTTCCGGCTCTTCCTTGAGTTCGGCCAGCGGGCAGAGTTGCTCTTCGACGTAGCGCCAGTCGAGCGTTTTTTCGCGGCGTACGGAGATGCCTTCGGCGTCGCGGATGTCGATAGCACAGGAGGCGAAGAGCTCCAACCCGCCGATGAAACAAAAATCCCAGCCGCGCTCCTCAAAAAGAGACTGGAGGTCCTTCGCAATGTTCAGCAGGTCAATCATCGGGGCAATTTAGCGAACAGGCGCTGCATCTCCACGGGCCCCGGCGAATCATCGGGAGGGTTGGTCCGCGTCGCGTGATTAAAAAGGGAAGCGAGTTGCTGCAGCGACAGCCGCGTATCCTCGTCCCGCACCTCCCGCAGCCGGATCAACTCCAGTTCCGGCCCGGCGCGCTTCCGGGTCTCCACCCAGCGGCGCATCATCTCCTGCTCGGTCATACCTCAATTATCGCCCCGCGCGCTCTACTTCAGCCCTAACAGATTCTGATCGCGCACCCGCCGAAACGTGAATCGCGCGGGGTTGATCGCCGTCGCGCCCGGGGTGTCCACCGGCACAATCTGCGCTGCCACCGGTTCGTACGCCGCGCGCGGAGCAATGGTGCCTTTGGCCGTCAGAATGCGCATACGTTCCGGGTAGATGCCGACGCTGATCAACTGATGGAGGCTATTCGGGCTCGAACGCCGCGTGGTCACCAGCAGCAGGTTGGGCATGTCGCGCGTGGAGCCGTCGGCTTCGATCACCGCGGCCAAGCCCAGCCCGTGGTACCGCCCGCCGCCGTGGCGCACCGCCGTCTCAATATAGTTGCCGTCGTGCAGCGATTTCACGCGGCCCCGCACCCGCACCGGTTTGCCGTGCATGTTGTCCGTCTTGCCGCCCACGGCCATATCGAACGCGCCGCCGATGCCTGCGCCCGCCGCCGCTTTCACCGCCACGGGGTCGGCAATCACCACCACCCAGCCCGTGGCTTTTTGCTTCATCAGTTCATCCAGCAAGAACGTCGAATCGCCCGCCGACCCGCCGCCGATGTTGTCGCCCGTATCGAACAACGCCACGGGAAACTTGTCGGCCGCCATCGCCTCACGCACGGCGCGCGCCGCGTCGGGTACGTTCAGGCGGATGCGTTCACGCAGGCCCCACAACTGATCCGCCAGGCGCTGCGCTTCGCGTTGCGCGAGTGCCGGGTCGTTATCGGTGGTCACAATCCCGGCCGGCCCCACGTACGGCACGTCGGCATACTGATAGCCGCCTGGCGCGCTGGCCGCCAGAATCTTCGGATTCGTCTTCTCCAGACTGATCGTCTCGTCGGTCACCAGTTTGTACGGCTCCGCATAGGTGTTCTGGAAGATGATGTTGAACAGCATCGGCGGATGCGCCACCGCCTGCACGGGCTTCACCTCCCCGCGCAGGATGCGCCCCATCAGCCGCGCGGCCTGAATGCCGCGGTCTTTCGTATCGAGGTGCGGGTTCTGTTTGTAGGTGATCAACGCCGTCGCCAGCCTCACGATCTCCGGCGAGACGTTGGCGTGATAGTCATGCGTCACCACAATCGGAAAATCTGGCCCGAAGTGTTTGCGCAGCCGCCGCACGGTTTCCTCGTCGCCATGCGGATAGCTCTCCACCACCATCGCCCCGTGCAGCGCCAGCAGGAGTCCGTCGAGCTTGGGGCCGGACTTCAACTTCGCCAGCAGCCGGTTGAAGATCGTGTTGTAGCACTCATCGGTTAGCGGGCCCTTGGGCGTCGCATTCGCCAGTAGCGTGGGATGCACGGTGAAGCCCGCTTCGCGCGCGCCCTGCAGATAGCCGGCCACCTCCGTGCTGGACCGCTCCCAACGCTGCAGCACATCGTTACCCGCCGCGGGTTCTTCAATGCCGTAATCGGCCAGCGTCGTCTTCGACGGATTGAAGGAGTTGGACTCGTGCATGAAGCCGCCGACGGCCACGACGGCGGCGAACGCGAGAGAAGAAGAAAAGAGGCCCATGACGGCCATGAGTATATCCCGCAGGCGAACCGCCACGCTGCAATGGTGCTTCGTGGGCCTCGCGGCGCCCACGCCCTGATCAGCTTGCGTTTATCGTTCTCTATTCGTCTGAACGGTCCACGCCGCGCTGGGCGATCCTCTCAACATGATGGGCCGCCCATTCCAACATCGGGAGCTCCTTCGTGTTTTTGGCGGGGCCGTAGGCGCGCAGGTAGCGATACAAGGAGCGTCCGTGCAGAAGCGAAAGATCATAGAGGCCGCGCTGGTCGACTTTTCAGACCCACAAAGGCGTGACCGGCACTTCGAACTGTATGCCCCGGAGATCGTGCTGCACGGATATGAGGGAGTTGCCCCGGGGATCGAAAGCGTCAGGCGCTACTACATCGCCTTCTGGGAGGCCTTTCCAGACGCCCGCGTGGCGGCAGATGACGTCATCGAGGCCCAAGACAAGGTCGTCGTCAGGTTCACGCTGACCGGTACTCACCGGGGCAAGATCCTTGGAGTCGAAGGGACAGGGAAGGCGATCCAGTTGACGGGAATGACGATCCTGCGATTCAAAGCGCGAAAATGTGTTGAGCGCTGGAGCGTCACAGATTCGCTTTCGCTGGCCGCTCAACTTGCCCCCCCCTCAGAAATGAGGGAACTGGCGAACCCCGAGGAAAACCGCAAGTGCATGGTCGGTCGAGAGTCGCGCAAAGTCGCAATCACGCCCGCAGATTGGGACCGTCTCGGCGAGCGTACTCGCGGCGAACGCCCCGGCCCGCTTCGGTGTCGTCCGAACCTCCTCGCCCTTCGCCGTTGCTCAGGTTCGATGTTGATTTCAGGCAGTCTCGAACAGGGTCTTCGGTAGTGCCGATTGGCGAATGATGCTGAGGAGCGTACCTTTCCGCATTGGGTTGTGAAGCGGGACCGGGACGGTCAATGTGGTGCCGTCGGCACGCTTTTGCATGATCCGGTGACTGCCCTTTTGCCGAACCACAACAAACCCGCACTCCTCGAGAATCTGGCAAATCTCCAAACCCGAAAGAACTCGGAGCCTACCCAACCGGAACCTCGACCTGCGTAACGAAAACCTCGTTTTGGAGCCGTCGTGAAACTTCGGACGGGGAAGCCGTCTCGAAGAACAACGTTAGAGCCTCGATTAGGTTGGCCCGTGCTTCCTCAATCGAGTCGCCTTGGCTGGCGATGTCGAGTTCCGGGCACAGAGCGACGAACCCGTCGTCTTCGCGTTCGATAATTGCCGTCATCCGCCGCGACTCCATGTTTTTCAGCTTATCGCCTTCCGGGAGCCGGGGCCGATGCAGACGGACCTGTTCACACAACTCGCTTTCTCAGAACTGATACTTGAGCGCCAGTTGCATCACGCGCGGCCCACCGCGGCCGCGATCCACCACTGCGGTGATCAAACCGCCGCCCAGCGCATTGAACTGCCGGTCCGGCAGCTGGAAGTTGGGGTGGTTCATGATATTGAACAACTCATACCGCACCTGAATGTTGTGGCCTTCCTTGAAGCGGCAGTTCTTCAGCAGCGCGAGATTGACGAAATGCTGGCTGGGGCCGTCGAGGATATTGCGGCCGGCGTTACCGAACTGGAAGGGCGTGTAGCCGAATGCGCTGGCTTCGCACTGCGTGCGCGAGACGCAACGGGGCACGGCCTCAAAGTCGCTGATCTTGTACCAGGGGTAGTCGACTCCGTGGCGGCCCGCGCCCGGAATCTCTTCCTGAATCCCGGAGCCCACGCGGTTGGGCCGCGGCGATTCGCCGAGGGTGGTATCCACATTTGCCGACGTCACCGTGAGCGCCTGACCGGTGTAGAACGTGGCGCTGCCGGAAAACTGCCAGCCGCCCACGATGCCATTCCGCCACCCGCGCACACCAGATAAGAAGCGCCGGCCTTTGCCGAACGGCACGGGCGTGGCGAAGACCGCAGCGAGCACGTGCCGCCGGTCAAAGTCAGACCGTGCGCGTTCGGCCCTCGGGTCGCGCGCGTTCTGCGCCCCGCAAAGCCGCCGGCGGAGTTGCCGCTGAGCTGCGAAGCATCGTCAATCGACTTGCTGAGCGAATAGTTAAACCGCACGAAAGACCCGCGCATCTGGCGCCGCAACGAAATCTGCCCCGCGTGATAGTTGGAGTTGGCTCCGAACGAAAAGCAGTTGATCGTGTTGATGCCCGTGATCGGCCGGGGGAATGCGACGTTCGCCTGATACGCTTTGAGCGTCCGTAGCGGCTGATTGATATCGTACTGCCGCCCCAATTGCGTTCCCTTCGAACCCACATAACCCGTCTCCAGCGCCCAGCCTGGCGCCAGTTCGCGCTCGATCGTGAAGTTCCAGCTCTGCAGATCGCCGAGTTTGGGCCGCGGGTCGTAGCCGTTGGAGTTCGTCGAGTTGCCTTCGGTGGCGCGAATGTCGGGGAAAGGGTTCGCCAGCGTGACGAGTGACGTATTGGTGGCCAAGCGCGAAAACGTCTGGTTCGCTGAAAACGGATAACCCGTCATCAACGCGGTGCGGATGGGGTTCAGCAGATGCCCGGTAAAGAAGATCCCGTAGCCGCTGCGCACCACGGTGGTTCGGCCGACGCGCGGCACACGCCACGCAAACCCCAAACGCGGCGCGAAGTTGATCCAGTCGGCATTCACCAGCGACCGGGGGCGGCCGGCGTCCTTGGCCAGCACCACGCGATTCTGCAGATTAAATCGCGCCACACGCTCGGCCAGTTGGGGCAGCACGCGGTCGCTGGAAATGACAATCTTGCCCGTGCCGGCGTCGAAATTCGACATCCGGTCATAACGGTCCACCACCGGCAGATCCAGTTCGTAGTGCATGCCCAGGTTGAGCGTCAGCGAATGCGTCACCTTAAAGTCGTCGGTGATGAACGAACCGAAACTGAGCGAACGCAGGTAGTTTCGCGTGGTCTCGGCCGTGCGGGTGGTGGATTGCAGCATGCCTAGCAACAGGTCACCCACGGAGTGATTGGTCCAGTTGCGCTGAAAGTTGAACGTGCCGCGGGCGTTGTCAAAGCATGGTTGATTCAACCGGGTCCGCTCCACATCGAGGCCCCACTTCATGGCGTGCTTGGACTTCACCCAGGTGAACTTGGTGCTGGCCAAAAACGTGGTCACGTGATAATACTGCGGTTGCCCCGCGACGGACCCGATCGGCAGATAATCCGTCATCGTGAAACTCGGAAAGCCGCGCAGTTCAGGATCGCCGGTGGTGCCCTGGAGGCTGAGTTGCTCGGCGATATTCTGCCCCTTGAACTTCTTGTCCTCGTCCGTCGCGTTGCGGTTGAACCCGCCGCGCACTTCCATGATGCGTGGGACTGAACAGGTGCGTCCAGTCGGCGCCGGCCAATTGGTGGGGGTCGTGTACCAGCGTGGGCCACAGCCCGAGGCCGCTGCCGGCAAACGGCGAGGTGTTGCGCGCATAGCGGCCCTGCCAGCGGAACGACAAAGCGTCGTTTGGAGCAAAGCGCTGGTCGATCTTCACCATGTAGCTATTGAAGGTGTCGAAATCCTTGGCTGTATTGATGAAGTTGTTGTTCGGGTCGCCGCGGTTGGGCAGCGGATAGTAGTTGAGAAGCTTCAACGCGATCGGATCGAAGCGGCTGGCCGGAATCCGGTTGCCGGGAAAGCAGGCCGCCGCGCTGGTGCGTTGCAGGCGCCCGTGGCGAGCGGATCGCGCAGATAGAGCTTCGCGCCCGTGCCGGACACCCAGGACCGCGTAAAGTCGCCGCTGCGCTCAAGCGTCGTGGGTACGTTGCCGATGTTGCTCTGCCCCAGCACTTAGCGCGCGGCCTCCCAACTGCACATGAAAAACGTCTTGTCGCGCCGGATGGGCCCGTGCAAGGTCGCGCCGTACTGATTGCGCCTCAGCGGCAGTGTGCTCGCGTCGAAGAACGACCGCGCGTCGAAGATATCGTTGCGGATGAATTCAAAGACCTCACCGTGCAGCTTGTTTGTACTCGAGCGGATCACCATGTTCATCACGCCGCCGGCCATCCGGCCGTTTTCGGCCGAAAAGCCCGAAACCTCCATCTTGAATTCCTGCATGGCGCTCATGTTCGGCCGCACTTGCGACGCGGCGCCGCGCGGGTTGCGGCCGTTAAAGCCGTCCACGGAGTAGTTGGTGGAGTCAGACCGCGCGCCGCTCACATTAAGCCCGGAGCCTTGCACGCCCTGGGCCATGGGGATCACGCCCGGCGCCAGCAGCGCAAGATCAGTAAAGTCGCGCCCATCGAGCGGGATCTCATTGATCTGTTGGTTGGTGATGACGTCGCCCTTGATGGCTCCGGACTCGGTGTTGATCAGCGCGGCTTCAGCCGTGACGCTGATGGACTCAGAAATCGACCCCACCTGCAACGCCATATCCTGCCGCAAGACCTGTCCGATCTCGATCACGATTCCCTTGGCGAGGTACAAGCGAAAGCCCTCTTTGGTGACGCTCAGCTCGTAGGCTCCGGGCGTGAGGTTCGTTACCAGGAAGCTGCCGCCGCCGTCCGCCGCCACTTCGCGCAAAGCATTGGTGCCGGCGTTACGCACCTGCACACGCGCCTCAGGAACAAGCGCGCCCGTCGAATCTGCAACCGTGCCGGTTAATGAACCGGTACCCTGAGCAAGCCCGGCAACAGGGACGATAACGAAGAACAGAAGTATCAGGAGCACGTGTTCACCCAATCAGACCGATAGGAGGAGGTTAACCGATTGGCGCGTGAATCGCAAACGCCCTGAGAAGCTACCGCGTGCGGATTCCAGGCGTTTCCACCGGCAGTTGAAACACGCTCTTGCCGGCAGTGACGTACAGCGTACGGTCACCGGGGCCGCCAAAGGCGCAGTTGGTCACCAGATCCTCGGGGATCGGCAGGAACCGCTGGAGCCGCCCGGCGGGCGAAAAAACATATATGCCCGCTTTTGTATCGAGCGTTTCGTCCGTGGCCCGGCGCTGAACGAGCCCCGCCGCCGCGTACACATTACCCGCCGTGTCGATGCACAAGCCGTCGGCGCTGCGCCCGGGGTAGAAGTCGTGAAATACACGCATATTGGAGGCTGTGCCCTCGGGCGACAGATCGTAGGCGCGGATCATGCGCGCCGGGCGGCTCTTGCGGTCGAACTCAGGCACCCGGTTTGACTCCACCAGATAGAGCGTCTCGTCGTCCGGCGAGATTACCAGGCCGTTCGGCCGCTCAATATCCGGCGCCGCCAGAATGCGCGTGATCGTGTGCCGGCCGCCGCCCGGCGCCGGATCCAGGCGGTACACCGCGCCATTGCGCAACCCGAGCGGCCCCACGTCGGTGAAGTAGATCCGCCCTCGGCCATCGAGCGTGATGTCGTTGGGAGAATCGAATGGCTGGCCGTGATAGTCGCCGGCCAGAATCTCCAGTTGGCCTGACTTGGGATCGAGCCGCGTGATCCGCGCTTGACGCCGCCGCCGGTCGCTTGCCTCGCAAATCACCAGCCGGCCTTGCCCGTCGATCACCATGCCGTTGGCACCGTTACTATCGTTGCGGATCAGCGAGACGATACCGTTCGGCGACAGCACAAGAATCCGCTGGCTCACCAGTTCCGTGAAGTAGACAAAACCGTCGGAATCGGCGGCCGGGCCTTCCGTACCTGCCACCGTGGCCACGGCTTCGGCTTCAGGGTTGGAAGAAGACGCCAAGGAAGCGGCGGGCGGCGGCGGGTTGCCCCCACAGGCGCACATCTCCAGCACCGCCAGGCTCAGTACCGCGGCGGCCGGCACGCGGGGAGGGTTCAGAACAAAAGCCCTCGTGTTACGCCCAGGAAGAAGTGAACCGCGTACAACAGCAACTGCACCAGCAGCCCGGCAAACGTGAACAGCGCGGCCATCGGCCCGCGCGGCAACACGCCATGGCGCGACCGCTTGCGCCCGTACTTGCGAAACCAGCGGGAGAGCATTGCCGTCGAAATCACCAGCACCAAGCCGCTGATCAGAATGAGGCCCGCGTACGTAAGCGGGTTCGACCGGACAAACAGGCCGGTGGCGGCGAGACTGACGCCCAGCAAGCTGAGCAAAAGCCCAAACATCGCCGAAACCCAGGCATGGCTTCCAAGCACTCCCGAAGAGGCGTGAGAGGAACTTATAATTGCGCATTCCACGACTCTGTTAGCGTACACCCGCGCTAGACACGCACGCTCGATGCCATAAAATGGAAGCCCATGGCCGACTCTCCCGCTGCATCGCCGCGTCCCCTGGTGGCCGTCATTATGGGCAGCCGTTCTGACTGGTCCACCATGGAGCATGCCGCCCAGATATTGCGCCGTTTCGACGTGCCGCATTCGTGCCGGATCGTATCCGCGCACCGTACGCCGGATCTGATGTCGGAATTTGCGCGTTCAGCCGAAGACGCGGGCGTTGAAGTAATCATCGCGGCTGCGGGCGGCGCAGCGCATTTGCCCGGCATGACCGCGGCGCACACGGCTCTGCCGGTGCTGGGCGTGCCGATTGAGAGCGCCGTGCTGCGCGGGGTGGATTCGCTGCTGTCGATTGTGCAGATGCCCGGCGGCGTGCCGGTGGCGACACTGGCGATCGGCAAGGCGGGCGCAATCAACGCGGCACTGCTGGCCGTTTCAATTCTGGGCGCGAAATATCCCGTGTACCGCGAGCGGCTCCATACGTTCCGGCGCGAGCAGACTCAGAAAGTGCTGGACGACCAGCTGGAGTAGCTGGCTACGCCAGCCGGAAGTTTACTTCAATCGTCGCGGACACATTCACTGGTTTGTCGCCGCGCATGGCCGGAGCGAAGCGCCACTCGCGCACCGCCGCGACCGCTTGTTCGTCCAAACCCAATCCCAGTCCGCGCACGAGTTTCTATTGGTGCGGCGAACCGCCCACTCCCACCACCACCGACAGAATCGCCGTACCCTGCCAACGGGCGAACAGCGCAAGCGGCCCGTACTGCGGTTCGCGTTTGCTCGTCAGCTTCGGTGAACTCACGCCGTTGCCGACCTTGACCGCCTCAGCGCCGGGCGCCGGCGTGCCGGGGAACAATCGCGCGATGATCGACTGGCGGATTTCGAGGGCCGAGGTCCGCGCAGCCTTTGCCGCGTCCGGTTGCCCCAACAACTGAGCCAGCGAAGCCTCCACCTCCAGCACCGCCGCGCGGTCGGGCGGTTCGGACAGCAACGGGGCCGCGCCTTGCAGAAGCGGCGTCAGCCCGCGCGACAGGTCCGCCGGTTGATTGCGAAGAAACTCCAAGCGCACGATGCAGAGCATCAGCATGGCGGCCCCATCTTTCGGATCCTGGGCGATCGCTTCGCGCAGGATGGCCTCCGCTTCCGGGCGGGGCGTCTTGGACAGGGCCCCCGCGTTTTTCCAGCGGCGTCATCGCCGGCGCTTGTGCAAACGCCCGCCCCGGCATCAACACCAACATCCGGCGCGTCATCGTTCCTAGAGCATACCTCCCGCCACGCTAAAATGATCTTCTCT
>Ga0194119_10003584_pt1 | contig 24815 bp, 14 predicted proteins | sample TA2MahC100mmetaG_FD_148620 | JGI IMG/M metagenome (GOLD analysis project Ga0194119, IMG submission 148620) | Freshwater microbial communities from Lake Tanganyika, Tanzania - TA2015018 Mahale Deep Cast 100m | ecosystem: Environmental > Aquatic > Freshwater > Lake | place: Tanzania: Lake...
GAGCCACTTCGATGTGGTGCTCGACCTCACGCACTGGCTCACGCTCGGGATGGAGCAGCAGCGGATGACGGTGCTCGTGAGCGGGAGCGAGGCCTACGGGCTCTCGAAGGAGGGCGGGAACGTCGGCGTCTTCCCCACCACCGGGCCGCTCCGCCGGGCCGGCTTCACCTTCCCGGAGAACAGCGAGAAGCTCCTCCGTGGGACGAGCTTCATCGTGCAGGAGCGCGTCGGACGCGGGAACGTCGTGATGTTCACCAACGATCCGATGTTCCGCGGGTGGTGGCGCGCGATGGACCGGCTGGTGCTGAACGCGATGCTGCTCGGGACGGCGTTCTAGCCGTCCCCGATCGCGCGCTTATGGACGACGGGGCGGCGGGGGTGGGCCGTTCCGCGTCCAGATGACGACGACCCCACACCCCGCATCGGTCCCCGCGAACTCACCGGGGACATCAGAGGCACCAGAGTAGACCTCGATCCCTTCGATGTCGCGCACCGCGACGTTGGGGCCGAAGAAGTTGTCGGGGCGCCCATCGACGACGTACTGGGGATAGCAGCCGGGGAGGGCTCGCGCCATGCGGACGAGGCACCCCCGACTCCCACATTCGATCGCCACGCCGCGGAGCCCGCGCACCGCATCGGAGAGGTTGTTGTAGCCACGCTCCTCGATCACCTCGCGCGTCACATATTGCCCGCGCCCCGTCTTGAGCCGGCGCTCGAAGTCCTCGTAGCGGACGCCTCGCGATGGCTCTCCCGTCACCTCGGTGGCAGGGAGTCGCTGGACCTTCCCCCCCGTGGAGTCGCTGGAGGCGACCTCCGCACTCGTCCCCTCGAGCTCGAACCGCTGGACCATCGTCTCCCCCTTGGCGAGGGCGAGGACCAGCGTGGTGCGGGGATAGCCGGGCGCCGTGAAGAAGAAGCGGATCACCCCGGAGGGGATCTCCTTCAGTTCGAAGACCCCGATGGAGTCGGTGGTGGCGAAGCGCCCGGTGGCCGCGATGACCACCCGCACACCGACCACCGGCTGCTGCGTGACCGCATCGGTGACTACGCCCTTGAGGGTCGCGAACGCCCCCTGGGCGCCAAGCGGGGCCGCGAGGGCCCCCCAGAGGGAGAGGAGGGCGACCAAACGGGTGCGACGCAGGGGAGAGGGCCGGGGGGGCATACCCTCAAGGATAGGGGTGAAACGACCGAGGGGGAACGCCAGTCGGCGTTCCCCCTCGGTCCTCAGCGATCAGCCGACCCGTGGATCAGGGAGGGGTCGGGGAATTCGGCGTGGCCCCGCCCCAGGTGTAGAGCGCCTGGCCGAAGACACCGAGCTCCTTGGCGGGCACCGGCATCTCGCGCGGGGTTCCGGTCACGAGCCCATCGACACGACGGCGATAGTAGTACGGCGCCGCCCCGAGCCCGAGGAGCTCGATCTCCATCTCGTACCGGAGCTTGGTGCGGAGCCCGGCCTGCCCATCCCCCGCCGCGGCAGCGGCGAGCCCGCCACGCCCGACGCGGGTGTTGTTGATCTTGGTGGCGGCGAGGGCGAGGTTCGTGTTCGTCTCGATCAGCCCCTCCGCCCAGAGCAGGTCGTTCTGCGCGGCCGAGAAGACCGGCGCCGTGCCGTAGCCGGAGTAGATCCCGGTCGGCGACTGCACGCCAGTGGCATCGTACCGGATATGGCCGATGTTCGACTGGTGGTACGAACCGCGGGCCATGTTGAAGATCGCCTGCGAGGAGTAGGCGAAGTCGGTCCCGCCGTTCGCGGTCTTCGGCTTGTTCCCGAAGCCCGCCACCATCGACGCCGTCCCGAACGACCCGTCACCGAGGCGCTTGTCCGCCGAGTTGGGCTGCGGGTTGCCGCCCGCCGGCCACGGGTTCTTCTGCGACGCGTCGAGCAGATTCGCCACACGGGTGTGCAGGCGGGCGGTGTCGAGCGAGTTGAACCAGACCAGCACCTCCGGACACCAGGCCGTGCAGCCGTCACCCTCGAACTGGAAGTTAAACGGCGTCGTGGATGAGATCCCCTTCGAGGCGTAGCTCACAACCTTCGCCCAATCGACCGCGGCGTTCTCGGCGCCGGTGCGAGGCCAGTTGGCGAGGAGGTACGCCGCCATCGTGTTCGCCACCTGCGCGATCTGCGCGCTGGAGTACCCATGCCCGTTCAACCAGGCCGGCGGGGTGGTGAAGCTGTTCGCCGTCGCGATCGCGGCCGCGTTGTCGAACTTGGCGAGCGCCGCATCCCGCACCTGCTTGCGGTTGGAGTACGTGAGGTTCGCCAGGTCGGCGTTCTCATCGATGATGTACCCCTTGTCGTAGTTCATCGCGATCCCGGAGAGGGCCGCCCCCTGGATCAGGAGCGTCACCGCCTCGGCCCGCTTGGTGTCGGACGCGGTGTTGATGACGAGCCCGTTCTTGCGGATCGCCTTCAAGACGTTCGTCGCCAGGGAGAGGGCGCTGTAGTAGCCCTGCCAGTACTGCTCGATGCTCGTCCGACCGGCCGCCGCCGGATCGTTCTGCCACGACCGACTGTTGCGCGTGCCGTCGGCGTCGAGGCTCGAGTAGAAGTTCATGTTGAAGTTGTTCCACGATGCGCTGTACGACTGCGCCATCGTGGTGAGGGGCGCCACCGCGGAGTTCCCCTCATAGGCACTGATGAACTGCCGGATGGAGCCGGCCGCCACCGCCTCGATGGCGGCGGGATCGGCGAGCGCGCGCGAGGCGTCCGGCGCGTTCGGATTGGTGATGTCCAGCGACTTGCACCCCGTTACCATAAGCACGGCAGCTAGGCCCAGGCCACGGAAGGTCTTCATTCGCATCGTCGATCTCCTCATATAGGCGCGGCTCAGAAGCCGAGCTCGAACATAAAGGTAAAGGTGCGGAACTGCGGGTAGGTGAAGTAGTCAACGCGATACACGAACGGATTGCCACCGAGCCCCGAGGTGCCGGTCACATCTGGATCATAACCGGAGTAGTTGGTCGAAGTCCAGAGGTTGCGGCCGACGATCCCGAGGCGCGCGTTCTCGAACCCGAGGAAACTCACCGGCTTCACCAGAGCCTTCGGGAGCTGATAGTTCACCGCGAGCTCGCGCAGACGGATGTAGCTCCCCTCCTCTACGAAGAAGTCGTTCGCATCGAAATTGTTGTAGAAGGTCTGGTAGTAGCCGACCGGCTTCTTCTCCTCCTCCACCTTCCCGCGCTGGTCGTAAAGCGGGTCCCGCTGCTCGTTGAAGGGCCACTGGCGGGTATAGTTGTAGATATCGCCCCCCTGCACCGAGGTCAGCAGCGCGCTGATGCTCAGCCCCCCCATCTGGAAGGTGGTCGCGAGCGCCAGGTTGAGGTCGGGGTTCACGTCCCCAATCTGGAAGAGCGATGTCCCGTCCTCGGCGAAGCGACGGAGAGGTTTCTCGTTAACCGTGCGCCAGTCGGAGGCCTTCACGTAGAAGCCCTCCTCGTTGAGCTTGTAGTCCGCCGCGGTGCCGGCGAGCTTCTTCGACGTGAGCGAGGCGGCGAGCTCGTCCGCAGTGCGGATCCAGCTGTAGCCGTAGATCACGCCGAACGGCTCATTCGGGGCCACGCGGAAGAGATCCGTGTTCCCATCCGGGCCCGCGAGGAAGGGGGCCACGTTGAGCTCGGTGATCTTCTGGCGCGTGCGGTCGGCGGTCAGATTGACCCGCCAGAACATGTCACCGCGCGAGAGGAGGACGGCGCCAAGCGCGGCCTCATGGGTGTTCCCTGTGAGGGTGCCGGCGTTGGTCCAGGTGTTGCGATAACCCGTCGCCGCCGAGACCGGGGCGAGGAGGATCTGATCGGTCGTGATCTTGTCCGAGTAGCTGTACTCGAAGGTGAAGTTCTGGAGGAAGGTCAGGTTGAAGCCGACCTCCGTCTCCTTCGAGAAGGCGGGGCGGAGGTCCGAGTTCCCCAGCGTGACCGGGGTCGGGCTGCCGCCGACGAGCGAGAAGATCTCATACTGCGCGTCGAAGCCCGGACGGAGCCCCGCCGTGCCGTACGAGGCGCGAAGCTTGAATTCGTCGACCCCAGGGAGCTTCAGGTCTTCGGAGACGCGATACGCCCCCGAAACGCGATTGTAGAGCTGTCGGCGCTGGTTCACACCAAAGAGCGAGGACTCGTCCTGACGCACAAGCCCGTCGAAGATGTAGCGGTCCTTGATGTCGAAAGTCGTGATCGCGAAGAGGTTATTCGCGCGGATCGACACCGAGCGCGACCCCGGAAAGATATCGAGGCTCTGATTGGCGGCACTGAACTCGGGCACCCGCGGGACCGTGAGACCGACGGCGGAGACGTTGACGTTGTTGATCGACTGGTCCTCAAAGACCCACGCCAGCTTCGTGGTGTTCGTGAACCAGGAGAACTTCTTCTGCGCCGTCAGCGTCGCGCCGAGGTTGCTGGTGCGGGAGAGGGTCGAGCTCTGGAAGATGCTCCCGTCATCCACGGCGCCAGCCGAGTTGAGAAACCCCGTCGGGTTGAACGACTTATACATATCCCCCGACTGCTCGTAATTGACATTCCCCTCCGCCGTCAGCCAGCTGAGCGGCTTGTAGGTGAGGCGGAAGGTCCCGTTGAAGCGGTCGCGATCGCGGTTGATGTCGGTGTTGTTCAGACCATAGAGCGGGTTCACCACGTTCCCTGAGAGGGGCGGCTGCCTCACGATGGCGTTGAACGGCGAGCCATCGGTGTTCGGCGCCAGGAGGTCAATGTTCGGCTCGAGGAAGCGGAGGCCGAAGAAGATCCCGGTGTTCTCCCCCTCGTCCGAGCTCGACCGCCCGTAGAAGGCGCCCGCCGAGAAGGTGAGCTCGTCGGTGATCGCCTGATCGAGGTTGATACGGAAGTTCTGGCGGTTGAAGCCGTTCAGCAGGCCGAGCACGCCCGTCTCACGCGAGTTGTGGAACGAGACGTTGAAGTTCGTGCTCCCACGACGCTGGCCGACCGAGGCGTAGTTCGTCATGAACTGCCCAGGACGGAAGACCTGGCTGAGCTGGTCGTAGACGATCGGGTACGGATTGTCGGATACGCGGTCCGGCTCCTGCACGCGGTTGCCGCCGGCATCGCGTCGGAAGTTCCCGTCCGGGAGGAGCTGGAACTCGTGAGAGGTGTTTCCTGGGACCTTGTTCGGCAGCCAGCTCTGACCGAATTCGTTGCGGACGGTGAAGGTCGTCTGCCCCTCGGCGAGCTGCGCCCCACGCTTGGTGAAGATCTGCACCACGCCGTTCGCAGCGTCAGAGCCGTAGAGCGAGCTGGCCGCCGCCCCCTTGATCACCTCCATCCGTTCCACATCCTCGGTGTTGATGTCCGCGAGGGTGAGGCGGGAGATCGTCCCGTCGACGATGATCAGTGGGTCGGCCGAGCCGGTGAGGCTCGTCGAGGAGCGGAGGCGGATCGCCGGCGCCGCCCCAGGCTGCCCGGTGACGGTGACGACAGACGCACCGGCCACGCGGCCCGCGAGGACGCCCACCGGCGAGGAGGACGGCGCCTCCTTGATCTGCGAGGCGTCGACGACGCCGACGGAGAAGGCAGTCTTCTTCTGCGAGGTCGCGTCGCCCACGCCCGTCACAACGATCTGCTCGAGGTTGAGCACGTCCTTGGCGAGCGCGAAGTCGTTGGTGAACCGGCCGGCGGAGAGGGTCACCGTCTGCGCCTTTGGGGTATACCCGATCGCGCGCGCGCGCAGGGTGAGACTCCGCCCCGCGTTGGCGCCGAGCGCCACGGTGAAGGAATAGGTGCCATCGACCGAGGTCGTGGCACCGACACCGAGCTCGGCGATGCCGACGCTAGCGCCCCCGAGGGGCTGCCCAGAGGACGTCACCTTGCCGGTGAAGACCGCGCTCTGCGCGGCCACAACGCTGGCCGTCAGGGCGAGACCCGCCAGCGCGACCAGCGCGCGACGGGAAGCATGGGACCACACACGCGACATGAGAGACCTCGGGAAGGAGATTTCGGTAATCATGGTCGAGGCGCTCACGGGGTCACCGTCGCCTTCAGGGAGACACCGGCGCCATCTTCGTAGACGTCGAGCATCGCGTACCAGGTGCCGCTCGCCGGATTGGCGAAGGTGCAGGTCTCGGTGTTGCCCGCCGCATACGGGCGGCAGGTCCACGTGGAGGTGGTCGGCGGGGAGCCGGGGCGGACATAGAGGTCGAAGTCCCCGGTCCCACCGCTCATCTCAAACTTAAGGCTCGTGGAGCCAGCCGGGACGTAGATGCGGTACAAGATATAGTCGCCGACCTTGCCGCTGATCCCCGTCACGGCGGTCCCGCTCGTGAGCGGGATGCCGACGAGGTTATAGACGGTCAGGCTCGCCGACTTCTTGGCACCACCGCTCTGCGTCGCGGTGATCGCCGCGAAGCACGAGGTCGCACCCGTCGCCGGGACGCAGTTGGTGGAGACGCGTCCCGACGCATTCACCGTCGCGACGTTGGTGTTCGAGCTCGCCCAGGTCACGGCGACGGTCTTCCCCCCTTGGGTGGCCGTCATCTGGACCGGGATCCCCTCGTCGACCCCGAGGAAGAGGGGGGCGACCTCGAATTTGTTGCTCACATCGGTGATCTCGTAGTCGTCGTTACTGACGCACCCGAGGGTGCTGGCGACGAGCAACAAGCCGGTGAGCCTCGCGACGTGGCGATTCATCATGTGGGACTGGCTCCTGGTGGACGATCGGACCCGGGCAGCGGACGCTGTCAGGTCACAGGGGTGTAACGAGGGCCTAACGTACGACTTCCTATTACATCTGGCAATACGCGACACATCAGGTTAGGGACGCGGGGTCGGACTCGGACGTAACACCATGGCCCGAACGTTCCCCGATACCGGATACCGCGCTTCCTGCCCCGAGGGCCACCGGACCCAGACGGTTCGGGCCGCCCGCAGATCCGAGAGGACCTGTGTCACCGATCCACTCGACCAGTAGCCACCGCCCAGTGTGACCGGCCGGACCGGACCGACCCACCCCTCCCCCTCGAGGCGCACCAGCGCCCCGACGGCGGCGGGGTTCTCGGACCCAGATCCAGCTAGCCGTACCCGCAGCCCCGGGCGTCCCGTCACATTCTTCCATAGAGTGGTCGGCCCAGCGTTCTGGGCGACCGCGAGATCGGGCCGGCCATCGGCATCGAAGTCGGCGACCGCCGCCCCCCGCTGATCCCCGTGGATCACGATCCCAGACTCGCTCAGCCGGATCGCACGGAAGTCACCCCGCCCATCCCCGAGTAATACGAGCCCGACCCCCGCCTCGAGGCGCGGGGTCCCGATCTCGGTTGGGAAGAGGTTCTGTGCCAGGAAGAGATCCTCGCGCCCATCGCCATCGAAGTCGGCGACGGCGATCCCGTGCACCGGGGCCCACTGCGCCATCGAAGGGAGTGGGCGCGCCTCGAATCGGGCTCCCCGGTTCATCAGGAGGAGATGGTCATAGGTCGTCGCCCCGATCCGCGCGACCCGCATCGAGTCGGGACCGAGCAGCTGCATCGCCGACGCCTCGGCGAACTCCGTATGCGTGGCGAAGCGGCGTCGGATCGCGGGGATGGCAGCGCCCAAGCGCGCGAACGATTCGAGCGGCATCTCACGCCCGGTGATCGAGTCCGCGCGGGCAAGGAGGAGCCCGGGACCTGACTCCCCGAACGGACCGGCGATCAGGAGATGCGGGCGTTCCGGTGAGGCGCCCCACGGGAGATTCCGTCCCCAACTCGTGACGACGAGATCGAGACGCCCATCGGCATCAAAGTCGCCGGCGGCGAGACCGTTCCACCGACTGCGGATCGCGTCGAGCCCGAGCGCGGCGGTGACATCACGGAATCGTCCCCCGACATTCTCCAAGATTCGCACCGGGCCGAACTCCACCGCGACGACGAGATCAGGGCGATGATCACCGACGAGATCGACCAGGAGCGCCGACGAGATCAAGCCGAGTGTGCGCAGGACCGAGGCGTTGTCGGTATCGACCGTGAAGCGCCCATCGGGGCCACCGCGCAACACGTGTGACGGTGCGGGGAGTGGCCACGCCCCCCCGATCACGCGCGGCGCGACGAAGAGATCGAGCCATCCATCACCATTCACATCCGCAGCGGCGAGAGCGCCGACGCTCGCGGTGTCACCTTCGCGAACCGTCGCAGCGCTCGAGGTGCCGCCACGCGTCGCGTACCGAACGACCGAGGGACGTCCGAGCGCCGCCTCCATCGTGGCCGCCTCATAGTTCGACTGTCCGACGATCAAGTCCATGCCCCCCGATGCGCTGGGCCACGGGAGGATCGTCGTGAGATCACCGGTCGCAGGTGCGCCGAGGGTTCGCATCGCGAAGCGCGCACCGCTGTTCTGTAGGAGGGTGAGTGCACCACCGCGTCCCGCACCGACGACCAGGTCCTCACGCCCATCGCCATCGGCATCGACCCAGGCGAGCCCCGGGCCGAGCTGACTGAAGCGATTGGGGAGCAACGGCTGCCGACGGAAATCGTCGAAGGGGAGTTCGGTGTGGCGATGACCGCCGAGGAGGGCGGTGGCATCGACGAAGAGCGGTGCCGGCGATGCCCTGGCGCCTGGCGTCATCGGTGCTGCGCCACTGGGACGCGCGCCGGTCTGCGCGATCTCATAGAGGCGATTCGCTCGGACCTCACGGAGGATCGACTCCCGCCCATCGGGCCAGCGCACCTCGAGCTCGGCCACCGAGTCAGGATCGATCGCGAAGGTGAGCTGCGGCTCGCCCCCGCTCAGATAGAGCCCACCGGCGGTCATCTCCTTCTGCTGCTCGGGGACCCCGCTCGTGCGCACGCGGACGACCGCACCGATCCCGAAGCGATTGGGCGCGTCACCGGCGAGGCGCACCGCGACGCGTGGCGCGGTCGCGTCATTCCGATAGATGGCCGTCGGCGCATCGAGCCGTGAGGCGATGACGTCGAGGTCGCCGTCGAGATCGAGGTCGGCGAGGGCGATCCCATGGGCGATGTCGGGGATCTCCCCGAGCCCCCACCCCTTCGGCATCGCCGCGAAGGTCAGATCGCGCTGATTGCGAAAGGCGATGTTCGGGATCGCGAGTCGCGGGAACTCCTGCTGCTCCTCGTTCCAAGGCACCCGCGGGAAGGCGTCACGGATCCGATCGAACGTATCGGCATCACGGGCATCCCAGTGATGTCCATTGAGTGTGATGAGATCCTCGAAGCCATCGAGGTCGATGTCGAGGAAGGCCGATCCCCAGGTCCAATCGGTCGCGGCGACGCCGGCGAAATCACCGACGGAGGCCCAGGTCCCGTCGCCGCGCCCCACATGGAGCATGTTGCGCATCCACTGCGGACGCACTCCGTCCACACCCAACGGCTTCGGCAGCGGGGTGTGCGTCGGGATCTGTCGCTGCTGCGCCGCGAGCGTGGGCACGAGCATGTCGGCGGTGAAGAGATCGACGGTGCCGTCGCGATCGACATCGCCGAAGTCGACCGACATGCAGGTGTTGCTCGTCGCGGCGAGGGCCGTGCGCGGGACGAGCTGGAAGTTCCCAGTGCCGTCATTGAGCCAGAACTGATCGGGATCCTCGAAGTCGTTGCAGACGTAGAGGTCGGGCGCGCCATCGCCATTCACATCGTAGAAGCGAGCGGCGAGGGTGAAGAAGTCGGGCTCCTGCGCGAGGGGGCGACCTGCCTCATCGCGGAAGCGTGGCCCCTGGATCGGGGTGCGCGTGAAGCGTCCCGTCCCATCATTCAGGAAGAAGAGATCGGGGTCGGCGCGCTGCGAGCGGACGATCCCACCGAGATCGGGGCGGTCCTCGATCCGATAGTCCGCCGCCCACTCCGGCTTCACGGCGTAGCTCCCATCCGGACGCTTGGTTACCACCTGATCGAAGGCGCGCGCCTGCGGGGGATGCACATCGAGCGCGTTGCGCGTCTTGTACGTGGCTACATAGAGATCGAGATCGCCATCGCGATCCACGTCGGTCAAGGTGAGGGTCGTCGCGCCGTAACCACCGACGAGCCCGCTCATCGCGGTGATATCAGTGAAGCGCCCTGTGCCATCGTTCTGCCAGAGCATGACCGGACCACCACGCGTCCCGACCACCAGATCGAGATCGGCATCGCCATCGACATCGGCGAAGGTCGCGCCGACACTCAGTGAATCGATGCGCACTCCACTCGACGCCGTCACATCCTCGAAGGAGAACCCGCCGCGATTGCGATAGAGCGTCGCGCGGCCAGTGACCGAGGCGGCGAAGAGATCGGGGTAGCCATCGCCATCGATATCCCCTGCCGCGACACCAGCCCCGATCAGGAGGTCGCGATTCGTGAGGGCGCGTCGTGCATCGAGCACGTACGCATGGGTGATCCCAGTCTGCGACGGTGTGAGCGCGGTGAAGCCGGCGCTCGCGTCACGCGTCGATGAAGCGGCGTCTCCCACGTCGAGGGCACGCCAGCGATAGCCATCCCCCTGCTCCCACGCCCCGACCGTTGGTGTGTGCTCTCGGCACGCCGTGATCAGCAGCGCACCGATCATAGGCCAGAGGGATCGCCCCCTCATCGGGCCACTCGCCCGCGCAGCCCCACCGTCTGTCGCCCGATGCATTCCCCGAGCGAGATCCCATCGAGCACCGCCGGGAGATAGTGCACCCCAGCCCAGACGCGCGACCACGCCACCTCCTCGCGTGCCGCCGAGAAGCTCGCGAACGGTCGCGCTGACTGGCCCACGTCGACCTGACTCGAATCCACATAGCTGATCGTGTCACCTAGCAGATCGATCAACACCCGCACCGCCGCCGCCGACTGCACCGAATGTCCACTCGGATACTCCGGGAACGGGGGCGTCGGGATCACCGTGCGATACGCCGGATCGAAGACCTGCTGCACATAGGCCACGGGGCGCACCACCATCGAGCGATACTTCTCCGCCCACGTTGCGATGAAGGCGTCATGGATCGCAATGGCGGTGAGCGCGTAGAGCTCCGCCGCCTGCGGCGCGGTGAGGGCGCGCCGCGCGATCATCTGATTGACGACGCTGATCCAATGGAAGCCCGGGGTCCCCGTCGCCACCGGATTATCCGCCCAGAAGAGGGCGATCTGCCTCTTCTCCTCCGAGAGGACCCGCACCGAGTCGTAGAAGGCCCGCCCCATCGCATGGAAGGGCGACCCGGGACGCTCGGAGTAGGTCGGCGGAGGCGTGATCGTGCACGCGGCATCCGCCGTGATCATCGGGCGGAGCGTCCCCCAATACGGCTCTGTCGGCATCGTCGGATTGAACGACGGGAGCGTCGTCTTCCCCGCGACCTTCGGCCGATTCGTAAAGAGCCCCTTCTCCGTCGCCATCTCGGCGTCAAGCCGCAGATTCGGGTTCCCGGTCGCGACGTAGTCCGATTGACCGGAGAGGGTCTGCGGGAGGAACTGATCGAGCGTCGCGGTGTTCTCCCACTGGTCGCGCTGCCGCGGCGCGTCCCAGGGACGCCCGCGCGTGGCGAAGAAGCCATCCTCGGCGGCCCACCGAAGGATCCGTGCACCGAGCACCTCCCCCTCGCGCCGCGAGCGCGCCACCTCGGCCTCGCTGACGCCGGCGGCCTGGCGTGCCGCGACCTGCGCCGCGGCTAACGAATCGACGCGCCGCACCGAACTCGCGAGCCCATCCCGCAGGAGGGAATCGAGGACGATGCGCTCGGCCACCGCCGCGACGATCGCCCCGTCGACCGATGCCTCGAGCGGAGCCCCCTCACGCTCAGGCATCCCGTTCACTGCGGGAGCGAACGACCGCGCCCCCGAGCGCACATCGGCCGCATACCCCTCGTATAGTGCGAGCGCCGCGTAGGCGGAGATCCGCGCGGCGACCGGCGGGCCAAGCCGCTCGCTGCGCACGAGGGCAAGCGAGGTCCGGGTCCACTGCGCGACGAGCTGCGGATCGGGCGCCTCGGCGGCACGGTCGCAGCCGACGAGCGCGATCAGGCCGAGGGGGGGGAGGAGACGCCGCGCGAAGGACGAAAGCATGGGATCCATGCGAGAGGGGAATACGCGGAAGCTACCGACCCTGTTGCGACCGAGCGAGGGCCGCCCGCTGAGAGGTGACGCCGCGCCGATGGGGCGCCATCTTATCCCGAGGTTCCTTCCCCTCTCTCCCGCGATGCCCTCGATGCGCACCTCCCTCCTCGCGATCGCCCTCTGCTCGACGACCCTGATCGCCCAAGGTCGTCCCACCACACGTCCGGCCGCCGCGACACCGGCCGCTGCGACCTCCACCGACTCCACCCAGAGCGGTGGCATCAGTGCGGCGGCCCTCAATGGGCTCCGCTTCCGGAGCATCGGTCCTGCCTTCACCTCGGGGCGCATCGCCGATATCGCGGTGCACCCCAACAAGACCACCTGGTACGTGACGGTCGCCTCGGGCGGGGTCTGGAAGACGGAGAACGCCGGGACCACCTGGAGCCCGATCTTCGATAGCCAGAGCTCCTATTCCGTCGGCGTCGTCACCTTGGATCCCAAGAACCCCGAGGTCGTCTGGGTCGGATCCGGTGAGAACAATGCGCAGCGCTCCGTCGGCTTCGGCGATGGCGTCTACAAGTCGGAGGACGGTGGGCGTACCTGGCGCAACATGGGGCTCAAGCAGTCCGAGCACATCGGGAAGATCGTCGTCGATCCGCGTGACTCGCGCGTGATCTACGTGGCGGCGCAGGGGCCGCTCTGGGCCGAGGGCGGGGAGCGCGGCCTCTACAAGTCGACCGACGGTGGCGAGAGCTGGACCAAGCTGCTGAGCGGCGCCAAGTGGGCCGGCGTGAACGAGTTCGAACTCGATCCGCGCAACCCCGACATCATCGTCGCGAGCACCTGGCAGCGGCATCGGCATGTGGCGGGGTATCTAGCCGGTGGGCCGGAGTCGGGACTCCATCGCTCCACCGACGGTGGCAAGACCTGGAAGAAGATCAATGGCGTCCCTGAGGGCGAGGCGCGCATCGGGCTCGCGCGCGCGCCGTCGAATCCCGACGTGCTCTACGCGATCGCCGAGGCGGCAGGGGAGCGTGGCGGGATCTATCGGTCCGATGACAACGGGGTGAGCTGGCGTCGGCAGAACGGGTACTCGACGATCTCGCTCTACTATCAGCGGATCTTCGTCGATCCCACGGATGCCGACCGGCTCTTCATCATGGACACCTATGTGATGGTGTCCGAGGATGGCGGGAAGACCGTCGAGCGCCTCGGAGAATCCGGGAAGCACGTCGACAACCATGCCCTCTGGGTCGATCCGTCGGCGCCGGAACATCTCCTCATCGGCTCCGATGGCGGCCTCTATGAGACCTTCGACCGTGGCCGCACCTACAAGTTCTTCGGCAACCTCCCGGTCACGCAGTTCTACAAGATCGACATCAGCCGCGAGGTGCCGTTCTACCATGTGTATGGTGGGACGCAGGACAACTTCTCATTCGGTGGGCCGGCGCGCACCGCGAGCGTCGCGGGGATCCGCAACTCCGATTGGTTCGTGACCAATGGCGGCGACGGCTTCCAGAGCCGCGTCGATCCCACCGACCCGACCACCATCTACGCCGAGTCGCAGAACGGCGGCCTGGTGCGCTTCGACAAGCGCACGGGAAACGCGGTGCGGATCGTGCCCGAGGAGGAGCCGGGCGAGGATCCGGCGCGCTGGTACTGGGATTCACCCCTTGTGATCTCCCCCTTCCAGTCGACGCGCCTCTACTTCGGCTCGCAGCGGATCTATCGCTCCGACGATCGTGGTGACAACTGGCGTCCGATCAGCCCCGACCTCTCGCGCAACATCCCGCGCACCGCGATGAAGATGCAGGGGCGCCTCTGGAGCGTCGACGCGGTGGCACGCCACACCTCCACCTCCTATGCAGGCTCCGTCACGGCGATCGCCGAATCCCCCAAGGCCGAAGGGGTGATCTACGCGGGCACCGATGATGGCTTGATCCAGATCACCGAGGACGGCGGGACCACCTGGCGGAAGATCGAATCGATCGCCGGGGTCCCCGACACGAGCTTCGTCGCCTATGTCACGGCGTCGGCACACGACGCGAACGTGGTCTACGCGGCGATCAACAACTTCAAGCGTGGTGACTTCAAGCCCTACCTCCTTCGTTCCAAGGATCGCGGCCGCAGCTGGACGCTGATCACCACCGGGCTCCCCGAGCGCGGCCCCACGCATGTGATCCGCGAGGATCCCGTGAAGCCGGGGCTCCTCTTCGCCGGCACCGAGTACGGGGCGTGGGTCTCATTCGATGATGGCGCGCGGTGGCAGGCCCTCAAGGGCGGGCTCCCGACGATCGCGGTCTATGACATCGCGATCCATCCGGAGATGAACGATCTCGTGCTCGGCACCTTCGGTCGCGGTATCTACGTCCTCGACGATTACTCGGCGCTGCGCACGATGACCCCCGAGGCGCTCCGCACCGAGGCGACCCTCTTCCCCACCGCACCGGCGCTCCTGTTCCAGCCGTCGTCGCCGCTCGGCGGGAGCGGGGTCGGGTTCCAGGGCGCGATGCACTACTACGCCTCCAACCCACCGGTCGGCGCGACCTTCACCTATCACCTCCGCGCGGCGTATCGCACGCAGAAACAGGCGCGACAGACGCGCGAGCAGGCGCTGAACAAGAGTGGCACCGACGTCCCCTTCCCCGGCTGGCCCGCGCTCAAGGCGGAGCAGGAGGAAGAGGCACCGAGTATCGAGGTGGAGATCAGTGATCCGAGCGGGGTGATCGTCTCACGCTTCGATGGGATCAACGCCGCCGGCACCACCCGCGTGACCTGGAACCTGCGTTGGTCAGGGGTGACGCCGATCGGAGGTGGCGCCGGAGGCGGATTCGGCTTCAGTGGTGGCGGTGGTGGTAACGCCGAGGGTGGTGCGCGCGGCGGGAACGGCCCCTATGTGGTGCCGGGCACCTATCGTGTGCAGCTCTTTAAGCGCGTGGCCGGCGTGCGCACCGCGCTCACCGCGCCGACGGCGTTCGAGGTGCGACTCCTCCCGAACGCGACCCTCACCGTCGCGCAGCGCGAGCGGGCCTTCGCGTACCATCGCGAGGCGCAGCAGGTGCAGCGCGTGGTGCTCGGTGTGAACGGACAGCTCGGTGAGATCTCGGCACGTCTCGATGCGCTCGAGCGTGCGGCGGAGCAGATCACCCGCACCACCACGCTCGACGCCGAGGTGCGTGCGGCGCAGGTCAAGCTCCGCGGGATCCGTGAGCAGCTGCAGGGAGACAACACCGCGGGCCGCTTCGCCGAGCCGACGGAGACCTCACTCCTCGGGCGGTTGAGCACGGCGACGAACTTCGGGTCGCTCGGCGAGCCGACCGGGACGCAGCGGCGTCAGCTCGAGATCGTGAAGGAGCGCTTCCCGGCGATCCAGGCCGCGGTGCAGACCTTCATCGCCACCGAGCTCACGGCGTTGGAGCAGAAGGCGGAAGCGGAGGGAGCGCCGTGGACGCCAGGGCGAGCCATCCCGCGATGAAGCAGACCCCACCGATCGGGGTGATCGCGCCGAGGGCGCGCACCCCGGTCAGGGTCATCGCGTAGAGGGAGCCACTGAAGAGGAGCGTCCCAGCGACGAAGCACCAGCCGGCGACCAGCGGCGCGCGCGGGAGCGGGGCGGTGGCATCGAGCCCCGCGCGTGCGAGGAGCCACGCGACCATCAGCATCGCGAGGGCGTGATACATCTGATAGCGAGCCCCCGTCTCCCAGACCTCGAGGAGGCGGGGCTCCACACGCACGCGCAACGCATGCGCGCCGAACGCGCCAGCGGCGACACCGATCGCCGCGGAGAGCGAACCCAAGAGCAAGAAGAGTCGTGGCATCAGGAGGATCTCGTGATCAGGAGAGGGCGCGCCGGAGCATCATGAACTCGGCGAGGTTCTCGGCGGTGAGGATCCCGACCACGCGGTCGCCGTCGAGCACGGGGATGGCGCGCGTGGGACTCTCACCGAGTCGAGCGAGGACGGTGGCGGGGGTCTCGTGGAGCGCGACGCTCGGACCACCCTGCTGCATGACGGTGTGCACGGTGGCCTGCGGCCCGAGCGCGGTGAGTCCGCGCAGGAGATCGGCGCGTCCCACCATCCCGAGGTAGCGCCCCTCGGCGACGACGGGGAAGTCCTGCTGCGACCCCGCGATCACGAGATCGGCGACCTCAGCGAGCGTCGCCTCGGGGGCGACGGTGCGAAGGTCGGTGATCATGAGCGAGGCGACGGTCGTGCGCTCGAGGGCGGCCTCGGTCTCGACGGAGGCCGCTTCGCCCGCACCGGCGAGCCAGACGAAGACGGCGATCAGCACGAGCGAGGGGTTGTTCCAGACGAAGAGGCCGACGAAGGCAAAGAGCGCGGCGAAGACGCGTCCGACCTGTGCGGCGCGACGCGTGGCGCGGGCGAGATCGCCGGAGCGGAGCGCGAGGAGGGCACGCAGCACGCGACCGCCATCCATCGGGAAGGCGGGGAGGAGATTGAAGAGGATCAACCCGACATTTATGTCGACTAGCTGCGCCAAGATTCCCGGATAGGTGAAACTGCGATAGGGAGTCTGGAACACCTTGAAGGCATCAATCGACCGCACCCCGTAGACAGCGAAGAGGATCCCGCCGAAGAGGAGCGCGAGCGCGACGTTCACCGCCGGCCCCGCGACGGCGATCGCGAGCTCCTGCCGCGGTTCGCGCGGCATCCGTTCCAAGCGCGCCAAGCCGCCGATCGGGAGAAGCGTGATGTCGTGCGTCCCGATCCCATAGCGGCGCGCCATCAGCGCATGCCCGAACTCGTGGAGCAGGACGATGGTGAAGACGACGAGGATCGCGACCACCCCGGCGATCGCCGCCGCGGTCCCGCCCCCCTGCCGCAGCGCGACCCAGAGGAGGAGGAGGGGGAAGGTGGCGTGGACGCGGACGCTGATCCCGGCGATCCGGCCGATCGACCAGGACCATTTCATGGGCGGGGGCCTCGGCTAGGCATGGCAACAAGATAGCGCTCGGGCCGTCGGGACCCGCCCCACGAATCGCCTGACCCCCCCTTGCTATTTTCGGTTTTTATTCGGTAATTACCCCTCCCTTCTTCGGGTTCTATTCGGTATGTCACTCGCTGCCCTTCGTCTGCAGATCGCCTCGGTCGTCGCCGGTGCCCCGAGCGCGAGCCCCGGGCTCCCCACCGGGATGGCCGCGCTCGATGCGGCACTCCCCGGCGGGGGGGTCCCGCGGGGGCGGATCAGTGAGTGGGTCGCCCCGGCGGGATTGGGGAAGACGACCCTCGCGCGCGGATTGGTGCGGGCGACGCTGCGCGCGGGGTTCGGCGTGGCGTGGATCGATGCGACCCGTACCCTGGATCCCCGCGATTGGGCGGGGACCCTCGATGCGATCTGGGTCGTGCGTCCGCCCGATCCCGCGCGCGCCCCCTGGTGCGCCGATCTCCTCCTGCGCTCGGGGGCCTTCACCCTCGTGGTGCTCGATGGCGGACCGGTCCTCCCCCGCCCCATCGCAGTTCGTCTCGCCCAGCTCGCCCGCGAGTCGGATGCCGCGCTGCTGCTCCTCGGCGATGGCACACGCGCCACCGATGGCGGCGCGGCGCTCCGACTCCGTCTCGCTCGACGCGGGAGCACGGGCCGCGCCGTCGCGATGATCGAGAAGGGGGGCGTTCACTCTCATCCTGTGGTGTTGGAGATCGGTCATGACCTCGTCCTCGCGCGTCGCCTGTGTGCGCATCCCGAGATTCCCGATCGCCGCGGCGTGGCTCGCCGCACCGCGCGACGAGGACGACGCGGCGCCCACGCCGGCCCACTGGGACACGCAGCCGATCGTGCTCATACGCAGCCCGACGATCCGCACGGTCACGGCGCAGGCGGCACGGCAGGGGATCCGCACCGGGATGACCCTGCCCCAGGCGCGCGCCCTCTGCGCGAATCTCATCGCGTGGCCCTGGGATGAGCTGACGCTCACGCGCGAGATCGCACGTGCGAGTGCGGCCTTCCTGAGCGCGAGTCCGCAGGTCACCCCGCTCCGAGAGGCGCCGGGGAGCTGGTGGATCGGCGCGCAGGGGTTCGATGGGATCGGTGGCGAACGTCAACTCGCCACGCTCCTGCTCCGACTCGCGCGCGCCTGGCACCCTGCCGCGCGTGTCGCCGTCGCCGATACCTGCATCGCGGCACAGACCGCCACCTGGAGTACGCGCGCCCAGCGTGAACCGGTGCACATCGCGCCGGGCGAGGATGCCGTCTACCTGATGCGCGTCCCCCTCGCCTTGCTCCCAATGGATGACGAGCTCCGTGAGACGCTGCGCGCACTCGGCCTCCGCACCGCGGGTGAGGTCGCGGCGCTCGATCCCCTCGATGTCGAACGGCGATGGGGGGCGGAGGGACTCGCCCTCTGGCGCCTCGCGCGCGCCGACGATCCTCGCCGCGCGACGCTCGCCACCCTCGATGACCCACGCCGCGTCACGCATGAGCTCCCCGCCGCGGTCACGACGATGGAGCCGATCCTCTTCGTGGTGCGCGCGGCGCTCGATCGCCTCGTCCGCACCCTCGCCGCCGACGGACGCGCCGCTGCCGCGATCGCGATCACCCTCACCATCGCCGGCGATCGCCCGCGCCGCGTGACCCGCGAGGTGCGCCCCGCCACGCCGATGGCGCGTGTGGGACCGCTCTTCGAACGGTGTCGCGCTCTGCTCGATACCTGGACCCTCGAGGCCCCCGTCGAGCAGGTCGAGGTGAGCATCGCGCAGGCGGTGACGGCGACCGCCGAGCAGGGGGATCTCCTCACGCCGGCCTGGCGCGATGCGGCCGCCGCCGATGCCGCACTCGCTCGCCTCCGCACCACCCTCGGCCCCGATACCGTGGTGCGCCCCGTGCGCCGCGACTCGCACGCCCCCGAACGCGCCGGCGCGTGGGACACGATCGAGACCTTCACCGCTCCCCCGCCGATCGACACACTCGGTGGGCCGGCCATGAAGGCGACGCCAGATGGTCGCGCGCTCCGTCTGCTCGGCTCTCCCGAAGCGATCCAGGTCAGCACCGATGCGCATGGCATACCACACGAACTCCGCTGGCGCGGGACGCGACACGCGCTCACACAGGTGCAGGGCCCTGAGCGGCTCTCCGGCGCGTGGTGGCAATCCAATCCCTTCGCGCGCGAATACTGGCGATGCGTGAGTGCGACCGACGGCGAGTCGCTCGTGATCTATCGCGAGGCGAGTGGGTGGCGGGTGCAGGGGTGGGAGGACTGACCCCTGCCGCGCCCCACCGCCGCACCGTCCGCGACGGTGCCGTACGCCGAGTTGCATGCGCACTCGACCTTCTCGCTGCTCGATGGCGCGAGCGATCCCGAGGCGCTCGTCGCGCGCGCGCGGGACCTCGGGCTCGCGGCACTCGCCCTTACCGATCACGATGATGTCGGCGGCGCGGTGCGCTTCGCGACCGCCACCCGCGAGGCCGGTCTGCCCGGGATACTCGGCGCCGAGCTCACCGTCGACGTCCCACTCCCGACAGCGCTCTCGTCCGCGGTGCGTGATGCCCTCCCCGGGCGCGTGGTGGGGGAGGATCAGATCCCGCGGCTCCGCACCCATCTCGTCTGCCTGGTGGAGAGTCGCGAGGGATGGGGGAACCTCTGCACGCTGATCACGCGGGCGCGGTTGGATCATCCGCGCGGCGAGCCCCGTGTGACGCTGGAGCAACTCGCGCAGCACACCACGGGGCTCTTCGCGCTGAGTGGATGCGTGCGCGGATGGATCCCGCAGCTCCTCGCCGCGAGCGAGAGCACGGCAGGTGAGTCAGCGATACGCGCAACACGCGACGCGACGAGCACATTGCACGACCTCTTCGGTGAGCGGTTCGCGATCGAGTGCTGGGATCATGGGCTCCCCGAGGAACGGGCGCTCACGCAGCGACTGATCACCCTCGCCGAGGGGATGGCGCTCCCTTGGGTGGTGACCAACGATGTGCACTACGCCCGCCCACGAGAGCGGATGGCGCACGATGTGCTCACCGCGCTCCGGCATGGGGCGACGCTCGACGAGATGGGGACGCGACTCCGCCCGAACGCCGAATGGCATCTTAAGGGACCGGCCCAGCTCGCGGCGCGGTGGCGCGGGCATGAGGCCGCGCTCGCACGCACGGTGACGATCGCCGAGCGGTGCGCCTTTCGGTTGGAAACGCTCAAGCCGACGTTGCCGCACTTCCCGTTGCCGCCGGGGGTGAGCGAGGACGCCTATCTCGCACAGCTCGTGGAGACAGGAGCCACCGAGCGGTGGGGGGAGGGGCGCACCGCGCGGCATGCGGCGCAGCTGGCGCACGAGCTCGTGCTGATCTCGAAGCTCGGGCTCGCCGGCTACCTCCTGATCGTCTGGGACATCGTCCGCTTCGCGCGGCGCGAGGGGATCCTCTGTCAGGGGCGCGGTTCCGCGGCGAACAGCGCGGTCTGCTACTGCCTCGGGATCACCGCGGTCGATCCGATCCGCCTCGAGTTGCTCTTCGAGCGTTTCTTGAGCGAGGAGCGCACCGAGGCGCCGGATATCGATATCGACTTCGCCCACCGTGAGCGTGAGCGCGTGCTGCAGTATGTGTACGCACGCTATGGGCGCGAGCACGCGGCGATGGTCTGCGAGCATATCACCTGGCGTCGGCGGAGTGCGGTACGCGATGCCGCGCGGGTGCTGGGATTCTCGCCCGAGCAGGCGACCCGTCTCCTCGCACACGCCTCCTCGACGGAGCGCCCCCTCGACGCGCGCGACCCACGCCTCCAGCATCTGCACGAGATCACCGCGCAGCTCGCCGGGGCGCCGCGGCATCGCGGGATCCATGTCGGCGGGTTCGTCCTCACCGCGGAGCCGCTCCGCACCGTGGTCCCGATCGAACCGGCGAGCATGGAGGAGCGCACCGTCATCCAGTGGGAGAAGGACGACCTCGATCCGGTGGGGCTCGTGAAGATCGATCTCCTGGGACTCGGGATGCTCACCGTGCTGCAGGATTGTCTCGCCTATATCCGTCGCACGCGCGGGGTGACGATCGACCTGAGCCAACTCGACTGCGCCGACCCTGCGGTCTACGACGATCTCTGTCGCGCCGACACGGTGGGAGTCTTCCAAGTGGAGAGTCGCGCGCAGATGAACACCCTGCCACGCCTCAAGCCGCGCTGCTTCTACGACATCGTCGTCGAGGTGGCGCTGATCCGTCCGGGACCGATCCAGGGGGCGATGGTGCATCCCTATCTGCGGCGGCGCGCCGGGACCGAACCCGTCACCTATCCCCACCCCACGCTCGAACCGATCCTGCGACGCACCCTCGGGGTCCCGCTCTTCCAGGAGCAAGGAATGCAGGTCGCGATCACCGCCGCCGGCTTCACCCCCGGCGAGGCCGACCTCCTCCGCAAGGCGATGGGGCACAAGCGGAGTCGCGAGCGGATGGCGGTGATATCGCAGCGGATGATCGACGGGATGGCGCGCAACGGGATCCCCGCCGACGTGGGGCAGCGGATCTTCGATCAGATCCAGGCCTTCGCCGACTACGGTTTCCCCGAGAGCCATGCGGCGAGCTTCGCGCTCCTCGTCTATGCGAGCGCCTATCTGCGGCACTACTACGCCCCCGAGTTCCTCTGCGCGATCCTCAATGCACAGCCGATGGGGTTCTACGGCCCAGGGACGTTGATCGAGGATGCGATGCGTCACGGGGTGCGCGTCCTCCCGGTGGATCTCATGCGGAGCCGGTGGGATCACACCCTGGAGCCGGGCCCGACACGGACCGCCGCCCCCGCCGTGCGACTTGGGCTCCGCTCGGTGCGTGGGCTCGGGTCGCAGGCGCGCCCACGGATCGAGGGGGCGCAGCAAGCGCCCTTCGTCTCGATCGCCGATGCCGTCGATCGGCTCGGGTTGGATCGGCGCGCGTTGCGCGCCTTGGCGGAGGCAGGGGCCTTCGATGGCTTCGTGATGGATGAGCCCGTGGGGCGACGGCGACGCGTCGCGCTCTGGCGCGTGCTCGAGGCGCAGCGCGGCGGGTGGGGGCCCTTCGCCCTCTTCCCCGAGACCGCGGTCCCCGCGCATCTCCCCGCCTTCGCCCCACCGGAGCTCACCGCCGCCGACTATCGCCTCACCGGGCTCTCCCTCGCAGGGCACCCGATGCGACATCTCCGCGCGACCCTCACCCCCAACGGCGTGCGTACCGCGCGCGAGCTCCACACGCTCGGCGATGGCGCGCGCGTCGCCCATGCGGGGCTCGTGATCTGCCGGCAGCGGCCGCCGACGGCGAAGGGGTTCATGTTCCTCACCCTCGAGGACGAGACGGGGACGATCAACGTCGTGGTGCGGCCGCAGCAGGCCGAGTCGGAGTTCACCCTGCTCGCGCAGCAGCCGATCCTCCTCGTGCGCGGGGTGCTCCAGGTGGAGGATGGGGTCTGGAACATCCGCGGGGAGACCTTCCTCCCGATCCGCGCCGGTGCGGGGGAGGATTTCGCGCGGGGGCATGATTTTCATTGAGTCCCTGCCCCATCTTTCGGTATGCGAATCGCGCTCTTCGGTGCCACCGGTCGCGTCGGCGGCCGTCTATTGGAATACGCTCTCGCGCTCGGGCATGAGGTGCGCGCCCTGGTGCGCGACCCGGCGAAGCTCGCCCCGCGTGCGGGGCTCGAGATCATCCAAGGGCATGTACTCGATGCCGACGCCGTCGCGCGCGTCGTCGCGGGGGCGGAGGTGGTGCTCTCCGGCTTAGGAGGTGCCGGCGTGCACGAGCCGGGCGAGGCGCAGTCGCAGGGGATGCGCAACATCGTCGCCGCGATGCGCGCGCATGGGGTGCGCCGCGTGCTCGGCGTGGCGGGTGGCGGGATCCTCGACTCGGTGCATGGCGGACTCCGTCACGATCAACCGACCTTCCCCGCGATCTTCAAGCAGGTGAGCGATCGCCACAAGGCGGCTTGGCACGCGATGCACGATGGCGACGTGGACTGGACGATGGTCTGCACCGGGGACATCGTGCCCGGCGAGCGGACCGGGGTCTATCGCTGGAGCGATGACTTTCTGCCGGAAGGCGCGAACCGGATCTCGGTGGAGGATGTCGCGCACTTCATGGTGGAGGAGATGACGGCGAACCGGCATCTCCGGCGGCGGGTCGGGCTCGGGTACTGATCAGCGCCGCGCGAGCTGATCGCGCAGCCACTGCCCTGTCGCGACGACCGCCCCGCGATCGATCCCCGTGGTGAATCCGCGCGGCTCAAGGAAGGCGAGCACCGCCTCCGTCGCGACATTCCCCGTGGCCCCAGGCGCGAAGGGACATCCTCCGATCCCGCCCGCGCTCGCATCGATGCTCCGAATCCCAAGCTCGAGACAGACCTCGAGGTTGTCGAGCGCACGCCCCTGCGTGTCGTGGAAGTGCGCGTTGACCTGTGCGGGATCGACCACCTCGAGCACCGCCTCCATCACCATCCGCGTGCGATCGGGCGTCCCGACGCCGATGGTGTCGGCGATGCTGATCTCCTCGCATCCCATCTCAAGGAGCTCGCGTGTGACATCGGCCACCGCCTCGGGCGCGATCACGCCCTCGTAAGGACAGCCGAGCGCGCAGGAGACCGTCCCGCGCACCGCGATCCCTGACTCCAGCGCCGCGGTGACCACCGGCCGAAAGCGCGCTAGCGACTCGGCGATCGAGCAGTTGATGTTCTTCTGCGAGAAGCTCTCGCTCGCCGCACCGAAGACGACGATCCCATCGGCACGCGCATCGCGCGCGGCCTCGAAGCCTCGCCAGTTCGGTGTCAGCACCGTGTAGCGTATGCCAGAGTGACGACGGATGCCCGCCATCACCTGCGCGGCATCGGCGAGCTGCGGGACCGCCTTCGGGGAGACGAAGGAGGTGACCTCGATCGTGGGGCACCCCGCCGCACTCAGCCGATCGACGAGCTCCACCTTGATCTCGGCGGGAAGCGGAGTCGACTCGTTCTGGAGGCCGTCACGCGGGGCGACCTCGACGACGGTCACGAAATCGGGATCGGCAGCCATCGACAGGTTGGTAGCCATCATACGCCGAACTGCGTGAGATGATGGTCGAGATGCTTTGCTAACATAACGTTCCACTCGGTCGCGGAGAGAGGTCCGAGCGTCGGAGACTCGCGACCATCAAGGAATGAGGGTCCGAGACGATGAACCTGCTCCAAATCGGCGATGAGACCATCTCGCTCCCGGACGAAGTCCTGCTGCGGCCCTACTTTAAAAATGGGAGCTGTAGGAAGATTTCTATTCATCCGCATCCGCCCAGTGACCCGTGGCTTGACCACGATGCGAAACAACAGCCGGAGTAGTCGATTCGGGCGCGGGAAATCATCCCGCAACGCCATCGCAAACGCCACACGGCAGTGAGCAAGCATCTCACCCGCATTCATCCGGCCCCATGCTGGACGCTGACCAGCGTTGAGCTGGCGGACGCGGGCGACCACAGCATCAAGCGAAGATCGCTCAAAAAAATCGGGGATATCGTCTGAGCGCGACGGAACCTGTGACATCAGTATACAAAAGGTAGGAACTCGAGCCAGCAGTTGCCATCACCACCTGACAAACTAGAGATTCGCTCATGCGCGCTCCCGCCCCCGGTTTCACCACGCGATTTGCCCCCGCCCCGACCGGGGCGCTGCACCTGGGACACGCGGTGAACGCCCTCTGGGTCTGGGGGTTGGCTCGACGGTTCGAGGGACGCGTGTTGCTTCGGATCGAGGACCACGACCGCGGACGATGCCGACCGGCGTACGAACAGGGGATCCTCGACGACCTTGACTGGCTCGGGCTCGTTCCTGATGGACTGACCACCAGGGACTTCCGCGCGGGCCCGGTGCCGCAGCGCCAGAGCGACAACACCGCGCGATACGAGATGCGACTCGCCGAATTGGAGGCGCGCGGACTCGTTTATGGATGCCGATGCTCGCGCGCG
>Ga0194119_10003587_pt1 | contig 24806 bp, 22 predicted proteins | sample TA2MahC100mmetaG_FD_148620 | JGI IMG/M metagenome (GOLD analysis project Ga0194119, IMG submission 148620) | Freshwater microbial communities from Lake Tanganyika, Tanzania - TA2015018 Mahale Deep Cast 100m | ecosystem: Environmental > Aquatic > Freshwater > Lake | place: Tanzania: Lake...
GGGCCTATCAGCCCATCTGCTCTACATGCCCGAGCACGCGACGTACTACGCACCCAAGGGTGATGGCTCCGACATCGGCATCCTCGACCTCATCGCGTTTGTGCTCGGCACATGCTCAACGGTCGCCGAGGCCAAGACCGCGGCCCTGTCCGTCAACGTGGTCAATGTCGAGCCCAAGCAGGTCCCGGTCCCGCTCCCGCTGCACCTCGTGCTCCACGACAAGGATTCGTGCGCGGTTGTGGAGTTCCACCCCGAGGGCCCGCGCGCGACAGACAACCCCGTGCAGGTCGCGACCAATTCGCCCTACATCGAGTGGCACCTGACGAACGTATGCAACTACCTCAGCCTCAGCCCGGACAACCCGGCCGCCATCACGATCGGCGGCACGAAGTTCGCTCCCTTCGCGCAGGGACAGGGCTTCCGCGGCATCCCGGGCGATGGCACCTCGCCGTCGCGATTCATCCGCGCGCTCACTGATGTGCGCTTCGCGCCTGCGCCCGCCAACCAGGCGGATGCCGAGCTCCAGACGATCCGCGTCCTCCACGGCTTCGACATCTCGACCGGGAGCATCATGGAACCCGCGATCAGCGGAGGCCTCACGCAGGAACTCACCATCTGGTCGACGGTGTCCAACCTCACGGGTAATCGCTACCTCTACAACACCTACGACGACCCGCAGTGGTTCGTCATCGACCTCGCGACGACTGACTTCAGCAGCTCACGCTCGGTGGCCTTCACGCACTCGGGCGGCCCCGTGCCGCTCAGGGTCTGAGTCCCTGGCTTTCTGACCCACCACCACATGGATAGAGTCCCCTCATGACGAACGTCATCCTCAAGGCGTCATCGATCGTCACGATGGACCCGACGAACCCCCGTGCGGAAGCCGTCGCCTTCGACGATGCGACGGGCAAGATCCTGGCTGTCGGCACGGTCGCGGATTGCCAAGCGGCAGCGCCGGGCACCGCGGTGACCGATCTCGGTACGACGGTCCTCATGCCCGGCTTCATCGAGGCACACAGCCACCCGATGCTCGGCGGGATGATCACGCAGACCCCGTCGTATTGGATCGCCCCCTATATGGGCTATCCGCACATCAGTGACGTCCACGCCCTGTGGACCAAGGTCAACGCGGAGTTGCCCCCGGACCAGCCCGTGGTCTTCGAGGGACTCGATCGACTGCTGCAGCAGGCGTCCATGCCCACCAACACGGACCTCGATGCCTTCTTCCCGACGCGGCGCGCGGTCGTGCTCGACAACTCAGGGCACGTGGCCTACTTCAACTCCGCGGTCATCGCATTCAACAAGTGGGCCGATGGCAAGCCCCCACCCAATCCGCCGGGCGCTCACTTCGGGCGCAATCCCGACGGCACCTCCAATGGCATCGCCTACGAGACGGCCGCTCAGCTCGAGGCCGTGCTGCCGACAGTGAAGGACGCGGTGCCGCATCCGCTGGAGTCCGCGGCGAAGTGGCTGCAGTACATGGCCGGCTTCGGCATCACCGCGACGTCCGAGATGACCTACTCCACCAACATGCTCAAGGGCTACGAGGCGCTCACGACGCGGCCGGACTCTCCCGTGCGCATGTCGCTTTATCACATGGCGATCGACTCCGATGCCGGCGTGCAGGTCGCGTCGCCTGACCCCGCAATGCTGCGCAAGCAGGGCGTGAAGCTCTGGGCCGATGGCTCGCCGTGGGTTGGGTCCATCGCCTCGTCGTTCCCGTATCTCGACACCCCTGCTGTCCAGCACGCCGAGATTCCCTTGGGCCCAGGCGGCACCGCGATGATGAACTACTCACGCGTCGAGCTCGACGCGCTGCTGGCGAAGTACGCCCCCATGGGCTGGCAGATGTCCTTCCACGTCAACGGCGACGTGGGGCTCGACATTGTGCTCGACGCCTACGAGGAAGCCCTTGTCAACAACAACCTCATGGGCACCGACCACCGCTGGCGCGTGGAGCACTGCGGTGGATGCCGCGGCGATCAGTTTGAGCGCGCCGTCGCCATGGGCGTCACGATCTCGCTTGGCCCGTTCCAGTACATCTACTGGGGCGATCTGCTCGACGGCACGATGTTCGAGCCTGCCATCGGCTCGCAGTGGATGCGCTGGGGTGATGCGGTGCGCGCGGGTGCGCACCTGTCCTTCCACAACGACGGTCCGGTGAGCCCGCCCATCCCGCTGCTCAACATCCAGACAGCCATCACGCGCACGACCGACACGGGTCAGGTGCACGGCGCCAACCAGATCATCGGCATTGAGGACGCGCTGAAGGCCGAGACGATCGGAGCGGCGTACATGCTGCACCGCGACGACGAGATCGGCTCGCTCGCGGTCGGGAAGTACGCCGACCTGGTGGAGTTGTCCATGGACCCGTACCTTGCCGAGCCGTTGAAGCTGGCCACCGAGGTCAAGGTGCAGGGCACGTGGCGATCGGGGCGCAAGATCGACCTCGACGCCTACATGCAGCAGATCCAGGCTGTGGAGGCCGCCGGCACCCATCCGGTGGACCACGCGGCGCCCTTCACCGCCCACAAGTGCTGAGGGCCGGGCTGCCCGGCGTGAACCTCGGGGAGGCGTGAACTTTGGGTGGAAAGTGCCCTGCCAGGGCCGGATCTACCCAAAGTTCGCCCGGCCTCACCTCGGAGCCCCTCATGGCCCCCTCACAAGCCTCTCGGGAAACGCTCCTATGAGTCGATTTGACTCATATTGTCTGAGCCGGCATACTTGAGGTCCGCACGGATCCGGAACCGGCCCGGCCGACGAAGGCCCAGGGGCCCCGGATCCGGCGGCACATACCTAGATAGCAACCGAACCAACCAGAAAGAAGGAACACCTGATGACCCGTGCAGTCGGCATCGACCTGGGCACGACCAACTCCGTCGTGTCCACCCTTGAGGGCGGCGACCCCGTCGTCATCACCAACGCCGAGGGCGCCCGCACGACCCCCTCGGTTGTCGCCTTCGCCAAGAACGGCGAGGTGCTCGTCGGCGAGGTAGCCAAGCGCCAGGCCGTCACCAACGTGGACCGCACGATCCGGTCCGTGAAGCGCCATATGGGCACCAACTGGACGATCGACATCGACGGCAAGTCCTACACCCCGCAGGAGATCAGCGCGCGCGTGCTCATGAAGCTCAAGCGCGATGCGGAGTCCTACCTGGGCGACACCGTCACCGATGCGGTCATCACCGTGCCGGCGTACTTCAATGACGCCCAGCGCCAGGCCACCAAGGAGGCTGGCGAGATCGCGGGCCTCAACGTCCTGCGCATCATCAACGAGCCCACCTCTGCCGCCCTGGCCTACGGCCTCGACAAGGGCGACAAGGAGCAGACGATCCTCGTGTTCGACCTCGGTGGTGGCACGTTCGACGTGTCGCTGCTCGAGATCGGCGACGGCGTCGTCGAGGTCAAGGCCACCAGCGGTGACAACAACCTCGGTGGCGACGACTGGGACGACAAGGTCGTCGACTGGATGGTCACCAACTTCAAGAACGCTCACGGCGTCGACCTGTCCAAGGACAAGATGGCAATGCAGCGCCTGCGCGAGGCGGCCGAGAAGGCCAAGATCGAGCTTTCCAGCTCGATGCAGACCTCGATCAACCTGCCCTACATCACCGCGAGCGCCGAGGGCCCGCTGCACCTGGAGGAGACCCTCTCCCGGGCGCAGTTCGAGCAGATGACCTCCGACCTGCTCGATCGCACGAAGGCTCCCTTCGAGGCCGTCATCAAGGACGCCGGCATCAAGCTCGACGACATCGACCAGGTCGTGCTCGTCGGAGGCTCCACCCGCATGCCCGCGGTGACCGAACTCGTCAAGAAGATGACTGGCAAGGAGCCCAACAAGGGCGTCAACCCCGATGAGGTCGTGGCGATCGGTGCGGCCCTCCAGGCCGGCGTGCTCAAAGGCGACGTCAAGGACGTCCTGCTGCTCGACGTCACCCCGCTCTCCCTCGGCATCGAGACCAAGGGCGGCGTGATGACGAAGCTCATCGATCGCAACACGACGATCCCGACCAAGCGCAGCGAGATCTTCACCACCGCTGACGACAACCAGCCCAGTGTGCTCATCCAGGTCTACCAGGGCGAGCGCGAAATGGCCGCCTATAACAAGCGCCTGGGCACCTTCGAGCTGACCGGCCTGCCGCCGGCGCCGCGCGGAGTGCCGCAGGTCGAGGTCACCTTCGATATCGATGCCAACGGCATCGTTCACGTGTCGGCTAAGGACCTGGCCACGGGCAAGGAGCAGTCGATGACCATCTCCGGTGGCAGTGCCCTGCCCAAGGAGGAGATCGACCGCATGATGCGCGAGGCCGAGGCCAACGCCGAGGCAGATAAGAAGGCGCGCGAGGAGATCGAGGTCAAGAACACCGCCGAGGCGCTCGTCTACCAGACCGAGAAGTTCCTCGCGGACAACGCCGACAAGATCCCGGCCGACGCCAAGAGCAATGTCGACGAGCCGCTCGATGAGCTCAAGAAGGCCATCGAGGCCAATGACATCCCCGGCATGAAGGCCGCGACCGACAAGGTCGCGCAGGCGAGCCAGACGCTCGGTGCCGCGATGTACACGATGGCCCAGCAGGCCGGCGGCGGCGACGCCACGGCTGATGCTGCGGCCGATATGTCCGAGGACGACGTCGTCGACGCCGAGATCGTCGACGACGACGCCAACGAGGCGAAGTGAGTTCCGAGGAGCACCCCGAGGAGGGCGTCCGCGTCACTGACCGCAGGCGCATCGATCCGGAGACCTTCGAGGTCAGGGAGTCGGCCCAGCCGACTCCCTCCTCGGAGGAGGCCGTGATCGAGGCAGACCTCACGGCAGCAGATGCCAAGGTCGCCGAATTGACCGATGACCTCCGCCGGGTGCACGCCGAATACGCCAACTACCGCAAGCGCGTGGAGCGCGACCGCGAGGCCGCGCGCGACGTCACGATCGGCGGCGTACTCACCGAATTGCTCCCCGTCCTCGATGACATCGAGCGGGCGCGTGAGCACGGCGAGCTCGAGGGTGCTTTCAAGTCCGTGGGTGAGACCCTCGAGGCGACGTGCGCCAAGCTCGGCCTGGAGATGTACGGCGAGGCCAATGAGCCTTTCGACCCCGCCATCCACGAGGCGCTCACCAGTGAGACCCGCGAGGGGCTCGATGGGCCGGTCGTCACATCGGTCTACCAGCGCGGCTACCGCCACACCGGGCGCGTGCTGCGCCCCGCGCGGGTTGCCGTTGCCGACGCATAAGCGAACAAGCGAGCTAAGACAGACGGGGCAGGATGAACAAGGACTGGCTGGAGAAGGACTTCTACAAGGTCCTCGGCGTGGACAAGGGCGCGCCAGCCGACGAGATCAAGAAGAAGTACCGCAAGCTCGCGCGTGAACTGCACCCGGACAAGAACCCGGACAACCCGAAGGCCGAGGAGCGCTTCAAGGAGGTCTCCGAGGCGTACGACGTCCTCTCCGATGACAAGAAGCGAGCCGAGTACGACGAGGCGCGCACCCTGTTTGCCAGTGGCGGCGGCTTCGGAGGCGGTCGCTTCGGCGGTGGCGGCGGATACGGCGGCCCCGGCGGCTTCGGTGGTGGCAGGACCTACGACTTCGGCGATGTCTTCGGATCCGACGACGGCGGCCTGGGCGACATCCTCGGCAATATCTTCAGCCGCGGTCGCGGCGGCGGCCGCACTGCGCGTGCTCCGCGCCGCGGCCAGGATGTCGAGAGCGAGATCACCCTTGGCTTTGACGAGGCACTCGACGGCGTCACCGTCCCGCTGCGCCTGGCGAGCGATGCCGCATGCGACAGCTGCCATGGCACCGGCGCACGCGCCGGCACCGTGCCGCGCGTATGCCCCAACTGCGACGGCACCGGCCAGACCTCGCGCAACGCTGGTGGCTTCGCCTTCGCCGAGCCCTGCGGGGCCTGCCACGGGCGCGGCCTCATCGTCGACGACCCGTGCCCGACGTGCAATGGATCGGGGCGCGGCATCAGCACGCGCACCGTGCAGGCGCGCATCCCCGCGGGGGTCAAGGATGGCGCCCGCATCCGCCTGAAGGGCAAGGGTGCCCCGGGCGAGCGTGGCGGCCCCAATGGCGATCTCTACGTCGTCGTGCACGTCACCGCGCACCCGGTCTTCGGGCGCAAGGGCGACAACCTCACCGTCACCGTGCCGGTCACCTTCACCGAGGCCACGCTCGGCGGCCAGGTCGTCGTGCCCACGCCCGGTGGCGGCACGGTCACCTTGAAGATCCCTGCCGGCACCTCCAACGGCCGCACCTTCCGCGTGCGCGGCAAGGGAGTGGCCCGCAAGGACGGCACCAAGGGCGACCTGCTGGCGAGTGTCGACGTGCACGTGCCGACCAACCTCAGCGACGAGGCGCGCGAGGCCCTGCAGAAGTACGCCGAGGCCACGGCCGACGACGATCCACGCAAGTCACTTCTTGCCGACGCCAAGGCGACGTGATGTTCAGCGACGACACCATCCCCGTCTACGCGATCTCGGTCGCGGCGCAGCTCTCCGGGCTCCACCCGCAAACCCTGCGCCAATACGACAAGCTCGGCCTGGTCTCCCCCCAGCGCACCAATGGGCGCAACCGGCTCTACTCCGCGCGTGACATCGCACGCCTCCAGGAGGTTGCCGACCTGTCGGCGGCGGGAGTCAGCCTCGAGGGCATCCGCCGTGTACTCGATCTCCAAGCCGAGGTCGAGCGCCTGCGCGATGAACTCGAGGGCTACGTGGCCGAGAAGCGTTCGACTGCCCTCGTGCTCTGGAATCCCTCGCGCCGCCGCGGCGCGTAAGAGACGTAGAAGGAACCATGGACATCAAGTTCACGACGAAGGCCCAGGACGCCCTAGGCGCCTCCGTGCGCATCGCCGCAGCCCAGGGCAATGCCCAGGTGGAGCCGATCCACATCCTCGACTCGCTCCTGCAGCAGGGCGAGGGCATCGCCTCGGCGCTGCTCGAATCCGTCGGCGTGGATCGTGCCGCCCTCACGCGCGAGGTGCGCGCCGCCATCGAGGCGCTGCCCAGTGCCAGCGGCTCGACCGTGTCGGCCCCGCAGCTGAGCCAGCAGTCCTATTCCGTGCTGACGGCCGCACAGAAGCTCGCCCAGGAGCGCGGCGACGAATACGTCAGCACCGAGCACCTGCTCGTCGGACTCGCCGAGGAGCCCGGTGCCCGCGAACGCTTGACCCAGGCCGGTGCGACCCCCCAGGCTCTGGTGGCTGCCCTGCAACAACTGCGAGGAGGAACGCGCGTGACGAGTCCGGAGCCTGAGGGCACCTTCCAGGCGCTGGAGAAGTACGGCGTCGACCTGACCGCGCGTGCGCGCGAAGGCAAGATCGACCCCGTCATCGGCCGCGACGAGGAGATCCGTCGAACGATCCAGGTGCTGTCGCGCCGCACCAAGAACAACCCGGTGCTCATCGGCGAGCCAGGCGTCGGCAAGACCGCCGTCGTCGAGGGCCTCGCCCGGCGCATCGTCGAGGGTGACGTGCCCACCTCGCTCGAGGGCAAGACGCTGATCGCGCTCGACCTCGGTGCGATGGTCGCCGGTGCGAAATACCGCGGCGAGTTCGAGGAGCGCCTCAAGGCCGTGCTCGATGAGATCAAGGACAGCGACGGCCAGATCATCACCTTCATCGACGAGCTGCACACCGTCGTCGGCGCGGGCGCAGGCGGCGACTCGGCCATGGATGCCGGCAACATGCTCAAGCCCATGCTCGCGCGCGGCGAGCTGCGCATGATCGGTGCGACAACGCTCGACGAGTACCGCGAATACATCGAGAAGGACCCCGCCCTAGAGCGCCGCTTCCAGCAGGTATTCGTCGGCCAGCCCACTGTCGAAGACACCATCTCGATCCTGCGCGGCATCAAGGAGAAGTACGAGGCGCACCACAAGGTGGCCATCAACGACTCGGCCCTTATCGCTGCCGCATCGCTCTCCGATCGCTACATCACCTCGCGCTTCCTTCCCGACAAGGCCATCGACCTGATGGACGAGGCGGCTGCGCGCCTGCGCATGGAGATCGACTCCTCGCCCGCCGAGATCGACCTGTTGCAGCGCCAGGTCGATCGCCTCAAGATGGAGGAGATGGCGGTCGCGCGCGAGAGCGATGACGCCTCCAAGGAGCGTGTCCAGCGCATTCGCGCCGAGATCGCCGACAAGGAGGAGGAGCTGGCGGGCCTGCGCGCCAAGTGGGATGCCGAGAAGGCTGGCCTTGACCGCATCGGCGAGCTCAAGGTGCTCATCGACGACCTGCGCGCTGCCGCCGAGAAGGCTCAGCGCTCCGGCGACTTCGAGCAGGCATCCAAGTTGCTCTATGCCGAGATCCCCGCGTTCGAAGAAGAACTCGAGCGCGTCACCGCCGAGACCAACGCCCGCGAGGCGTCGATGGTGCAGGAGGAGGTGACCGCCGACGACATCGCTGAGGTCATCTCGTCATGGACGGGCATTCCGGCCGGCCGCATGCTCGAGGGCGAGAGCGAGAAGCTCCTGCGCATGGAGGACTACCTCGACAAGCGCGTCGTCGGCCAGCCCGAGGCTGTGCGCGAGGTCAGCGACGCCGTACGCCGCGCCCGCGCGGGGATCGCCGACCCCAATCGCCCGACCGGGTCCTTCCTCTTCCTCGGCCCGACCGGCGTCGGCAAGACCGAGCTGGCCAAGGCGCTCGCGGAATTCCTCTTCGACGACGAGCGCGCCATGGTGCGCATCGACATGAGCGAATACAGCGAGAAGCACTCGGTGGCCCGCCTGGTTGGTGCGCCTCCCGGCTATGTCGGCTACGAGGAGGGCGGCCAGCTCACCGAGGCGGTGCGCCGTCGTCCCTACTCCGTGGTGCTGCTCGACGAGGTCGAGAAGGCCAACCCTGAGGTGTTCGACATCCTCCTGCAGGTGCTCGACGACGGTCGTCTCACCGACGGCCAGGGCCGCACGGTCGACTTGCGCAATGTCATCTTGATCCTCACCTCCAACATGGGCTCGCAATTCCTCATCGACCAGACCGAGCCCTACGACGTGCGCAAGGAGCAGGTGATGGCGGTGGTACGGCAGCGCTTCCGCCCGGAGTTCCTCAACCGTCTGGACGCGATGGTGATGTTCAACCCGCTCGACAAGAAGGAGTTGGAGCGCATCGCGCGACTGCAGGTCGATCAGCTGCAGCGACGCCTGCACGATCGGCGCATCACTCTCGACATCTTCGATGAGGCCCTGCAGTGGCTCGTCAACAAGGGCTACGACCCCGCATATGGTGCTCGCCCGCTGCGCCGACTCGTGCAGACCGCGATCGGAGATCCGCTGGCCAAGGAGATCTTGTCGGGCGAGGTGCACGACGGCGACACGGTCAGCATCGGCGTCGTGACCGACGGATCTCACCTCACCGTCACTCCTGCGCTGAGCACTGTGACGTCCTTCACGGCCCCCTCATAGCCGTAGGGTGAAGTCGCTTCCTATCCCTCGACTGGGGCAGAATCGGATGATGCGACGCTCGGGTCTCGTGCGAGCAGTGGGGCTGGCTGTTCCCCTCGTGCTGGGAGCCTCCGTGCTCCTCGCGCCGCCGGCGACCGCGCGACCGACCGACATCCCCGAGATGCCCACTCAGTGCCGCTCGTCATACAAGACCGCGGTGCAGTGGAAGGCCGACGTCTCGCAGGTCGCCTCCGGCCGAATCTTCAGGATGGACGGCCACACGGTGCGACTCGACCGCAAGGGCTGGCGCGCAAACGACCCCAAGGATCCGTCGTGGACGCTGTGGTTCCACTCACTCGCCTGGCTCGTACCCCTGGCACTGGATGACTCGGCGACGGCGGTAGAGGTATTTGAGGAGCGTGACCGCGCGCTGCCCGACCCCGGCGACATCAGCGACAAGGCGGCCCTGCGCTCGGTTGGCTGGACGCAGGGGCAGTTCCGCACCCGACTCGAGACAGTGACGTGTCTGTATGCGCTCACGCGCCATGAGAGACTCTTGCCCATTGCCAAGCGGCTCGCCGAAGCCAACTTGGACGCCACTCGCTACCCCGGGCCACCCAATTTCCCCGTGCACAACCACGGCGCAATGTCCAACGTCGCACTTCTGCAGGCGGGCAAGGCCTTCGGTGTGACCGCATGGGAGGACGCCGCGCTCAAGCGATTCGAGCGAGACATGCCCGAGGTCTTTGAGCCGTGCGGAATGATGTACGAGCAGGCCAGCGGCTACCAGTTGCTCAACGTGCGCTTGTACTCCAAGGCGGCTGAGCGGCTGGGCCGGCCGCTTGTCCGCCCCGCGGCGGCGCTGGCAGCCCTCGTCCGCCCCGATGGCGTGCTGGAGGCCATCGGCGACGGTCAGCCGACGACCGGTACCCCGCCTAGTGGCGAGAGCCTGTGGTGCACGAAGACCGGCTGGGCCGCTAGCACCGTGGACGACATGCACTTCACGCTGCGGTTCGGCCCGAGTATGAAGTTTCATGGTCACCGTGACCACGGCAGCATGACCTGGTTTACCTACGGCATCCCCGTGCTCTCCGACCGCGGCTTGTACGACAAGGAGCGCAATGCGCGTTATCAATACGCGCACGCCATGGCTGCCCACTCGGTCTTCGAGCCCGTTGGCTTACCCAACCTCAACCCCGACACCGAGGGAGAGCGGCTCACAGACACCTCCTTCCAGCTCACGGGTTCGCACGACGGCATCGACCGCACGCGAACCGTCACCTTCACGCGCGAGCGACTCACCGTGCGCGATGAGGGCTCCGGCGCCAAGGAGTGGATTCAGCACTTCCAGCTCGCGCCCGGCTGGACCCCTACTCGCACCGGTGCACGGCATGAGTCCGGTGCCACGCTCACCATCGACTGCCCGCGCTGGAAGGCGGTGGAGGTGGAGGCATTCACGGCCTGGCGCACGGCGGTGCCCGCCTGGGACCTGCAGTGCCGCGTCACCGCCAAGAAGGGCGAGGATGCCCGCGCGACGACGACTTTGACGGTGAACCCATCGGTCGACGGATAGTCATGCGCCGGTGGGTCCTCCCCGCGTGCCTGGTAGCCGGTCTGCTGCTGGGTGCGGTGACCGTGCCGGCCGCCGCTGCTGGCCGTCTACCGCGCATCTGCGACACGGAGGTCAATTCGGCCAAGCGCCTGGGCGCCGATGTCAGCGAACTCCAGACCTCGGGTCTGCTGCGTCTTGACGGTCGCACGGTGGACGTCATCGGACCCGATGCGCAGTGGCGACAGGATGTGCGTGGAGACACCACCTTCGTGACGCGGTTCCACTCGATGGCCTGGCTGGTGCTGGTCACCGAGCAAGACTTCCCTGTCGTCGACGTAATTCTTGAGCGTGATGGGGTACTCCCGGACCCTGGGTCGACGGTCGGACAGGACCGGCTTCGAGCAACGGGCTGGACCCAGGGCGCGGTCCGCCAGCGCATGGGCGTCATCTCTTGTCTGTTCTCCTACACGAAAGATGAGCGTCTCGTGCCGGTGATGGAACGGCTCGTCCTTGCTAATGCAGATCCCCATCGCTATCGCGGACAGCCCCTGAATCGGGTGCATAATCACGGGACGCTGGCTAATCTCGCCCTGATCGAGGCGGCCAGCGTCTTCGGGCGTCCGGAATGGCGAGATCTCGCGATTCGCCGGTTTGACCAGGATGCCAAGAGTGTCTTCGCGAAGTGCGGGATGAGCATCGAGCAATCGAGTGGCTACCACCTTCTCAACGTGCAGTTGTGGGAGCGGTCACTGACGGCGATAGCGGCGGCCTCTAGCACGTCGGCGCAGGTTGTCGGTGATCGCATTCGCACGGCCGAGCTCGCGGTCGTCCAGCTCATGCGACCCGATGGCGTACTCGAGGCCATCGGCGATGGCAACGAGTCGCTGATCGACCCGGCGAAGCTGCGCGTAGATACCGCGCAGGCGCCCACGCGACTGTGGTGCATGGGCCGCGGCTGGGCGGCCAACCGATCGTCCTGGGACGACACCGCCACGCACCACACCCTGCGCTTCGGGCCGCGCCGCACCTTCCACGGCCACTACGACCATGGGTCGCTGACGTGGTTTACGCAGGGGGTGCCGGTCTTCTCGGATCGAGGCCTGTTCGACAAGTCGAAGGGTCAGCGCTACCAGTGGGCTCAGTCCCGTGATGCGCACACGGTGCTGGAAGCGCACAGGGCCCGGCCACGAGGGTCGACGAAGGCCCGCGACGTCTCCGACGACACCGTCGACCGATACGTCGTGAGCTGGCACGACGAAGCGCTCGCCTCAACCCGTGACATCAGCATTCCGCTGCAGCCGGTGATGCTGCCTACGGCGGTGGACGACACGGCCATGCTCCCCGCTCCTGCGACGTCATTGCGCGTGCAAGACGTGGGCACGGCGCGCTTCGATCAGCAGTGGTTTCAGCACTGGCAGTTGGCGCCCGGCTGGACCGTTTTGGATCGCTCGACCGCCTGGGAGCCAGCGGCATTTCACGAAGAGTCAGGCCTGTATCTCTACGGCACGTGCAGGTCAGGGATGGATATGAGGATGATGCCGCGACCGGTCGAGTCGTTTCCCTCGTGGCGTGCAGCGGTGCCCGCGACGGCATTCACCTGCGGAGGCCTGGGTCGTCGCGTCGAGCTGGACACCCTGTGGGTGGTGACGCCGATCAGGGGCCTGCTCTCGCGCGATCGCGAGACGGAGGCATTTGCGGTGACGCCTACTCCGGCAGGGTGAAGTCGGCCGGGCCACCGGGCTCGGGCGACCGGATTCCCTGGGGATAGTGCACGCGGAACGACACGTTGCGTGAACTGCCGCCGCCGGAGTCGCCGATGAAAGCACGCACGACGTAGCCGCCGGGCCTACCGAACTGCACCTCGCCGCTCACTGCGAGGACGCTGCGCATGTCGGCACCGGGCGTGGCACCGGCTGGGCGGCCAGCCTCGACGGCGCCCTCTACGGCGAAGAGCTGCTCACCGTCTTCGTGCTCGACAAAGATCGTGAGGGGGTAGCTGCGGTTGGTCTCGTTCCAGCCGATGAGGATGCTCACGCCAATGCCCAGGTGAAGCATGCCGAGATTGCCCTCGCTGTCGATGGGCTGCTCGAGGTCGGTCCAGCCTGCTCCCTGGAGATACAGCAAGCCATTGACGGCTTCGGCGTGGTGGGCAAGGGTGACGTACTCGATCTGCGGCATGGGTCAATGGTGCCCTACGCCGAACTGTCGAGCCGATCGAGTGCCTCGCGCAGCACCTCGGGCTTCTTGCAGAAGGCCCATCGCAGTGCGTGCGTCCCGATCTCCTCGTGGTCGCAGAACACCTGGAGGGGAATGGCGACGACCCCGGCGCGGTATGGCAGGTCGCGCGCTGCCGCGAGCCCGTCACGGTATTTCGCGAAAGGCCCCAGATCCGTGGTCAGGAAGTAGGTGCCCGCCGATCCTGTCGTGGCGAATCCGAGGCCGCGCAGCCCCTGGGTGAGGATGTCGCGCTTGCGCTGTAGGTCGTGGCGGAATTCGGAGTAGTAGGCATCGGGCATGCGAAGTGCGTGCGCGATGGCGAATTGGAAGGGGCCGCCCGAGACGTAGGACAGATGCTGGCGGACCGCGCGGACGGCACGGACGAGTTCGGCAGGACCGGTAGCCCAGCCGACCTTCCAGCCGGTGAAGGAGAACGACTTGCCAGCGCTGCCGACTGTGACGGTCCGCTCGGCCATGCCAGGAATCGTGGCGATCGGCACGTGGGGATGCCCGTCGTACCACAGGTGCTCGTAGGCCTCGTCGGACAACACGATGAGGTCGCGCTCGATGGCGATGTCGGCGACAGCTTGGAGTTCGTCGGGTGTGAAGACAACGCCCGTCGGGTTATGCGGCGAATTGAGCAGGATCAGCCGGGTGCGGTCGGTGATCGCGTCGCGGAGGGCGTCGAGGTCGGGGCGAAACGTCGGCGGCCGCATGGGCACCGACACTCGCCGGCCATGCGCGAGGTCGATGCCGACCCCGTAGATGTCGAACCAGGGCTCGAAGACGATAACCTCGTCGCCTTGATCCACGAGCGACAGCAGGGCCGACTGGATGGCCTCACTCGCACCCGTGGTGACGACCACCTGCGTCTGCGGATCTATCTCCAAGCCGTAGAAGCGCTTCTGGTGCTCAGCGATGGCTAGGCGGAGGTCGGGCAGTCCATGCACGGGTGGGTATTGATTGCCCAGGCCTGCCTCGATGGCGGCCATGGCCACCCGCTTGACCTCTTCGGGGCCGTCAGTGTCAGGGAATCCCTGGCCCAGGTTGATCGCCCCCACCTGCGTGGCGAGCGCCGACATCTCGCCGAAGATCGATGTCGCATGACGCTCCATGCGCGGTACGAGCGCATGACGGGTCATGGCCACAGCCTAGGGTCAGCCCCAGCGCAGGATGACGTTGCTGTAGGGCACGGGATCGCCGGTGTGCACGATGCCCAGGCACGTGCCCACCAGCTTCTTGAAGTCGACGTGGTCGATCCAGTCGATGGGGAGCTCACCCAGATGCGCAAGGTAGTCGGCCTGGGTGGTCGCATCGACGGCCTGCGTGAACTCCTTGGCCATCACCACGCTGCTCACCTCGTGCTCGGCGAGGATCACGTCAACCACCTGCGGGATCGTGGGTATGCCGCGCGCAAGGATCAACTCCACCGTCTCAACCTCGGGATACGAAGGGAAGGGCGCGTCGAGGATGGCGATCGCATTGGCGTGACGAAAGCGGGCCAGGAGCGATGCGAGTTGCGGGTTGATGATCACGTGACCTCCCCGGTCGCGATGAGGGCTTCGATGTCGGCGAGGCGAGGCAGAGAGGCAGATGCACCGACGACCGTCGTCGCCAGCGCTCCAGCCGCACAGGCCCGCTGCAGCGCACGCCCCCACTCAACACCACCGGCCAGTGACGCGGCCAGCGTGCCGCAGAATGCATCGCCTGCGGCCACGGTGTCGATAGCGCGCACGGCGTAAGTGGGGACATGTCCCGTCCCACTCGTGGTGACCCAGGCCGCTCCGCGGGCGCCGAGCGTGACGACAGCGCTCCCAGCGCCGCGATCCATGAGCGCACGCCCGGCCTGCAGTGCGGTGTCGACGTCGTGTACGTCGATGCCGGTGATGCTGGTTGCCTCGTGCTCGTTGGGAATGACGATGTCGCACAGTTCGAGCAAGCCCTCCGGGACGCCGTCATGCGGCACGGGGGCGGGGTTGAGGATGGTGGTCATGCCAGCGGCGCGGGCCGCGCGAATCGCACCGACCACGGCCTGCGGGGGCACCTCCAGCGGAGCAAGCGCAACTGCCGCCGGGGCCAGCCGACTCACCTGCGTGGCGGTGTAGTCGGCATTCACCCAGCCATTAGCACCGGGAATCACCACGATTCGATTGGCGCCGGTGGCATCGACCTCGATGAGCGCCGTGCCGCTGGGCCCGTCGACGCGCTCGACCCCGGTGGCGTCGACTCCCTCGTCGGCGAGCTCGCCGAGCATCCATGTGCCGCCATCGTCATCGCCGACGGCCCCGACGAGCGCGACCTGGCAGCCAGCCCGCGTGGCCGCCAGTGCTTGGTTGAGTCCCTTGCCGCCCAGGTGTCGCTCGAGGTTGCGGCCCGTCACGCTCTCGCCGGAGACAGGCATTCGCTCCACCTGGAACACCAGGTCGACATTGAGGCTGCCGATGCACACCACTTCGGACACGCCCGAAGGCTAGCGCGGCAAGATGTCCCCATGGCAGTCGTCGGCATCGATCTGGGCACCCAGTCCGTCAAGGTGGCGGCTGTCGGCGACGACGGCCGCGTCCTTGCGGCCGCCACTCGCCCCTACCCGGTGCGTTCCCCGCATCCGGGCTGGGCCGAGGCCGATCCCGCCGAATGGCTAGCGGCAACGGTCGATGCGGCCAACGAGGTCGTGGCTACGTCGCCCGAGCCAGCACACGCCGTCGGCCTCAGCGGGCAGATGCACGGCGTGGTGCTGTGCACGGCCGATGGCACGCATCTTCGACCGGCTATCACCTGGGCGGACGGACGAAGTGCTGAGCAGGCGGCCCGCATCTCCGCGGAGTTGGGTGCAGGCGAGCTCGCCAGGCTTGGCTCCGCGGCGTTTCCGGGGTTTGCGGGACCAACTCTTGCGTGGCTTGCCGACCACGAACCCGACATGATCGGCGCAGCGAGATGGGCTCTGCAGCCGAAGGACTGGTTGCGGCTTATGCTCACCGGCGATGCGGCGACCGATCCCTCGGATGCCAGCGGGACGCTCCTCTACGACGTCGTTGCGGGTGGTTGGAGCGAGGCGGCGCTGGCGGCTGCGCGCGTACGCCCGGATCTCCTGCCACGCGTCATGCCGTCATCCGCGATCGGCGGCGTCGCGCGCCGCGCCGCGGGATCACTCGACGGCCTGCCCGTGGTCGTGGGGGGCGCAGATGCTGCATGCGGGATTCGCGGACTGGGCCTGACCGCGGGCCACGGGGCCATCGCGCTCGGGACCGGTACGCAGATCAGCAGCGTCCTGGACTCCCCGCGACCAGACCAGACACTTCGCACGCACACATTCGCGACCACGGGGGACATCGGCGAATCGTGGTATCGCCTCGGAGCGGTCCAAAGCGGCGGGCTCGCACTGGAGCGGGCGCTCGCCTGGCTCGGTGCCGACACGGCGGAGGCGCAGCGCGCCCTCGCGCAGGGCGTCGAAAGCGCAGACCCGCTGTTCTTCCCCTTCGTCGCCGGCGAGCGCAGCCCGTACCTCGATCCCACGTTGCGCGCTGGCTGGAGAGGGCTCTCGCTCGGCACATCGCGCGAGGCCATGCTCCGATCCGTGCTGGAAGGCATGGCATACGCCGTGAGCGCCGCCTACGACGCCGTGCGTGATTCCGGCGCGGCGCCGGCGGAGCCCGTGACCCTTCTGGGCGGTGGCAGCCGCGACGCCGCATACGTCCAGTTGCTGGCGACCTCTCTCGGCGCCGCGCTTCGGCCCGCCGAGGTGGGTGATGCGACCGTCGTGGGTGCAGCTGGGCTGGCCGGTGCGCTGATCCCTCCGGCCGGGGTGCGGGACGCTGCCATCGTCAACGCACGCGATGATGCCGTCGTGGCCGAACGCCGGGCGCGATGGCTGTCGGCGGTCGAGGGGAGGGGCGCACTATGAGAATCGCGATCGGCAGCGATCATGCGGGGTTCGAATTGAAGTCCGCACTTCAGGAATGGCTGCATGAGCAGGGCCACGAGGTCATCGACGTTGGCACCGACTCACTTGACAGTTGCGACTATCCCGTCTTTGGCGCGGCCGTGGGCCGTGAGGTGGCGTCAGGCGATGCCGAGCTCGGAGTCGCGGTGTGCGGCAGCGGCGAGGGCATCTGCATGGCAGCCAACAAGATCCCCGGCGTGCGCGCCGGAGTCATTCGCACTGCCGAAGACGCCGAGCTCACTCGGCGTCACAACAATGCCAATGTCGCCTGTTTCGGCGGTCGAGTCACGGCGGTGGCCGAGGCCCAGCATGCCCTGGGAGTGTTCGTGAGCACCGCCTTCGACGGCGGGCGCCACCAGTGCCGCGTGGACCTCCTGGGCGAACTCGATGGAGAGGGCCGCTAGGGAAGGTCGATCAGCACCTTGCCGGTGGAGCGCTTCTCCACCGCGTCATGGGCCGCGGCGATCTGGTCGAGGCTGAAGCGGATCACCGGGAGCGGCGTGAGATCGCCGTCGACCAACCCCCTCGTGATGTCGTCGATGGCCGCGGCGATCGTCGACGGGGTGAAGCCGTAGACCATGACGAAGCGCAACGTCACGTTGCCGTTCATGAGAGCCCTGACGGGCACCGTCGGATCATCGGCATCAGCGGCGTAGGTGACGATCACGCCGTGGGGGACGATGACGGCACGGTCGAGCTCAAGATTGTGGGTCAGATCGACCTCGATGATGCGATCGACGCCGGCACGCGCCGCCGCGGCTACCTGCTCCAAGGCGCTCTTTTGCGTGTAGTCCACGATCACGTGAGCGCCAGCTGATGTCGCGATGGCAGCCTTCGCCTTGCTGCTGACGGTGGTGATGACGTGGGCTCCCGCGCGGCGTGCCAGTTGGATGGCCGCATGCCCGACCGCGCCGGCACCGCCATGCACGAGGATCGTCTGCCCATCGATGGGTCCGTCAGAGAGGAGGCACCCGTAGGCGGTGATGTAGGGAATGCCCAGCGCGGCGGCCTGATCGAAGCCGGTGCCCTCGGGGATCCGCACGGCCTGCCGCGCTGGTACGACGGTGTATTGCGCCGCCGTTCCGAATGGCCGCCGGTAGGCGGCGTGGTAGACCCAGGCCCGCTCACCGATACGGCCGAGGTCGACGCCCGGCCCGACGGCCTCGATGACGCCCGCGCCGTCCTGGCCGGGGATCTGGAAGTCCGCATCGAGGTCGCCGCCAGACTTGCGCGCCTTCCAGTCGGTGGGATTGACCGCCGCGACATGGAGCCGGAGTCGAACCTCGCCGACACCCGGACCCGGAGTCGGGACTTCCTTGACCTGGAGTACGTCCGATGCCCCGCGGCCCTCGTAGACGGCTGCCCGCATGGGGGCAGCGTAGTGCCGCGGCGGTTGGTGGGTGGGCTACTTGGCGATAAGGGAGACGGGGCGCGACGAGGCGGTGCCGTAGGCGGTCGAGACACTCGCCAGGCACGAGTACGTCGTCCCGCGCTTGAGGCGCGACACGACGGCGATTCCGTCGGCGTCGATACGCGCACTTCGGGGGATACCCGAACGTGGATTGCACGTCACCGTCTTGGTCAGGACCGACGAGCCGTTGCCGCTGATGTTCTTGACGAGGAAGCCAGCGAAGCCACCGCGCTCGACCTGGACGAACCTGATGCGCGGTTGCGCTGGCAGGCCCCCGGCTCGGGCCGTGACGGGGGAGGAGGGGTCGGAGATCACACCGCCTGCGGTGGCAGTGGCCGTGATCGTGTAGAGGGCGCCGCTGAGCAGGCCGTCGATCGTGCACTGAGCCGATGCTGTGCCTTGCGCAGCCATCGTGCACGTCGAGTCGGCACCCTGCTCGTCGACGGCCACGACCTCATAGGACTCGGGAACGGCACCGACGGCACTGGGCGTGACGGTGATCGTCAGTGAATTATTGGTGCCGGTGACCTTGGCGATGGTCGGCGCCTGTGGCCCATCGACGGGCTCGGAGTCGAAAGGGACGCCAGCATCTTTAAGGAAGCTGGTGAAGGCTGATACGCGCGCGTAAACACCGGCACCGTCTCTGGTGGCGCATTGCTCGAGCCCCCAGCTGACGACGCCGGCCAGTCGGCGCCCGGTGCCGCTGCCAGCGATCAGCGGACCTCCTGAGTCGCCCACGCAGCTGTCGACGATCTCGCCGCCGTTGACCCCTCCTGCACAGAGCATGACCGTTGGATTGACGTAACCGGGGCCGTAGCCGCTGAAGCGAACGCCGTCAATGGTGAACGACTGGCCGCCGCCGCATGCGGACTCGGGGAAGACCACGAGTTCGCCGTAGCGATAGACGAAGTTCTGTCGGCTTGGCGAGACCCACGGCTCCTGTTGGTTGATTGCACCCCAGCCAGCGACGGCGACTTGGGCGCGCGCGGCGATCATCGTGGTCGCTTCCGCTTGAGTGAGCGGCGTGATCATCGGTATGCCGGTCAACGGGGTCGCGAGAGTGAGTACGGCGATGTCGTTGTCTTGCGACTTGTTGTCGTAGTCCGGGTGCCGGGTGATCGCCGAGACGTTGCTGACCGTGAGGTCGGAGCGCGAGAGGTTACCGCTGGGATACCCCGAAGCCACCACGATCGAACTGGCTCGCGTGTCGACCACGCAGTGTGCCGCGGTGATGACGAGGGTCGGACTGACCAGCGATCCACCGCAGAACTGGGCCTCGGGCATGCCGTAGGAGCCATAGATCGATCGATTGCCGAGGGCCACGATGAAGCCGAACTCCGGCGACGGGCCGATCTCGCCGTTGACGACACGGGGCTGCACGGTGGCGGCTCCGACGAGGCCGGGGGTGGCCAGCAGTCCCGCGGCGGTCATCACGGCCGCGACCGTGGCGAGGGTGCGGCGCACACGCCCACGGTAGGTGCCCGGACGAGCGGCATTCGCGCTGGGGAGCAGACTCCCAGCCAATTCTGACCGGTTCAGAGCAGGAACGTGAGGGGTGCTGACCGGGTACTGCCGAAGTAATTGGTGGATGTCGCCCGGCACGTGTAGCGCATCCCCTGCTTCAGCGTGAGGATGACCGAGCCATCCACCACGGGGCCGCTGGCCTGCGGCAGCTGGGCTTTGGCTGGGCCTCGGGCCACGCAGGTCATCGTCGTCGACGTGAGGGGACTGCCGTTGTCCCTTCCCGCAGCAACGATGAACTCGACCTTCCCCTTACCCAGGATGAAGGTCTCCCGGATGCGCGGTGCCCCGGGCTTTGAGCCGATGGTCACTGTAACGGGGGACGATGGGTCAGAGACCAGATCGCCCGCCGCCGCGATGGCGGTGACGGCGTAGGACTGACCGGAGGCAAGGCCCGTGATGGTGCAGGCCGCCGTGCCCGACTGGAAGACCGCCGTGCAGATCGCTGGAGCTGCCGTGCCGGTCGACGGGGTGGCGGTGACCGCCGCGGTGTCGAGTCGTGTGCTGCTCCCCGGTGCCACGACGATGTCGATCCGCGTGCCCGTGGCCAGGGCCGAGGTGATCACGGGTGGCGCGAGTGATGTGTCGCTCATGTCGACGCCTTCGCTCGCCAGCCACTGCAGGGCACTTCCCGTGCGGGCATAGACACCGGGACGCTTGCGCGGCATTTCCGTGCCGTCGTCGTGATATCCGGCACAGCCATCTCCAACGCTCACCACTCCAACGAGTCGGGCATTGAGCCCGGATCCGGCGTAGAGGGGCCCGCCGGAATCTCCCTGGCAGGTGTCGATGATCTGCGTCGTATCGGGCACAACACCGATGGCGCAGACGGCGTTGGCGGTATCGACCTCGCTTCCGAAGCCGTAGAAGTCGACGCCGCCCACCGAGTAGGACATCGTGCGGCTTCCGCACACCCTGTCGGGGATCACGATGAGATCGGCGACGAGCGTGGTGTTGCTCGATGGTCCGGTGACCCACGTGTATCCGTATCCCGCCGACCGCACGCTCGCACCCTTGGCGAGAGCCGCAACGGAACGAGATGCGTTGGCGACCAGCATGGGTGTGGCTCCGGGAATCGGTCCCGGGAGCGTAAGGACCGCCAGGTCGTTGGCGAAAGTGACGGGGCTGTAGTCGGGGTGCTTGGCCACCTTGATGACAGGGAGCGCTGGGATTGCTCTCGTCGTCGAACTCGACCAGCCCACCTTCACGCGCGCGATATCCATGACATTGCCCGAGGAGTCGACGACGCAGTGGGCCGCCGTGATGACGTGGATCGAATCCACCAGGGTGCCCCCGCACGACAGCCCACCTGACTGCACCGACACGAGGGCGCGGATTTCGCCGGGCTCGGGAGGGCGACCGTTGACGACCCGGGGCTGCACGGGCAGCGCCCACGCCGGACCGGTGCCGAGGATGAGGGCCACGGCGGCCACGGCCGCGGCGAGGACCCGCCCTGGATGCATGGCGTCACCGTAGGCGAAGATCACCCTGAATCGTGGAAGCGGCTCAGTGGGGAGCGACGTGGGGACAGCACTCATCACCGGCGGAACGTCGGGCATCGGACTGGAGTTCGCACGCACCCTGGCCGCCCGCGGGCACGACATCTGCCTTGTCGCCCGCGATCTCAATCGGTTGCAGGAGGTCGCGGAGCAACTGCGCGCCAACCGCATTCAGGTCGAGGTGCTCGTTGCAGACCTGTGCGACCGCTCGCAGATGGCCATCGTGGAGCAGCGCCTCTCCGATCCGGGCCGTCCCATCGAGATCCTCGTCAACAACGCCGGGTTCGGCGTGCCCCAGCGCTTCGCCGGAGGCGATCTCGAGACGGAGCAGCGTCTACTCGACGTGCTCGTCACCGCGGTTATGCGCCTGACTCACGCGGCACTGCCGGGCATGGTCGCGCGCGGCACCGGGGCGATCCTCAACGTCAGCAGCGTGGCCGGCTGGATCACCGGGGGCACCTACTCGGCCGCGAAGGCATGGGTGACCGTGTTCAGTGAGAGCCTGTCGGTCGAGCTTGCGGGCACCGGGGTCCACGTGACCGCGGTCTGCCCCGGCTACACGCACACGGAGTTCCACCAGCGGGCGAGCATGGAGATCGACTCGGTGCCCGAGTGGATGTGGCTTGACTCCCAGAAGGTGGTTGACCAGGCGCTTCGCGACGTACGCAAGGGAAAGCCGGTGAGCGTTGCCGGGTCGCAGTACAAGGCACTGTCGCTCGTTGCCCAATACCTGCCGCGTCCCCTCGTACGGTCGATTGGATCGCGACGCGCAGGCGGCCAGTCGCGCGCGAAGCACTGAGCCCCTAGGGCCGCGTCGCGATCTGCCCGATCAGCCCGACCGCTTCACCCTCCACCACTTCCCATCCGCGCAGCCGGGCGCCGAGTGCGGCCGATCGCGTGTCGGTGTCGGCGCCGGGAGTGAGGATTACGGTGACGGGAGCATCAGGCCAGTCACCGCCGACGGCCGGGAGCACCGGGTCGACGAGCACATAGCCGGCGACAGCCCGTCGCGCCGAGCGCTGAGCGAAGCCGAGTGCCGGCGCATTGGCGGCGTGGTCGCGGGCGAGCACGAGGAGCGCGGGCGGAGCGGGATTCGCCGCCGCGATCATGAGTGCACACCGGGCCGTCCATTCATCCGGCGGCAAATGGTGGTCGGAGAGGTCCAGGGTCGGCAGGGCGAGGGCGAACGACGCCCCGGGTGTGAGAACCACCGTGCCGACAGCCATGGTCGCACCCTAGGGTCATCCCATGAGCGACCGCGAAGTCCTGCGCCAGCAGATCATCGATAAGGCCGTCGTCCACGGCAAGGTCATCCTCTCCAGCGGGCGCGAGGCGGACTACTACGTCGACCTGCGGCGAGTGACGCTCGATTCCCAGGCGGCGCCGCTGATAGGCCGGGTGATGCTCAATCTCACCGCCGACTGGGGCTACGACGCCGTGGGCGGTCTCACGCTCGGTGCCGATCCGGTGGCCACCGCGATGCTGCACGCGGCTGCCGCGTCGGGCCGCCGCCTCGATGCCTTCGTCGTGCGCAAGGAGGGCAAGGGGCACGGACTCCAGCGCCGTATCGAGGGACCCGACGTTGTGGGGCGCCGCGTCCTGGCCGTCGAGGACACGTCGACGACGGGCTCGTCCGTCCTTGCGGCTGTCGAGGCGCTGCGTGAGGCGGGCGCCGAGGTGGTCGGCGTCGCCGTGATCGTGGATCGCGGTGCGGGCGATGCTGTGCGCGAGGCCAGCCTGGACTACCGGGCCGAATACTCGCTGGCCGATCTCGGCCTGTCCTAGGCGCCCTTGGCCGGCTTTTCGCGTCGGTGCTGGATGAACTCGAACGCGATAGGAAGCACGCTGACGAGCACGATGAGTATGAGCATGATCTCGATGTTGTTCTTCACAAACGGGATCGCGCCGAGGAAGTAGCCCAGGAGGGAGACGCCAACCGCCCAGAGCAGGCCGCCGATGGCGGAGTAGAGCATGAAGCGCCGGAAGTCCATGCGCCCTACACCGGCGATCGCGGTGATGAAAGTGCGAATGATGGGCACGAAGCGGGCCAGCACGATCGCCCGCCCGCCGTACTTGTCGAAGAAGTCATGCGTCTTGTCGACGTAGACCTTCTTGAATAGTCGGGAGTCCTCGCGCTTGAAGAGGGCTGGCCCCACCTGGTAGCCGATGCCGTAGCCGGTCGCGTTGCCGAGCACCGCCGCCGCAAAGAGCATGAGACAGGCCAGCCAGATGTTGATCGAGATGTATCCCGACGCGATAAAGAGTCCGGTGATGAAGAGTAGGGAGTCGCCGGGCAGGAAGAAGCCGATGAGGAGCCCGCATTCGGCGAAGATGATGGCCAAGACAACCCAAAACGCGATATCGCCCAGCTCGGTCAGCAGGGTTTCGGGATTGAGCCACTCGGGGCCGAGTGCGGGGATGGCCGCGAGCACGGCGAAGGCGGTCTCGACCACGCCTCGACTGTACGGCGTCGTCGGGCCCGGGCCGAGGATTAGGGTCGCCTGCATGGACACCGGGTCGTCGCAGGACCCTCGCCTCGATCCGGAGCTCGTTGCGTCGGGTGATACCCGCAATGTCGTCGATCGCTATCGCAATTGGACGGTCGATGCGATCGTGGCCGACCTCGATGCGCGACGTCATCCCTTCCACGTGGCCATCGAGAACTTCGAGCACGACATGAACATCGGCTCGGTCGTGCGCTCCGCCAATGCCTTCCTGGCGTCCGAGGTGCACATCGTGGGTAATCGTCGTTGGAACCGTCGCGGTGCAATGGTGACCGAGCGCTACCAGCACGTGCGTCACCACGACTCGATTGATGCTCTGGTCGACTGGGCTGGTGCGGCGGATCTTCCATTGATCGGCATCGACAACGTCGAGGGCTCGGTGCCGATCGAGACCTACCGGCTGCCACGGGAGTGCATCCTGGTCTTCGGCCAGGAGGGCCCGGGCCTGTCAGCCCACGCGCAGCAGGCGTGCGTCGACCTGCTCGCCATCACCCAGTTCGGGTCGACGCGATCCATCAATGCCGGGGCGGCTGCGGCCGTTGCCATGCACGCGTGGATCCGCCAGCACGTCTTCGAGCAACTCCCCCCTCCCCGCACCTGAGTTACCTGAATGGTGGGTTAATCGGCCTCTAACCCACCATTCAGGTAACTCAGATGGGCGGGGTCTGGGTCGGGCCTGTGGATAGCGGCGGGGGAGATGCGCCGTTCGGGATCACCATGTCGCTATGTCTCGTTCACCACGTCAGGTCGTCTTCGACTCTGCGGCCGCCATGTT
>Ga0194119_10003590_pt1 | contig 24791 bp, 26 predicted proteins | sample TA2MahC100mmetaG_FD_148620 | JGI IMG/M metagenome (GOLD analysis project Ga0194119, IMG submission 148620) | Freshwater microbial communities from Lake Tanganyika, Tanzania - TA2015018 Mahale Deep Cast 100m | ecosystem: Environmental > Aquatic > Freshwater > Lake | place: Tanzania: Lake...
AACACTGTTCTTTAAGTGCCGCTTCTTCATTCGCTTCTTTAGTTTCTTTAAGAACTTGTAAAAAGGTCTTCGCGCTTTCAGTGCCACTATCAAATAATTTACGTCTAACATCCACACTACTTAATGCGGTCTTTAAGACTTCCATATTTAAATGCTGCGTATCACATATTACTTCATGTTTAATACAGGGTTGTCTATTTTCTGTATTAAAGCTTAAAACCGCCTTAAATAAAAATGCCAATACAAAGTCAAGTAATGTGGATTCTTCTTTAATAATATTTTCCTTTTCCACATATTTATTTTTAAAACCAAGTATTTCATCAGGATTATGTCCGGCTTCAATACAAAAATCTAGCGGATAATTACTTGTCATTCCACCATCAATAAAGCATTTGTTTTCCATTATAACTGGCGTCATTAAAACGGGCAAACCACACGTCATTTGTAGCGCAGTAAGCAATTCCAAATTTGGATGTGTAAAATAGGAAATATTATGAACTTTATATTCATTTACATCAAACGCAAAAAAATGCAATTCAATACCAGAATACTTATAGAAATCTGCCAAATTAATATCTAATGCTATATCCTTTGCTGCCAAAAGCGGCTTAAAACATTTTTTAACAACTTCAATATCAAATATTCCTTTTTTTGTATATGCATCAAATACACGTTGAACTTTAATATGAAACACGTCGTGCCAAGGTCGTTTAATAATATAATCATTTATGGTTTCCCAATCGTATTTAAGACAAATTAATGTGCCAACAATTGCGCCTGCAGAAGTGCCATATATTGACTGAATATCTGCTAAATTTAAAAATCCGCTCTGCTCTAAATGTTGAATTGCTCCCAAGGTTTGAATCATGATGGGACCTCCGCCAGAAATAACTAAATGTTTAATTGTCATAATTAAATATTAAATACATTTATTTAATTAAGTTTTTTTCTTAAAAGTATTTAAATGGCAAATATATTTACTTTGGAAAATATAGAAGATTTCTCCGAGCAGTTAAATATTGACGAATTATATGAAAAAAAAAGACAACAAGACCTTAATAAACTCGCATTATTTAACAAAATTTTAAATCGTATTCATGTAAAAATTAAAACTACTTCCAGACAAAAAATAGACGACCAATTTTGCTGGTTCCTAGTTCCTGAAACTATTATTGGTGTTCCAAAATACGATCAAGCTGCATGTATCGCATATTTAATTGATAAATTAAAAACCAATGGATTTAATATAAGATATATACATCCTAATATGCTTATTATTGCATGGAATCACTTTGTGCCGTCTTATGTGCGTACAGAAATTAAAAAGAAAACAGGTTTAGTGATCGACCAAAATGGTAATAAAGTAGATGCAAGCGAAAGCAATAGCGGTGAAACCAAATTAATTACTGCGGAGCCATCCAATCCAAATGAATATATGTTTAATCAAAGTGGAAAAGCGGATCCAAATGGTGCTGTAGGAAAGCCAAAGAAAGAATATACACCAATTAAGTCATATAAACCATCTGGTAATCTTATTTATGATGACGATTTATTAAATAAAATAGAAGACCGATTTCATCATTAAATATTTATAATTATATTTTAAATAAGATTATTAAAATATTATTAATATATAGATGAGTCAACCATTAAAAAAAATAAATAATATAAGAAATAAAACAAAGAAAAAGAGAGATAAATTAGTTAGCTCGCTAACTCCAGAACAACGCAATATTATTTGTAAAAATTCAGCAAATACATACAATACTTTTGAAGATAAGATTGAAGAAATATTTAAAAAAAATAATATGGATATAGTATCAACCAGTTATAATTTAGAAAAACAAATTATTAGTAATTTAAAAAAAGCCGTTAATCCAAAAAACGTCCAACCAAACGATGATTTTTATTCATATATTAATGACAGATGGATTGCTGACTATGAATTAGCTGAAGAGCAAAAGTATATCGTACAAGTAGATGATTTTAGACTTACACAAGACAAAGTTTACAAAGAATTACTTGAAATTATAGAAGATTATATTACAAAACATCACGATAAAAAAGCAGAATGTATAAGAAAAGCATATGAATCTGTCTCAACATTTACTCCAGATAAGCAAGTAACCGGTTACGCAAATGCTCTTGTAAGTTATATTGATGAAATAGCAAAAGATAAGACAAATGTATGGCAGCTATTAGCAAATTTTAATACAAATGAAATGATATCGTGGGCATCACCATTTGTATGGTCTATAAATCCAGATGATAAAAATCCAAAAGTATATCGTTGTTATTTAGAAGCGCCACAAGTTACACTTAATAATATAGATATATATTTTGATGATAATGAAGATACAGTAGAAGAAAAAAAATATAAAACACATTACCGAAACAAATATTTTTCATATTTAGAAGATTTATTTACTTTAGTGTTTGGAAAAAATCACGGATACAATGTAAAAGATGTATTTAATACTGAAGTAGAACTTTTAAATGCAATGGCGTGTGAATTAATAGCTAAAACAGATTTAGATCCAGATAATTATAATGTTATATCATCTACTGAAGCTATAAAAAATTTTAATTTTGATTGGGCTGCATTTTCAAAACATTTAGGATGTAAAAGAACTCCGACTACATTTGTAACATCAAATGTCAATTATTTATTATGTGGAACTAAGTTGTTATTAGAAAAATGGAATAGTCAGCAATGGAAAACATATTGGGTATATATTTATATTCGCCAAATGACAAGATGGTCTGAAAAAGGAGCTGAATTAGCATTTGATTTTCATGGCAAATTTGTAGCCGGACAAGAAGGCGGGTTAAAACCAGTAAGAAGAATTTTAACAATGTCATATTTATTTAACACCTTTTTAACAAATGAATACATTTCTCGTTACAATAATATTCAAGCAATTAATTATGTTAAAACTATGGCAGAAGATTTAAAAATAGTATTTATGCGCATTATTCAAAGAAATAAATGGATGCAACCTAAAACAAAGGCAAAAGCTTTAGAAAAACTTAAAAATTTTAAATTAACAGTTGGATCTCCAGAAATTTTAAGAGACGATCCTCTTTTAGATTATACATCAGACGATCCATGGGGTAATTCTGTAAAAATGTCTGAATGGCGTCATAAACGAGCCATTGAATTAATTGGTAAAAAAGTAATTGATATTCCTGTTATTGATTGGTCTCATTATCCTATTAAATTAGTTGGAACTCAAGCATATGTTGTAAATGCATCTTATACACCAACTGAAAATGGAATTTACATACCTTTAGGATATATTCAAAAACCTTTTGTGGACTTGGACGAAAGAGGTTTAGAATATAATTTATCGCGTATTGGATTTACAATTGCGCATGAAATGTCACATTCTTTAGACGATTGGGGAAGTAAATATGATGAATTTGGTAGATTAAATGATTGGTGGACGGAAAAAGATAAAAAACAATATACTAAAATTCAGAAAGATGTTATTAAGCAATATGAGGTTTTTGCATCCTATGATGGAATAGAATTTGATGCAGAACCAAGTATTGGCGAAGATTTAGCAGATATTTCAGGATTACAAATTTGTCAAGAATATTTAAGAGATTTTCAAATGAAAAACGAAGATATTTTGCCAATTCAATCCTTGTCATTTAGAGCATTTTATGTTTATTATGCCGTTCAATCAAGACAAAAGTTATCCAAAAAGGCAATTGAGGCACAATTAAGAACAAATCCACATCCGCCAGATAAATATCGATGCAATGTTCCATTATCAAGATCCAAAGTATTTAGAGCAATTTTTAATGTTAAAAAAGAAAATAAAATGTGGTGGCATTCAACAAATAGTGTTTGGAGTGATTAAAAGATAGAAGTTATTGAGAGATAATTTAGAAAAATTAAATTAAAAATTAAGAAATATTTTAATTAATTCAATTTAACAAGGCGTTTAGTTTTTTTTTGTTTGGTTTATATATAAATGGCAAGAACTCATCGTCGTCGCTCAATGTCTCGCTCTAGATCTAGATCAATGGCCCGTGGCCGCTCTCGTGCTGCTTCCCGTGCTGCCTCTGCTGCTGCTTCCCGCGCTGCTGCTGCTTCTCGTGCTGCTGCCGCTGCTGCTTCCCGCGCTGCCTCTGCTTCTCGTAGTGCTTCTGCTTCTCGCAGTGCTGCTGCTGGTCGTGCTGCTTCTGCTGCCGCTGCCCGTGCTGCCGCTGCTTCTCGTTCTGCTGCTGCCGCTGCTTCCCGCTCTGCTGCCGCTGCCAGATCTTAAATTAATAAATTAAATAAGAAATATTTATACAAATATTAGTTAAAATTAAGGATAAATATTAAATTACTACGTAATAATTTAATATTACAATTATATATAAATGGCTACAAGACGTAAACGTATGTCAAGAAAAAATAGAAGTAGAAAAGTATCTGGTGGAAAAGCAGGTAAAAAATGGGTGACTGCAATTGATGCTGCGTCAAAAACATTATCTAAAACTGGTTCTATTTCTAAAGCAAGAAAGGTGTTAAGAAAGCAAGCTTTAACAAATGCTAGAAAATTATTTGGTTCTGTTGGTATTTAAATATTACAAATTTACTTAAAGTTATATTTACAACTAATTATAACTTTAAATATGATTTCAATTGTTTATTTGTTATGTTTTTTAATACCAATGTTACCATCTATTGGATTAATTTTTGTGACAGCACTTGATTATACAGTTACACAGGTTCAACGTTATTTATATGATTATTAGACATTTTTATCTACTACTACTTCTTTTAATACGTTTTTAATGATTTTTTCATTTTTTTCAAAATCATTATCTCCTTTACCTCCCATAGATTCGTATACAATTTTATGATATTGATCGCCAAATTTAGAGTGATATGTCATGCAATCTGGATGAATTTCTTTATATTTTGGAAACATTTTTATATTTTTTGAAACTACTTTTTTAATTAGTTTATGCATTTTACTTTTGTCTTCATCTTTTTCCCATTTGTTATCATCTTTAATATATATAGTTTCTCTCTTCTTGTCAGTGCAATGGACGGGTCTTTTTGTTACATCCAGCGCTTTTAAATTTTTAACAATAATACTTGTAATTCCTTCAATATATCCTTTCTCTCCAACTCTTTCTAAGTCACATAATTCCATTTTAATTGAATCGACAAATTCTCCAATATTCATTGCTTCTTTACATGTTTCGTTTAAAAAGAAATTAAGATTAAAAGCTTTATTATGTGAATTGGTATGAGTATTATTTGTATTATTTGTTGTATTATGACTATGACTATTATTATTATTAATACCATTTTCACTTATTTTTACAATCATATCTTGCTGACCCTTTATAAGCTCAGCATTTTGCTTAAGAAGTGTTATAATAAGCTCATCTTTATCGAGCTCTTGTTTATCAATTTGTGTGCAGGTTTTTTTATGACGCCATAAACCAGCTCTGTCGTTATATTTTTTTTGACATCCAGAGCATTCATACGTCTTAGGCTTTTCTGGGTTATTTTCGTTGTTTTTTGTTGTCAAAACGTTGTTTTTATGTTTTGTGGTGTCAATGTGTCTTAAATAATCCTTGTTATAAGAGCATTTAAAGTGACACAATTCACAATTAAATTTTACTGGTTTTTTTAGGTAAAAATCGTTGTCAAATGTTGTCATATACTAAGACAAGAAAAGTTCCTAAATACTTTTTTTTTAAAAATATAAAAAAAATTATCGTCACAAATTGAAAATTATTTTTTCTGCGACCAGACGCTAAAATTTTTTTATCGTCACAAATTAGATTTTTTTCAACATCGTTTTGGAAAATTCAAAAAATGGACATTTATAAATGTCCAAAATTGAAAATTCAAAAAAACTTTCCCAACAAAAATTTAACATTTTATATAATAAATTTGAAAACCTACTTAAAGAAATGCGTATAAAAAATGGAATGGACTATATGGAAAAACAAAAAATGTATTTTGACAGTTTACCTTGCAAAGAAGACTGCGAAAAATTATTTAGCGATATATTAGATTGCACCAAAAATAATATTAATTATAAAAAGGGTAGTTTTAAGCCAATTGTTAATGGAAATCCAAATTGTTTTGATTTTACAAAATGCGAAGGATTTAAAAAACTTGGGTTATATCCAAATTTAAATACAATTAAATATAATATTGGCGAAACAAAGGCGGCATATACTAGAACATATGAAATAAATTTTAATAATGGTGATTTGGAATTACATTTTGATTGGAGAGATAAATAATTAAAAATAAATATAATTAATAAACTATATTTATTTAACGGTTCTTTTTTGTTTTATTACAGTTTTTGCAGTCATTAAATAATCCTACTATAAATTTACCACCTTTTATTAATTTTATGTGGTTATCATGAATATGTTTCTTAACATTACTAATTTTTTTCCCTCTACTATATCTAGTTACACTTTTATAACCTTTACCTCTTTTAATAGAAACCTTACGAACAGTTTTTACGCCACCAACTTGTTTAACTTCAACATTTTCATAATTAAAATTATCTGTGTTCATTTATATATATTAATAGAAAATATATTATTCATCTTCTTTTCTCTCTCTAAAATAATCCATAATGTCTTCTTTAAAATCACAAGAAAACATTTTTGTAGGAATTAATATACCTTGATTATCATAAGTTAAATGTTCTAATGGAGAAAACTGGTGTTTCATTAAGATTTTCCACCTTTCAGTGTATTGCCTATTCTTTTTTGAACCGTGATAATGATGTCTAATAACTCCGGGTACATATCCAAGACGTAACTTACTCGCTTTTATTTGATAATCTAACATACTATTATTGTAATCTTTGTTATACTCATTATTATTCATTACATCACATTTATTAATAAACGATAATGCCATTATACTATCCCCTGAACCTAATACTCCTTTATCATATAATCCGCCAATTTTTTCATACGCTTTTCTTGTTATCGCCCAAGCATATCCGGGATGCCAATAATCATTACCGGATGTTGTATATTTTTTATTTTTGTTAAAACTATATCCAAAACTATTAAAAATAGTTAGGTTTGTATATTCAGCAGTCATGTCTACACAATGACTAAATAATTGAACGACATCTTTACAACCATTTAATATTTTTAATGTATCTAAAGCCCAAGAATTATTTTCAAATTCTATGTCGGCATCAATCCATGCAAAAGCCTTATAATTAAAGGGTAATAAATTTTTAACTGCTAGATTCACCATATTTTCTTTATGCCATATAGGTGTCTCTGTTTTAAGTTGTAAATGATTTTTATTTTTTTTATCAGTAATAATAAACTTTTGATTTTCATATATCATTTCAACAATAAATAAATTTATATGATCTTCTTCTTCTTCTATTCGTTTAACAAATTCCTTTAATAATATATATCGTTTAGCATATAAACAAGGGTTTGAAATTACAATAATTACATTTAATTTATCTTCAATTGGGTCATTATTAGCGATCGCTAATTTAATATCATTTACTTTATAATTAATATTATCTATTTCAATACCATTAATTATTGTCATTATATTTTAATATAATATTTTTATTATATTTATATTATTATTTGTGAATATAATAAAAATGTTACATATAAAAAATAAATCATTATAGATGTAATTAATTTATTTTATTTATTTTAACACTCTTTTTTAATCCATTTTTTTTCTAATACTAATTCTACGCTTTCTAACGCACCTTCCGTCCAGCCTTGATTTCTTGAAATTGCTTCTCCAACTACTAAAATACCATTTTCAGGATGTTGTGCTATATTTATAAAATTCTCTCTAGAACTGTATAACTCTTTATTTAATGGTTTGTAATAATGAGTTCCAATAGGCCAGTAATAATCTTTAATTGCAATAATATGAATAGAATCTTTTGGCATTCCGAATGATTTTTCTAAAAGTATTTCATATAATTCTCTATTTTCTTTTGTATTTTTTAAATGTTTTTTAAGTATATTTGTATTATTATTGTCATTATATGCTATCATATAAACACCATTTTCAGCATCCATTGGTATTATTCTTTGTAATGGACCTGGAACAAATGTAAAACCTTTAATATATTCTTTCATAATTGGAATTGAACTTTTAGATAGTTTTGCATATAATCTTAAAAAAGGCTGACCTTGAATATCGTTATAAATTGAGAGTTTTGGAAATAATTTACGCACTGTATCTATTGTAGTACCGATTATCACTTTATTACATATATATTGAATACCTGATTCCGTATTAATTAAAAATCTACAAGGTTCTTCTTGTATTTTAGTTATTTTAACTACATCATTTGAAAATCTAAAATGTTTATGACCTATATAATCATATAATTTTAATACTAATTTTCTCCATGGTACGTGAAATGCTTTCCAACAACATGTATTATCTTCAATTCCATAATAGTATAATGTTTCTAAAATATCTTCATTTTCATAGTCTGTATAACCAGCAGATATAATAAATTTTTTATATTCTTTTTCTCCTAAAATGTCGATACCAAATTTTTTAAATGTAATTGGTTTATTTTTATATTTTGGATATTCTTTTTTAAGACGTGTTATAATTTCTTTTACATCAACTCCATCAATTAAGGGTGATTTATATGGATTTACAGTATATTCAGGTGTACTTAAGTTAAAATAATGAAGCAAATTATATAATAATTTATCTTTTTTTTTTCTACCTATCCCAGCACCAGTAACTATTTCTGTTCCATAAAACATTTCATTACTTGTTCTTCCTCCAATCCAGTTTTTTTTATATTTTTCTAAAACTAAAAATGATGTTTCACTTGATTGTTTTTTTATATTAAATGCACTATATAATCCAGACATTCCAGAACCAATTATAATTATATCAAAATAATTCATCTTATTATACTTTGATATAATTTATTTATACAGGCTGCGCTAAAGTTGTTATTGTTGGATTTATTGGTGGTAATGGCTGTGGTTGAGGTAGACCTTGCGCAATAACTACAGGTTTAGGTGCAGGTGCCATCACAGGTGCAGGTGCAGGACTTAACGTCGGTTCTGTAGTAAATTCTGGCATTGCTACTGGTTCTGGCTGCGGTACAGGCTTCGGCGCTGGAGCGGACGCTTGTTTTGTTTCTTTAATAATAGTTTTTGCCTCTTTTTGTAGATTTTCAATTTGTTTTTGTGTTGTTTCAATAATTTTTGACTCCACAATAGCCTCATATATTTTAATACCATTTACATAATCACTTTCACATTTAATATAGAGTTCAACAATAAATTTTCTTGTCTTTTCAATGGCCTTTTGGAGAGAATCTTCTGTTAACTTTGGATTAATACGAATGACCTTTTTACTTGAATATGGATCTATTACATAAGTAAAAATATCATTTACAACTTCTAATAACTTAGATTGATTATCAGCAGCACTTTGTATCATTGTTTTAATATTGTCCGCATATTTAATAAACAAATCATCCTTTTTACTTAATTTATATTTTCCCTTCAATATTGGCTTATCACTTTGGCAGCCAGGTTTTTTACTATAATCTCGTAATTTAATATCACTAAATTTAGTTATTTCGGGTGGCATTGTTTCATTACCTGTAAATGCTGTATAAAATGCCTGTAAATCTTTGTTAAATTGCTTTCTGGTGTCATTACTCATTCCAGTAAAAGTGCCATTAGAATAGTCATAATTATCGTCTAAATATAAATTCATTAATTCTGTAATTCCAGGCTCATCTGCTAACGTTTTTTCTAATCCTGTTTTGGTAGTATTCATATCGCATACACGAGGCTGCATGGTTACAGTTTCAGCAATATCATCCACTTCTTCACCTTTTTTAAGTGCTCTAATTCTATTATCGCAAATATTTAATTTATATAACTTTCTATCAACGTTTTTAGGAATTTTGTCTTTTTCCATTAATCCGGTTTTAACAACTTGTCCTGTGGCGTCTTTATAGGAGTAAACAGGATTTATTGTCATAACAATAGCCGCAAAAATATGGGCGATTTTAACATAAAATTTAGCAATTCCTATGCAAACACGCTTCTTTTTAAGGCTTTTTTGAGCGTCATTAGATATATCTAAACTTTCAAGATTGTCTTTATTAATAAATGAAAGTTGCTCTTTTTTCAAATCATTAACTTCAACTCCTGCTTTCACTCTTTGTGCAAGATATGTAACTTCAGTATTATTAAAATATCTTTCAATGATGTCAGATGTCAAGACAACAAGTTTATCACAATATGCTTTTTCAGAAAGTTTGCTTAAACTCTTGAAGTCCATAGTTAAAATATAATAAGTTGCAATATAATCGATAATCTCATAAAAGTTATCGAATTCTTTTTTAGCAGATTTATTTGAATTTGATGATGTAGTATTTCCCATATATTATAGTCCCTTAAAAAAATATATGAAAAATATTATAAATAAAATTGAATTAAAAATATTTTATCTTATAAAAGATAAAAATGAATATGAACAAGGACAAGAGCCAGAAGCGAAAAAACAATAATATTAATAAGACGGAGTTATGGAATGTATTTGACTCCGAAATAGAAAATCCAGAAAAGCAAAAGGTACCTTTAGAATGTATATATGGTTCTGGAAATAGAGAAGTTTGTGAACGTTGTGAAACCATTTTAGCATTCTCGGATGAAGGTTTCCTAACATGTACGAATAATAAATGTGGAATTATTTATAAAGATTTAGTAGATCATGGAGCAGAATGGCGCTATTATGGCGCTGACGATAATCAGAGTTCAGACCCAACCCGTTGCGGAATGCCAATTAATCCACTATTACAAGAATCCTCTTATGGATGTAAAGTGCTATGCTATGGTCCAATGTCTTATGAAATGCGCAAAATTAGACGATATACCGAGTGGCAATCCATGCCATATAAGGAAAAGTCGCAATATGACGAATTTCAAATTATTACAACCATGGCGCAGCATGCGGGTATACCTAAAATAATTATTGATGACGCTATTGTCTATCATAAAAAAATATCTGAATATGACTTGACATTTAGAGGTGATAATCGTGATGGTATAATAGCCGCATCCATTTATATTTCCTGTCGTATTAATAACTATCCACGCACAGCAAAGGAAATTGCATCGATATTTCATTTGGATATTACAAGCGCAACAAAGGGGTGCAAAAATGCACTTGCAATTATAAATAATTTAGAAAAGGATATGGATAATAAGGAGAAAACCAATTTGGGTAAAACAAAGCCGGAAGCATTTATTGAGAGATATTGTAGTAAATTAAATATAAATAATGAATTAACACGATTATGTCAGTTCATTTCAATGAAAATAGAAAAAATGGATGTTATGCCGGAAAATACGCCGCCATCCATTGCAGCAGGTGTTGTATACTTTGTTTCACAAATGTGTAAATTAAATATTAGCAAAAGAGATGTAAAAAATGTTAGTGAAACAAGTGAAGTTACAATTAATAAGTGTTATAAGAAGTTGGAAAAAATTGCCAAAGATGAAAATATAATTCCGGCTGCAATTATGAAAAAATATAATTTAGTGAGTGTTTAAATTTAAAAATAAACTTATATATAATTTATATTATACAAATGACGGATACAGATAGTTCTAATATTGTAAATACAAATGTTAAAGTCCCAAAGCGAGTTTTTATTGTTCCTTATAGAAATAGAGTTCAACATAAATTTTTTTTCAGCAAATATATGCAGTTTATTTTAGAAAACGACAATGACTATGAAATTTATTTCTCTCATCAATGCGATGCACGTTCATTTAATAGAGGCGCCACAAGAAATATCGGATTCTTAGCAATTAAGAATAAATATCCAAATCATTATAAGGATATTACATTTATATTTAATGATGTTGATACTATCCCTTTTTATAAGATTTTTGATTATGAAACCACATTTGGTGTTGTAAAACATTATTATGGATTTAAATACGCACTTGGTGGAATTGTAGTTATGAAAGGTGGTGATTTTGAAAGAATTAACGGATATCCTTGTTTCTGGGGTTGGGGTATGGAAGATAACGCAATTCAAAAAAGGTGTGAAGCATATGGTTTGATAATTGACAGAAGTGTATTTTATAATATTGGTAGCCCAGAGATTTTGCAACTTTTCGACGGAATATCGCGAATTATTTCTAAAAAGGATCCTTGGAGAGGTGAACACGATAACGGCATAGATGGATTAAGAACAATAAGCAATTTAACATATACAATTGATGAAAAATCCGCAAATCCAAATGATAATATTTTTGTTGTTCCAAATCCAAATTCTTATGTAATTAATATAACAACATTCAATACATATATTCCATTTGGCTCGGAAGAATATTATAATTACGATTTAAGAGAGCCTAAAAGAAAAATTGTAAATCCAGATAGATTTAAAGAAACACATAAAATGGTTGTAACTACAAATGATTGGTCTAATATTCCTTATTATCCAACAAGTAGAGAGAAAAAGGAACAATACGCACAGCAATTAGCGTCATCAGGGCGTCCAGTTCCACCAGAATTACTTCGACAAATTGAACTTGAAAAAGCAAAAGAAGTTGCAAATGATTCGTTTAATAGCAATATTGTTAGACCGCCACCTACACCTACGCATTTTGCTCCTAGACAACATGTAAAACAACCACCTCATAAATTTTCACCACAATATGCCGCATATGTTGGAGCAAAACCCAGAGCACAAGCAAGCGCGCGAATTGGTATGGGAGGAACTAAATAATTAATGCGGTTTTCTCCATACATATACCATTTCCGTATAATCATTTTGTCTTTTAGATTTTTTAAGTGGAAATGTTTCGTGTGCTTCTCCAAGCAAATCCTTTAACACACGATCATATACTTCCTTACATACATTTATTATATAATGACCTCCTTTTTGAAGACCATTATATGTCTTGGAAAATGCCGGTTTATAAAATTTTTCGTCCATATCTGCCTTTGAACTATATGCCACATTATGCGCGTATTTTTCAATAAAATAATAAGGAGGTGACGAAAACACAATGTCATATAACATTAAAGAATAATCGGCTGCCGCTGCATCGCAAAATTGTATGTTAAACTCGGTGCCAACTTTTTTCGTCTCTTTGAAGTATGACACCATATTATCGTAAGCCGGCTTCAAATCGCAGTTAATTTCGACGCCGTAATATGCCTCCAAATTTAGCGCCGCAGCCGCCACCGTTGAGCCGCCCCATCCTGCGCAAAAATTTAACACTCGTTTAGCATTGTATTTTGTATAGATTTCCATACAATTTAACGGGCGCATTATATTTATGGCGCTGATGCAAATATTATATACTTCTTTATATACAATGTACTCATTTTTGGTGTTGTTTTTATTTTTAACATCCTTATAATATGTTAGCATATTTTGGATGAATTTTTTCTTTTTGAATTCGTCGATATTCTCCAAAAACTCGAAAAAATTGACATCATATTTGCCTTTGGTTTCGAGGCGTTGAACGAATGTAAAATAGTCGACAACATTGTTACCTATGCGAGAACGAGGACCAATAGTATGGGCGTTTTTTCCGATTTTAACTAATTCTGCGAACTCTGCGTCAACATCATTTAATGATATATCTTTTATTGCGTTTGCGATTGCTATTTTTTCTTTGATATTGCTCATTAATATATTTTAATTTAATATAAAATATATTAAATAATAACTTATTTAAAATAATATTGTTAATATTATAAAATGAATTCCATTTCAGATATAAAACATGCTTTTTATATTAATTTAGAAACGCGACCGGATAGAAAACAACATGTTGAAGAACAACTTCAAAATATTGGAATTAGTGCTGAAAGATTTAATGCTATTAGATTGCAAAATGGAGCAATTGGTTGCAGTATGAGTCATTTAAAATGTATTGAAATTGCAAAAGAAAAAGGGTGGCTACATTTAGTTGTTGTTGAAGATGATATTTTGTTTTTAAATCCTGAACTATTTAAAAATCAACTTAATAAATTTTTATTTAATCATAAAAAATGGGATGTCATATTAATTGGTGGAAATAATATACCTCCATATACAAAAATTGACGACACATGCGTTAAAGTAGAAAGATGTCAAACAACAACAGGATATATAGTTAATGGACATTATTTTGATATATTAATTAATAATTTTAAAGAAGGTATAACAAAATTAATTTCATCTCCAAAAGACCATTTTTATTTTGCTATTGATAAATACTGGTTTCAATTGCAACAACGCGACTACTGGTACTTAATTATACCATTAACCGTAACTCAGAGAGAGGATTATAGTGATATTGAAAAAACACGCACAAATTACACGCCTGCAATGATTGATTTAGATAAAGAGGCTTTAATAAAAGCACAGCATGAAGCATATTTAAAAGCACAACAAGAAGCACTTAAAAAAATGCAATATCGTAGATAAATTATGTTATAGTTTACCATTTTTAATTAATTCTGGAAAATCAGACAATTCTATATCAGTAAAAAATGTATTTGTTGCTAAAGATAATATATTTGTTTTAAATCTGTTATCCAAATTAAAACCAATAGCATAATCTTCTAGATATTCTTTTATAATTTTCTCTCGCTTATTTAATAAATCTGCTACAGCGCCTTTTGATAAAAAATAAAAACGTCCACTGCAATATTTAGTTGCATATATAGGCAAATGACTTGGTAGTTCTGGATGAATTTTATTATATTGAGACAAATATGGTTGTTTTACATCGACTATATAACCACCATAATGCATTGGTGGCACCTTATTTGCAATTAAATTTTTTAAAATATCGAAAAATTGCGGTTTTACCAATATTTGGTCGTCATCAGTTTTAAATAAATGTTTAAATGTAAATGTTTCGTATACTGCTTGATATGAGGTCATAACTTTTTTAGGAAGTGAATTATAATCATCTGCTTCTTTAACCCATAATATGCGATTTTCATTGTCAAATTTGTATAATACGTCTAAATTTTCATCGCCAATAACGTGATAATAAATTAAATAAGATGGTATTTTAGGTAACCAGGTTAGCTTTTGAAATTGTGCTTTTTTTGCGTATTTCTTGCAATTCATTATTAACATAATGTAATCTTGAACGATCATTATTATAAATTATAATAATGATTTTATTATTAAGTATTTATTTAAAATATATTTTAAATGTTAAAAATATAATAAACATTTTATAATTAGCTATATATAGTTAAATGACTGAAATTGACGTTTACTTAGCGCATAGAGATTCTATAAAATTTATAGAACAACAAATTCTTCTTATCAGAAAATATTTTAAATGTAATAATGATAGTAAAATAAATATTTTTTGTTATATTGATGGAAATAATGAAAATATTAAAATGCAAATGAGAGAAATATGTTTAAATAACAATGCAACGCCAATTGAAATACCAAATATAATTAATGGTTTTAATAGAAATTATATTGGTGCAGGAGAATCATTTGGATTAGCTTTTACATATGTATATGAAAATTATATATTAAAAAATAAAAATATTAGTGTATGCATTGAAAATGATGTATTTCCATTTAAAGATATAAATATTGAAGAATATGTAAAAGATTATGAAATATGTGGAGAAGTAAGATTTAATGCTGCACAATTACCAGATAGAAATGTAATGTTTTGGTTAGGATTTATTATATTTAATGGAGAGAAAATGAATGATAGAGAAATGTTTTCTGGACTTTGTAAACCTATTGTAAATATAGAAAGTGGAAGAACACATTGGATTGACTGTGGAGGACAAAGTTATTATTGGATTAAAAAGTCTTATCGAAATATTAGACAAATGGTTACAAATGGAAATGAAAAATATGATGGGTTTACAAGTTTGGAATGTACTCCTCATAATATTACATCAGATGTTTATTTATTACCAGAAGTTTTTCGTGAAAATTATCGAGCAGATTTTAGAGTTCTTGTATATGACAATTGTTTGATTCATTTGGAACGAATGGGTAAAGAAGAAGACAATATAAAACAAATTTGGTGGAATAATTGTTTTAATAAAATATATAAACAAGAAACAGTTTATATTCCAATAGGATTTCAATGCACAAGTGCTGAAATTTTAAAAAAACTTAACAAACGAAATTGTAGTTTACCTTTTGATTGGATAATTAGTAATCCAAAAGCAATTATCGATTTATTATCATTGTTATTAAAAAATTATATTTCAGTTGAAGAATTTGTTAAAGCAGAATTTTTTAAAATTGATAGTTTAATGACGACAAATAAACAAGAAGAATTTACAATTAATCAATATGGAAATATTTTATACAATTCAAAATATAATTTAATATTTCCTCACATAAATATTAGCAATGAAACATTTCAAACATTTGTTAGACGTTTTGAACGTTTAAAAAATATAATTTTAAACACAAACTATAATCTAAATTTTTTATTTATTAATCGTCTTGTAAGTAATAATGAAAATACAAAACAAAATAATCTTATAAATTTTACAATTAATAATAGTTTTATAAATATGAATATTTTTGAAAATATAAATAATTTAAATAATTTATTATCAAGTATAATATCACAAAATAGATTTAATATTATAGTTATAAATGCTGTTGAAAAAATTAATCAATATGATAATTATAAATTTAGTAACAATATTAAATATTATGAAATTGTTCCAAATAACAATAATAATTTAACAGATGATGAAATATTAAAAATTAACATTTAAAGATAATCATAATTATTATTATAATGATAAAATATTTTACGTCAATTAAATCAAGCGACGGATTTGGTGCGCAATATCAAAGAATTATACAAACATATATTTATTGTAAAATGAATAATTTAAATTTCGCTTATAATAAACTTGATTATGTAGAACATAATTATAGTAGCGATAATGATTTTAATAATAAATTAGAAGAACTTATTAATTTAAAGGATAATATAATAAATGTTTCAACAAATATGAATTGTACTTATTTAGATTACGGTAGCATAGTAATGAAATATTTTGAAAATAATATTGATAGTTGTTGTGAAAGCGAGCATATGCAGTTTATTAAAGACTGTTTTTGGAAAAATAAAAGTAAAAATTACTTTAATAATAATAAAATAAATGTTGCAATACATATTAGAAGAGAAAACTCACATGACAAGGGTCTTGCTGGAGAGCGTGCTACAACTCCAAATAGTTATTATTTAAATATTATGAATAAAATTAGGGAAAAGTATAAAAATTCAGAAAAAGAATTATTGTTTCATATTTATTCACAAGGTGAAATAGTGCAATTTCAAGATTTAGCTAATAGTGATGTTAAATTTTACATAAATTATGATATTATTGAAAGTTTTATTGGAATGGTTTCAGCAGAAATATTAGTAACATCACCAAGTAGTTTAAGTTATGTGGCTGCTTTAATTAGTGATGGAGAAATATATTATAAAAGATTCTGGCATAATCCAAGAAGAGAGTGGAATATATGCAATTAAGTTTGTAATATTAACTCTTGAATACTATTTAAATCTGTAAAAGCATTTGGATATTTAAGTTTAAATTCTTTTAACTTTGCAAAACATTCTTCTTTTTTACTTTCCAGTAATTCTTGTGTCACCTCATTCCAATCATTTACAATTAAACAGGGAAAAACATTATATAACTTGTCAAAAGCAGTATTGGTTCGTTTAACAATGGGAATACTATTTAAATATATTGCTTCATAAAAACGGTGACAATCTTCTCCTGCACCTCTAGGTGATAATGTATAATAAGATTTATGTGTTGTTTCATAATTTACCCAAACAGGAACTTTACCACAATGAACGGAAGGTTGTTTTTCATACGAACCATCATTTAAATTTACAACAAAATCCTTATTTTTAAGAGTTTCATAACATCTATTTCTCTCATAATGTGTATATGAAAAGCATAACAAACATAACATATTTTTTTCAACAGTTTTTAAGCCTTCATTAAATAAATAATTATGTGAAAACCCTTTATGATTTGGTACAACTTTTTCGCAATCTCTAATTCCTATTGGCATGCTATGAATTTGAGGATGTTCATAAACATTATTATTTAAAAACATGTGTAATGTTACAGGCATTAGTAAATTTACTATGTTAATTGAAACAATTGGTTCATACATTAAGTAAAAATTTACCTTTATATTTCTAAATTGTAATATAGAAACAAGTTGATGCAAATCAATTGTTAGTTCGTGTGGCAAAACTGATATAAAAATATTATCTCCATGTTTTAAATTATTAACTAAATTAATATCCTGAGTAATTTCAGAAACTCTATTTGTAAATAAAATATCTGAATTTAGAGCATACCCAATTTGAGATAATTTAAATAGTAATCTGCTATTTACTTCATTTTTTGTTAAAATGTAATTATCCATTTTATAATTAAAAATTATTATAAATTATAAAATTAAACTAATATAAATATATTAATTTATTATAATTATGGATAAATTAGTTAATTTTAGTAATATACCAAAAAATGTAACTCACATTAAAATAGATATTGGATTAGGAATGAATAACATTCATTCTCAAGATTGGTTAAAATATGAAAAAGATTTATTTGTTTTTATGTTTGAACCTAATATTGATAGTAAAAATAGCTCATTTGAAAATATGCATAAAATAAAAAATATTATTGATAGCAATAGCAATGCATTTGCAATTATACCAGTTGCATTATCTAATGTTGAAAAAGAGAGTTCAATGGAATTTTATAGTATGTTAAATGATGGGGGAACTTCTAGTTTATATAAACCAACTAATTTAAATAGATTAGGACCTGTTAAAAGTAAAAATTTAGTTCCAGTATTTTCATTAAAACATTTTTTTGACATATTTCCATGGAATCGTTTTGAGTATATTGAATATATTAAAATAGATGCACAAGGTGCCGACTTTGATATAATTCAGTCTGCAGGAGATTATTTAAGTGAAAAAGTTGTTTTTATTACAGCAGAACCTGAAAGCAATGATTATGAAAAATGTAATCATAATACATGTAAAAATATGGAAACATATTTAATAAATAAAAATTTTGTTAGAATAAATCATCCAAATACAGAGGATCCAACATTTATTAATAAAAAATTTATGAATTTATATGATAATATATATATCTATCAAGGACCACAAAAAGACCACAAATAAAACTTAAAAAAAATATTTTTATAAATTATAATATTATTAACAATAATTATTAATATTATTATCAATATTATGATTTAAAATATTATAACAATTTAATTTAAATGATTAATATTTATGAACCAAATATTAAAAAATATACTTTAGAAGCAAAAAAAGCTATAGAATCAGGTTGGATATCTAATCATGGCGAATATGTTAATTTATCAACTAATAAATTATGTGAAATATTAAAATGTAAATATTCTATTTTATTATCAAATGGAACATGTGCTACACATTGTTTATTTTTATCAATTAAATATAAGTATCCAAATATACAAAAAATATATGTTCCTAATAATGCATATGTAGCTGCTTGGAATTCAGCATTAATGGTTTACAACATTGAACAACTAGAAGTAATGAAAATGAATTTAAAAACATGGAATATAGAAACCGATGAAAGCTATATTAAAAATCTAGATAGAAATTCTGCTGTGTTAATTGTTCATAATTTAGGAAATATTATAAATGTACCGCAATTAAAAAAAATACGTCCAGATTTAATTTTTGTGGAGGATAATTGCGAAGGATTATTTGGAAAGTATAATAATATTTATTCTGGAACTAGTGACGATACTTTATGTTCGTCTATTTCATTTTATGGCAATAAAAATATAACAACTGGAGAAGGTGGTGCTTTTTTAACAAATCATCAAGATGTTTATGAACATATAAAAAAAGTATACTCGCAAGGTATGTCATCTATTAGATATTTACATGACGTTCATGCGTATAATTATAGAATGACAAATATCCAAGCAGCTTTTTTATATGAACAATTAAATGATATTGAAAATATTTTAAATAATAAAAAACTAATATTTAACAATTATGAAACTTTATTTAAAACTCTAATTTGTGCGGGTAAAATCGCATTATTTAAAAATGAAGAGAACACAGAAAATGCACATTGGATATTTGCCATTCGTATTATAGGAAATAATAAATCAATTGAAGAAACAACAGAATTTTTTAAATTAAATAATATTGATATTCGACCCTTTTTTTATCCAATTAATAAACACGGACATTTAAATTGTATTCAAAATAATGATGAAGTATCATTTATATTAAATAAGGAAATAATTATGATACCAAGTTCACCAACTATTACAATAGAACAACAAAAACTTGTTGTTAATAGTGTTAATAAGTTTTTAGAAAATTTATAAAAAATAAAAACATATTTTATGTTTTTGTGTAAAGCATTGTAAAATAAGTATCTTTTTCATCAATAATAACAAAATTATATTTTTTATACAAAATAATAGCTATAGTATTTATTTTATCAACAGTTAAATAAATTTTATCAATATTATTAATTTTTTCATTATTAAATATATATTCCATTATTTTTTTTCCATAACCTTTACATTGATATTCATTTAAAATGCAAATACCAAACCAGTATTTATTATTATCAAAATCTACATGGGCGTAACCTATTGGTAATTCTTTATCTAATAATATTATTGTAATTAAATGATTATTTATTACATCAATATTTCTTTTATTAAAATATCTAAATGTATTTGGCAATTCATTATTTAAAATAAAATTGTTTAATATTATTTTATTTTGCTCTGTAATTTCTATAATATCACACATATTATATGTATGATATTATTATATAATTTTTTCTAATTCATTTTTTGTTATATTAAATAAACTGTAAGTTTCATTTTCAGTGTATTCTTTATTTTCAATTATAACTTTAGATTTATAATCAAACATTTCAGTCTCAATAGAAGATTTAAATAAAATGGTGTTATCATATTCAAAATGGTTTTTTAAGTAATCTACATTAAAATCACTTAAAATATTTATTTCATCATAAATAAATGAAAAATATTTTATAATATTAAATAACAATGTTAAGTTATTATTATTATTTATTATGATTACTAAACGGTTTATTTTATAACTTTTTTGTTCTTTTAATAAAGAATTCGATACAAAATTTATTTTATTTTTTACTCTAAATCGAATATCATTAAATTCAATACATTCCTTGCAGATTTTTAAATATAATTTTTCATCAACATTTCCATCTCTTAATATATCCATCATATCCCATATTAGCAAATTAACTTTTTTCATAGTCTGATACAAATTTCTATATTTTATTATAAATTCTTTTAATTTATTATACAATAAATCATATTCTTTTTTAACATCAATTTTTCTATTATCTTTAATCTTATCTATTTTAATATCTAGAATAGTTAATTTATCAATAGCTTCACCTAAAGATACTGGTAAGTATAATAAGTCATTATTTAACATTATATATAATAAATAAAATAATATAAATATTTATTTTAAATGTATTATATATAATGTTAAATATAATATGTCATGCTCATTTAGGTGACAATATAATTAATTTTATATTTTTTTATAAAATTAAAGATTATATTGAATCCAATAATATTTTTATACATTATTATTGTTTAAAACAATATCATAAAAATTTAATAGAATTTAATTGTTCTAAAAATATATCAATTTTAGTTTTAGATTTTGAAGAATATAATAAAGTTGGATATTTACTATGGCAAGGTGGAAATGTTCGCGAAGGTGGTGGCGTTCCTCATCAGCATTTTATAGAAGACAAACTATGCGGGATGTTTAATCTTTTTTTACAAAAATATAGTATTCCAATTTCTGTTAATTCATTTGAATATCAAGACCCAGATCTTTTAACTAGATATAATAATCTTGAAGATAAATATAGAAACCTTGATATTCTTATTGTAAATTCTCCTCCTTTAAGTGGACAATATCATTATAATAAACCAGAATGGGATAAATTTATTATTAATTTAAATAATAAATATGCTATTGCAACAACCCAAAAAGTAAATGATAACATTTTATCTCTTGATAATATAACTGTAAAAAATATTGCTGCAATGGCATTAAATGTAAAAATAATCATAGCAATAAATACGGGTCCTAGTATTCCATTGTATAACACTGATATACTTAATAATGTTAATGTGATTTATTTGTTTGGCGGTTCTGCAAATTGGAAAACAAGAAAAGTTCAATTAGTTAATAATTTAAACGAATTATCTTTTTTGTTATAAATAACTAAAAATCTTTTGATGTTATTAATTTCCAAACATTATTTTTAACTTGTTCGTTTTCTTTTATAAAGTAAAATGTTCCGAAAATAAGACATTTGGTAACATAATGCAAATATTTTATATTTAAACCCATGTTTTTACATTTATCTAAAAAATAGGTTTTCATTATATTAATATATTCGTCATCAATTTTATCATTGTGTAGTATTAAATCATAACCTAATATGCTTTGATATAACTTTCCATAATCATAATATATATCACCATTTATTGACATACAATTATCAACTTGACCTTTCATATCAATTAATTTATATGTATCATTGTATGTAAGTATAATATTTGAAAACCAAAAATCACCATGCACCATATTAGAAATTACCGGAGAAAAATTGTTTTCAAGTCCACTAACAAGATCATTAAAAACTTCATTTGCATTAAAAAAAGGATAATCTATAGCATTAAATCTATTTTTAAGCTTTAAAATATAGTTATTTTTTACATTTTCATTTGTAATTTTATTTTCTCCATCCTTATAGCTATGAAATTTATGCAATATATCAAATAAATCGTCAATCATTTTTGTAGTTATTAACTTATTTTTATATAAATAATACAATGGAATTCCAGATATATATTCAATTTTTAACTCTAACTCATCATTATTCTTATTAAAGTCAATTAGGTTTGAAAAATATTCTTTAAATTCACTTGGAATATTTTGATAGTAATATAATTCACCACGTAATATATCATATGGTCCTGTTTTTACAATGTAATTATCCATTTTTTTTATGTGGTTGTATTTATTGTTTTCTATTTTATTGGGAATAAATTCTTCATTTTTATAAAATAACCCAAAATGTGATATGTTATTAATATAAGGATTTAATGCTTTATCATCAATATATATATCTGCAATTGGTTTACCAAATATTAACTCATCATAATAAATATCAAATTTTTCAAGAGTTGAAATTGTAATTGCTGCAATATCTTTAATTACCTTACCAACATTTCCTTTACATGTTGCCATGCGTCTTGCGGTATATATTATTATTTCATGACCTTCATTTTTTAGATTATTTAACAATTGGATATTTTTTACAATAGGTTTTACGGTTGAATATTCTCCTGCAATTGTAGGATTTGTTACTAATGTATTATCCAAATCAAAACATATTCTTAACTTATTTTTAGATACAAGATCCTTATTATTACAAATTTCATTAAATGTTCCAATATGTTTTGTATTTTCAATGTAATATGGCTCAATTTGTACGTTGTCGTTAATCATTAATTTATACAATTGTGAAAAATAAAACTCATTTTTTGTTTTATAATTATTATCTATTAAGCGTTTTGCATATAAGTTAAAACTATCAATATTTTTAAAACCATAAAATCCACAGCAATAATTATCAGATATTTTATTTTTTTCTTCAATATTAACTACATTATTATTTTGAATTTTAATAAATGAATAATTTGTATTAACATAATCAATAGCATATCCAATAAAATTATTATTAAATTGCTTTATTTCGTTAATTGTATGTAAATTATCGTTGTCAATAAATACAATATTATCATTTCCTAAAATATCTAATTGTTTTAATCCAACATATGCTGTTTCTACTGCTCCTCTTGTTAAATATTCAATACATGAAAAATGTAAATTTTTTGTTTTAAATTTATTGATTAATATTTCACAAAAATTATAGTCATTTAAAAAAATATTATAAATAATATAAACGTCGTTAGATGGAATATTTTCAATTATATATTCAATCATATGTTTTCCTTGAATTAAATTTAATGGTTTGGGTAATGAGTAATTATTACACCGTTTGCCAATTCCTCCACATAAAATAATATATTTCATTTTATAATTAGAATTTATTATTTTTATATTATTATAATGCATTATTAATATAAATAAATTACCTAATATTAATATATTTATATGTCAATTACTTTTTCCAGTTGTTTTTACATTATTAAATCTAAATTTGATCCAAGTATTTACATTGAGTGGATGAATAATTTTTTTTCTATTGTTAATAACTTTAATTTAGTTATTTATACCGATCAAAACAGTTCTCAATACATTAATACACAAAATAACCCTAAAATTAAGGTAATCATTAAACCATTAGAAAACTTTTATAATTACAAATATAAAAGACAATGGAATAAAAATCACAGAAAAAATATACTATTAAATGATAGAACTTGTTGGGAACTAAATATGTTATGGTCTGAAAAAATATGGTTCTTAAATGAAACAATCGAGAGAAAATATTTTGATACTGAATTTTACGGATGGTGTGATATTGGATATTTTAGAAATAGACCAACCGATTCACATACTTCAACATTAATGTCATGGTCGAACAGCGAAAAAATCGAAAGTTT